>Ga0136655_1000340_pt1 | contig 20920 bp, 15 predicted proteins | sample CPBDNA_2_FD_94863 | JGI IMG/M metagenome (GOLD analysis project Ga0136655, IMG submission 94863) | Freshwater to marine salinity gradient microbial communities from Chesapeake Bay, USA - CPBay_Spr_15_0.8_DNA (version 2) | ecosystem: Environmental > Aquatic > Marine > Coastal | place: USA... | reverse complement strand
TGACCAATCTATAGATAAGTTAAAATTATAGCTCCATTTTCTTTCAGTGGTTACATCATAACTTAAGCCTAACCTGAATGTTCTGTAGTTTTTATGTTGCCAGTCAAATATTTCAGGTGTAAAATCGCGTTTAAAACTATGAGTTCTTGAATAATTTACTTTAATTCCTATATTTTCTATAAATGAGGTGTTTTGACCATTTACCGAATAAAAAGCAGCGAGTAACATACCCGCTGCGATTAAAATTTTGATTTTATTCATTTTATTGTAGCATTATTCTGTTAGTCCTATTGGCACTCCAGCCATGTATTGACTTCGATTGAAACCGGATTGCGATTATAAATTTAGGAGATAAAGGCAATGCTATGCAAAAACTACTGGTCTAGATTCATGAATAACGACTCGATCTTCATGAATCTAGACCAGTATACCTATCAAATTTCTCTTTGTTTTCAAGCTATCACCTAATTCAGGGTCTTCCTCTTTCTTTTTCTATCAACCTTCATAAAGATTGATAAAAAATCGATGATTCTTGGGTCTAAATAACACCATAGCCCGTCGAAAATTCGAGAGCACTTTGTTTTAAGAAGAAAAAATAGCTTTGAACAGCATGTGATTTTGCCCAGATAAATTAGAGGAGAAAGAATTGTTTTAAGATCACTATGGGTAAGAACAACTGATTTTAACCATCAATCAAAAACCACATAAATACGCACATCATTGCCCTCTTCATCCACTGCGGTAATCAAGCGCTTGCCTTTTTTGCCCGCTATAGCAAGTTCGTGAAAGTTTTAGTAGTGCCTAAAAACTCATCTCCCATATACCAAAATACCTGAGCATCACTGTGCTTATGAGCGATCTCAAAAATGGCGCTATTTTGCTCGCCTTCTACATTTTTAGTAAGCGTGATGGTGGTATTGTTTGGGTTGTATAAATATCATCACATCCTCCTTAGCTGGAACACAGTCCTCTCGGTAATCGGGTAAGGCTTGATAAGCAGGGTTGGACCTTGCATAGTAAAAGACATCACCGGCGGCAACGTGAACCAGAAGGTGGTTACTAGTTGCCAGGCAGCCTCACAATCGGCATTTACTTGGTAGATTTTTGTAGGTTCTAAGTTGATGGATTTATGAAAAGGACAAGAGGCAAACTTTTCTCCTGCTACAGGAATATTTTGGATTGTAGCTTCACATAATGGGGTTGCGAGATAGCCTGATTGGTTGCAGGTTGGTACCTGGATCAAGTCATCATAAGGCGGGGCAAACCAGTTTTGTGTAGGCAACCTATTGAACAAATCAAAAAGTACTAGCTCGGCAATCCTTAGTTTCTATAACCGTGGAATAAGGTACATCAAACAGTTGATCTGACAAACATAGCGCTTACCAAACCAACAATAGGATCCCGTATGCTGAGTTTGAATTTATGTTTGTAATAGAACTTTTTCACCGAATGAAACTACGGATTCTTTGAGTTTTAAGAACGCGAAAATCTCATGAATATGTTATGAAAAGGCTAGAATTAATGAAAACCTTTTGGATGATCGAAATTAGATTCTGTTCTAAAAAATGTAGTGTATAGATCCCTAGTTGTAAATAAACATCGCAAACACCCTTTGTCCTAGCGGACATTTCCCTCAAGGGAAAACCAAATTAAAAAACTGAAGCGATAAGATCATTAAAATCTTTTAGTACCGTCTTCCCTTGAGGGAAGCTAACAGTTGGGTGTTAGCCATCTGTAATTTCTCATTCAAGAAAATACAGTTGTAATCTTCTTCCCAACACTACCATCATCCTTCTCAAAAACCGGAGCTTCTAACCCAAATTCTTGAGCAGCGTTTTGATAATATGCTTTTCGACTTATATGTGGTTCACTAACGGCATGAATTACTGGCGCATCAAGTGTGCCTGCGATCACTTTTATAATTATGGCATTCACATGATCTCGTGTCACTAGATTTATGGGTGCCTCAGGATTTTTAATTCCTTTTCTTCCTGCCAGCATTTTAATAGGATGCCGATCATCACCTATCAGTCCGCAAGGTCTGATAATGGTAGATTGATATGCCATTTCTTGAACCACTTGCTCTGCAGCGATGATTTTTTTACCATGATTACTGGTGGCATTGGGTAGTGCATGTTCATCATAAGTAGGTAGCTCTTCCGTATCTTCAAAAACAGATGTGGATGATATGAAAAGAACCTTGTTGATTTCATATGCTTGAACAAATCTCATGAACAACTTGATCCTAAAGGCAAAATCGCTTTCTGGATTTTGACGCAAGCCTGGCGGAATGTCCATCACCAAAACATCCAATCCCTCTAAAAAACCTTGAACATCTCCATAGATTTTATCTTCTTGAAGGTCGATCTTAAAAGAATTCACCCCATTTTCTGAAAGCTGCAGTAACTTTTCATCAGTTCTCGATGTCCCTCTTACTTCGTAACCTTGCTTTTTTAATTGTAAAGCAAGCTCATAACCCAACCAGCCACATCCTAATATTCCTATAATTTTATTCGGCATTTTCACTTATTGCTTCGGTTTGCTGTTGAAGTAATGAAAGGGTTCTTTTTCTAAGCACCGCATCATTTAAAACAAACGGCATGGACATGTGATCCAGCGGTCGCTTGCTGACCTGCATTTCTTTTTGATCTAATAAATCAAAGGAGGCTGCATAAATGATCAGTTCTGGTGCTACACCCGCGTCAAAAGTCATCTCCATTTCTAGAGGCGCGTTATCGCTCACATAATAGCTCAACATGCGATTTCCCCATCGGTTGCCAAATGGTTTTTTAGTCCTCCCCGTAGCTTGAATTTCAAGACCATTGACCACGGCTTTTTCAAATACATATTTAGCATCTGCAAAGACCTCATAACGATGTACGATGCTTTCACTGCTGACTTTAAATTTTACAGTACGCAAACTATTTACTGCGGTGTCGCTCATGACCTCAATCTTTACTTCTGCCAATTCTTTATAATCGGCAGTTGCCGCATAGGAGAATCCGGTGCCGTATTTGGAATCGATGGAATTTTCGTTCAGTTCCCGAGCTAATTGAGGTTTTTCACCTATTTTTTCCTTGGTCCAATCTGATAAGGCACTGTCATAAGTGGCCCATTGAGCTGTTTTGGCGTCTTGGTCTTGCAAGTAGATCAAGCTAGTAGGTTGGGGTTGGGTTGGTGAGTATTCCGCTTTCGCGAAAGCGAAACACAAACAAACTAAAGCAACCATCAACGAGCCAAATGCCAACAATGCTTTCTTGCGGTAATGCCCTATAATAGGGATCAACAAACCAAATAACAAGGTACTCAAAACAGCAGAGACGAATAAAATACTCATTCCTAAAGCGACTGTAAAGGCGGTTACAAATGGAGCGAAAACAAAAATTGCAGGAACGGCGAGTAATAATAATAAAATATAACTAGGTCGTTTTTGATAAATATTGAGCCACAACATAATCAATCCAGCAAATAGAGGTACTACAAAGTAACCGGCACCACCTAGATATATCCCTGGAATCAAGCCGGCATTTCCCACTGGAAAAGCGATTGCCAATGAGATCCCCCATAATACCAACAAAGGCGCCACGCTCAAACTAGCAATGCGATCCCGATGATAAAATTTGTGATACAAGAAAAAGCAAGTACTCACAGCGGCAAATGCAGCTGTAGCCATCAACCAGTACCCATTATACGGAAAACCATGATGCTGATCTATATAAAAATCATTGTACTTGACAGCTGCCCAACCATAGTTGCTCCATAAATAACCGATGATCAGGCTCCCCAAAAAGGGTATAAAACCTGCCAAAAGATCTTTTATACTAATACGTCTCTTGCGTATTCCTAAGATAATTAAAAAAAGCAATAACAAACCGCTTATAATAATCATAGCTGCAAGCCAGCTGAATGGAAAACTAAGCATTTTAAACAAGGGCATAGGAAAGTACACCAGGTCGTCTCCTTTTTCTACCATCAGTCCATCGGTCATGTCTAAGTCGCTAAAGTGAATCAACAAAGGCATCAAATAAGAACCTTGGTGTGCTAGGGTATTTCGGTCCAGCCGTTCGTAATTATCCAACTCGGTATGGTAATCAAAATGGTCTCCTATAAATGCAAAATTGAGACCGTTGATATTGCCCTCTTGCCTAAAAGCCGTAAGATCTGTGCTGTTAGGAATCATTTGATAAATGCTGTATGCGAGCGAATGTGCCACTGGATAATCTGTTCCAGCTGCCATAAATTCTTCTATCATCTTGCGATTACCGCCATTTGTCTCCACCAGCATATAGCTAGGTCCACCACTACCGCGAGCTTCAAAGTTAAGTGCACAACCTACATTTTTTGCCCAGGGATGTTCTCTTACAAAAAGGCTGGCACCGTTAAGTCCTAGTTCTTCACCGTCTGTAAAACATATAATCACATCGTTTTTAGGCAGTTTGTTTTGTGCTAGAAAAGCTCTTACTCCTTCCAGAATTGTCGCCACGCCACTTGCCGCATCGCTAGCTCCTTTGCTGGAGTGTGGGTCGCTGTCATAATGACTTAATAACACTAATGCTTTATTAGAAGCATCGGTCCCTTTGATACGAGCTATAATGTTTTCTGGTTCAGACATGTTCCCGTTGCTACTGATGTCATAGCCTTTTTGTGTGGAAACTTCCAGTCCCATTTTTTGGAGTTCACCCTTTATATAATCTCTGACGTTATCATGAGCTTTACTTCCTACATAATGTGGTTTTAAAGACATGGCTTTTACATGTTGCAATGCTCTAGCAGTAGACCATTCAGTCGTTGGTAAATTCTCTTTTACTTGAGAAGATGGGGTCTGACTTTGAAAAGCATACCAAATCATCAAAATAATTACCAAAAATGAGAAGGCTGAGGTGAAGTGAGATTTGGGTCTCATGATTGATTGGTTTTTGCAGAGTTGGAAAGTTAAGAAAAAAGCAGGAAAATGTTTCCTATGCTCAAAGGATAGGTTTCTTTTAAACTTGACATAGATGTATTTTGATGCGTTACCCATGAGGCTATGCCAGGAGCAGTTGGATCAACTCCGATAGGATTGCCAAAATAGTTGGGGAATGCCCGCTTCTATGTTCAAAGATTCCCATCAAAAACTTCCCCTTTGGAGTAGTTCATCATTTTAAAAACATTATTCTAAATTCTATTCTTTAAATCTTACCTTTGTATCTTATCAAAAAAGCTTTGAAACTCAATCCTAAAGACATAGAAACAGCTCAACTCCATGGCATTATGCTAGGAGCCGTGCAACCGCGGCCTATTGCTTTTGCTAGTACTGTGGATGCACATGGCAAGGTGAACTTATCACCCTATTCCTTTTTTAATGTTTTTAGTGCCAACCCGCCAGTGATGATCTTTTCTCCTGCGCGACGGGTACGAGACAACTCGGTAAAACACACCTTGTTGAATGCCAAAGCTACTGGAGAAGTGGTCATCAATATCGTAAACTATGACATTGTTCAACAAATGTCGTTGTCGAGTACTGAGTATGCAGAAGGTGTCAATGAATTTGAAAAAGCTGGTTTGACCGCTGTAAAAAGTGATCTAGTCGCACCTCCTCGAGTAGCAGAAAGCCCTGTACAATTTGAGTGTAAGGTAAAAGAAATCGTAGAATTAGGTCAGGAAGGTGGCGCAGGTAATCTCATCATTTGTGAAGTGGTTATGGTACATGTGAATGATAACGTTCTCGATGCTGATAACAAGATTGATCCTTTTAAAATCGATACAGTAGCAAGAATGGGTGGTGACTGGTACTGCCGTTCTAAAGACGCTATGTTTGAGGTTCCTAAACCTTTGGCAACTCTAGGAGTAGGCGTTGATGCACTACCAGAACATGCGAGAAAAAGCGATATTCTTACCGGAAACGATCTTGGTCAACTAGGAAATATAGAACGAGTACCAGAGCAGCAAGAAGTGCTCGCTTTCGCGAAAGCGGAACACTTATTCAACCTCTCTACAACAGATAAACACAATCGAGCTAAAGAGCTCATCGCAAAAGGGGAACTCCTGGCTGCGTGGAACTATTTATTATTATAGACTATGGAAGTATTAGGAAAAATTAAATTGATAGGAGAAACCAAAAGTTTTGGTTCCAATGGTTTTCAAAAACGTGAACTGGTAGTAACTACCGAAGAGCAGTACCCGCAACACTTAATGATAGAGTTTGTGCAGGATAAAACGAGCTTATTAGATGCATTTAACGTAGGTGAACCTGTAAAAATAGGCATCAACTTAAGAGGTCGTGAATGGCAATCACCACAAGGAGAAACAAAATATTTCAACTCTATCGCAGGATGGAGAATTGAAAAAGCAAGTGCAGCCACACCAACAGCAGGTGCAACAGAAGTACCTCCATTTGATGAGTACGAGCCGGTATCCAATACCAAGAATGAAGATCATGATGACTTGCCTTTTTAGGTAACTGATTTAAATATTTAAGGTCCGTCTAGGTATTCGATCAACTCAATACGGGGGTCTGTCGAAGACAATAATAGCATCTAAAGAACCTATCCTAAGTCGCACTTCGACAAGCTCAGTGTGAGATAAGTATTTGCAAAAGCAGCAAGAAAATTTTTTGCTGCTTTTTACATTTAATATGGATTCATAGCTATGAATAATAGTGTTAGGATATTAAAAATAAAAAATCCCAACTTTTTCAAGACTGGGATTTTCATTTTTAATAGGTCAGTCTTCAAACAAACTCAAAAAAAGCAATGATGAAAATAAAATTAAATTTGAAGACCCATCAAAGATTAGTAATTTTAAAGCCATTTCCAAACTTAATTCACAATTTCTATTGTATTTATTAAACGAATCTTTAGTTTTTCCCGATCCTAGTAGCGCTTCAGAGCATGGACTTGCAGCTATAGGAGGTGATTTAAGTCAAGAAAGATTGCTTCTTGCTTATAATTCTGGATTCTTTCCATGGTACAATGATGGAGAGCCTATCTGCTGGTGGAGCCCAGATCCTCGAATGATTTTTAATTTGAAATCTACCTCTCCCATGCGCATTACCAAATCCATGCGGCAAAGCCAGCGCAATCGGGGTTATGAAGTGCGAGAGAACACATGCTTTACCACTGTTATGAAACATTGTGGTAACCTGCCTAGAAACGACCAAGACGGTACCTGGATCAATAAAGAGATGCTGGAAGCTTATGCCCAACTGCATGAATCTGGTCATGCAAAAAGTATGGAGGTTTTTAAAGATAATGAGCTCGTAGGCGGGCTGTACGGAATAGATTTAAAAGATAAAGGCATTTTTTGTGGAGAAAGCATGTTCTCACTAGCTACTGATGCGAGTAAAATTGCTTTAATGTATTTAGTAGAAAAATTACAAGCTTTAGATTACCAGCTTATAGACGCTCAAGTATATAACGATCATTTAGATCGCCTAGGTGCGGTAGAGATAGATCGAGAAGTGTTTTTAAGTTATTTGAGCTAGTACCATTATTAAGCTATAATCCTGTGGATAGTAGGTGGGCCAGCTCATCAAATAGCATAATACACCCCTATGTTTAAAAACAACAACCGATCTGTATGTGCTGTAAAATCTTCCAGTCGGTAAGTAGTAACGAATTGTAATTTTAATTGATTGCTGAGTTGTTTTCCGATTCCTAAAGAAAACCGCTGATCGTAGCCTGGACGCTGATCGCGCTCTGCAATGAAAAGTGTTTCTAGGCTTGCGGTAAGATAAAATTCTGATGCATCTGTAGCAAAACCGTTTAAAGGTAAGGAACTAGAAAAACGATAGCGCCATCTATGCGTCGTACGATCTCCTCTTAGCCGCTGATCCCATCTTAATCGGTGTGCTATTTTTAAAGCGTTGTATTTTCTCGTATACACATATTGTTCTGAAAACCTTACTTCTTCTGGTCTGAGGTCATCAAACAGCTCTCTATACATGACTCCTACTCCTAGCTGCGAGTAAAAGCCTACTTCATAACTAGCAAATTGAGATACTTGAATGTGCAGTGCTTCAAAAGAACCTTGCGTACGGTTACGCTCAGAAATAGCGGTGTTAAAACTCCATCGGGCATTATTATGCCAGGATATATTTAAGGAAGGCTCTACGATGACATCGTCTGTAATTTGAGAAAATGAAATGAATGGAACCCATAAAAAAAGGAAGAGTCTAGAATAATAAAAAGTCATATTCTAGTCTTTTGATGTCGCGTTGACTTATAAATTTTCCTTTTTTATCAAATAGGAATTCTTTGCGGTAGATCTTCCGTTTGTCCTTAAACGCAACAATCAACTCGTAATTATCAAGACTGTCTCGAGCTATTTTTTGTTGTATTTGTTGGCTATTTTGATCTCCTGCTATATATTGTTCTTGTACTTTTTCGACACGGTATTTTTCAGCAATGCTGTCTAATGTTTTGCTTATTTTAAAAAGGGTTTCTTTAGGGATCCTTCTCTTGCGCGAGTCTAATTCTACGTCTTCTAAAAGGCCGTTTTCGTCAAATTCTATACTGTATTTTCGATCTTGGTACTTGAGTTTTGCTTCATAACTTATTTTGTTACCATCAGTTTCTCTATAGTAAGTTACTTTCTTACGCGCATAGCCTATTACTCTTACTACTTCAACCGCGTTATTAGGAAAGAGATCTAAAGTTATTTTTTCTTCTCGTTCTTTTTTTGGTTGGGATGGAGTTTGTAAAGGTGGTGCTATCGTGTCGTTTTGTTGTAAAGCAAAAACTTCACTGCCCCAAGGCGCAGTGAAAGCAAGAACAAGACAAATTCCTAATAATCTACACCTCATCATATCTAAAACAGGTGATTTCGTGATCGTTTACCATTCCAATAGCTTGCATAAAGGCGTACATAATTGTAGCCCCCACAAATTTGAATCCGCGTTTTTTAAGGTCCTTAGAAATCTGCTCTGATAGCGCAGTTGTTGCAGGAGCTTTTTTGTAATTTTCAACTTGGTTTTTAATAGGGTTCTCATCTACATAACTCCAGATCAATTTAGAAAAACTGCCGTATTCTTTCTGGACTTCTAGAAATAGTTGTGCATTACTACTAATTGATTTTATTTTTAATTTATGGCGTACGATGCCGGCATTTTGAAGAAGCTCCTCTTGCTTTTCCTGATCATAAGCAGCTATTTTCTGAACATCAAATTGATCTAGCGCATCAAAATAATTCTGCCGTTTACGTAAAATTGTGATCCAGCTCAATCCTGCTTGCATGGTCTCTAAAATAAGGAATTCAAACAAGGTCTGGTCGTCATAAACAGGCTTTCCCCACTCTTGATCGTGATAAGATTCATACAACTCATCTCCTAAACACCAGCCACACTTTTGTTTTTTCATGATGTAAAATTACTAATCTTTATATTTACGATCTATGAAACAATTAGTATTATTTATTTTGGTTATTTTCTTCTCTAGTTGTGCCACTCAAAAAGCCATTAGCATTCCAGAGGTGGAACAGTCTATAGATGCCTGGCATCAAGCTGCATCACAAGCTCATTTTGAAAATTATTTTGATCTGATGACAGAAGACGCTATTTTTATAGGTACAGACGCCACAGAAAACTGGCAGGTTACCGAATTTAAAGCTTATTCCAAACCTTATTTTGACCAAGGAAAAGCTTGGTCCTTTACCTCTTTAGAACGCCATGTATATAGCCTATATGGAGTGGCTTATTTTGACGAATTGCTAGATACTCAAATGGGAATATGCCGTGGCAGTGGCGTTATGAAAATGCAAGATGGAAAGTGGAAAATTGCCCATTACGTGCTTTCTATAGCCGTCCCTAATGATCGTGTTTCCGCGCTTACCGAAATGAAAAAGGAGTGGGATAAAAATTACATCAAACAACTGCAAGAGCACTAAAAATCAGAAATCCTTACTTCAATACCTCCCTATAACCTCAACCCAATTAGAATATAAAGAGTCCTGTCCGTCAGCATGAGGCACTTTTTTAATTATTATCTGAAAGATGCAACCGCCCGATTATGGATGACAGATGCTAGCTTGTGAAAGAAAAGGGAAATCAATAGGATAGGAATGTGACAAAAAATAACTGCCAAAAAATAAATCAGGGCAATTATTGATTAAAAAATGGTTCTTTTAATCAAAACACTTAAAAACTGATTGTTTTTAGTTAAAAACAACTGGGTTTATACTAAATTTATAAGTTGAAAATAACGCTGATAGTATCCCCTATTCTAAAGAGAAGTCCAAATGAAAAATTTATTTAGTTTTTTGATATTTATTCTCAGTGCTTCTGCTGTTGCACAATTAGGGGCAGATGCTCCATGGATGCAAAAATTAATGAGTCAAAAAAACGGCAGTACCCCTACTTATGAAGAAATAAAAGCGGCTGGAGAACAGTACTGGGAAGTTCATGATAAGGATGCAAAAGGTAGTGGTTACAAGCCTTTTATGAGGTGGGTAGATAGAGCTGAAGCTTATGTAAAGGCAGACGGTACGTTACAGTCTGCTTTAGATATACAAAACGAACTCAACCAAAATTTATTAAAAAACAGTTTAGTAGATACCTCCAACTGGGTTCCTGTAGGACCCTTTAGTTTTACTGCAACTGGCTCGTGGTCACCCGGTCAAGGTAGAGTGAATACCCTAGTTGTAGACCCTAATAATTCCAACACCTATTATATGGGTACGCCTAGTGGTGGCGCTTGGAAATCCATAGACGCGGGAACTACTTGGAATCCAATAACAGACTTTCTTTCTCAAATAGGAACAAGTGCTATTGCCATAGACCCTAACAATTCTAATATTGTTTATATAGGCACAGGAGACGATGATGCTGGCGATACCTATAGTATTGGAATGCTTAAATCAACTGATGCTGGTGCAAGCTTTAATACTACAGGGTTAACTTTTACAAGAGGTGAAAACATTAGTGAAATATACATAGATCCTAATAATAGCAATACCCTTTACATTTCTTCTAGTAGTGGATTTTATAAATCTACAGATGCCGGTAATACCGTTACAAAAACATTCAATGGTAATGTAAAGGATATCAAGTTTAAACCTGGAGATTCTAATGTCATTTATATGGCTACATTGTCGCAATTCTTTAAATCTACCAATCAAGGAGCGACATGGACACAAATTACTTCTGGACTACCGACTAATCAAGGAAGATCAGTAATAGGGGTTTCTCCAGCTAATTCCAATTATGTGTACTTACTTATCATTGATAGCAGTTCGGCTCTTGTTGGTGTTTACAGGTCTACCGATAGTGGTGTTACTTTTTCTAAAAGAGATTCCGGAACTGATATTTTAGAAAGTGCCCAAGGATGGTTCGACCTAGCCCTCGAGGTCTCCCCAACTGATGCTGAAACTATTTACACGGGATGTCTTAATGTGTGGAAATCTACCTCAGGAGGGTCTTCATTTATCAAGATCAATAGCTGGAGTAATAGTTCTCAAGCAACTTATACTCATGCAGACATTCATCAGATAAGACAATTTGGCAATGAATTATTTGTTCTGTCTGACGGTGGAGTATACCGAAGTACTAACGAAGCCTTAAGTTTTACAGACCTTACTGGCAGTGCGCAAATAGGGCAATTTTATAGAATCGCCGTAGGAAAACAATCCAGTGCAGACCTAGCCGGTGGACTACAAGATAATGGTGGCTTTACCAGAAGTGCAGGCTCTTGGAAGAATTATTATGGTGCCGATGGGATGGAATCTGGAATTGACCCCACTGATTCAACTATTAGATATGGTTTCATACAGTTTGGTGGCGGCTTGTATAGTTCTACAAATGGAGGAAACAGTCTCACGAGCAGTATAAATGGCCCAGAACAAGGAAACTGGATTACCCCTATGAAAACCGATAGCAGAGGAACTATTTATGCAGGTTACACCAGATTGTATAATGTAGTTGGCGGATCTTTTACTGCGGTATCTTCAGCCTTCAATGCTAATATTGATGTTTTAGAAATAGATCCTAATGACGATAATATCATTTATGTTGCTGTTAATCAAGTTCTATATAGAAGTATTGATGCTGGTTTAAACTTTAATATCCTATTTAATTTTCCTGAAAACATCTCTGCTATAGAAGTCAATTCTAATGATAGCTCTGTTGTTTATGTGGCAACTAGATTCTCTGATGGACAAGTATATAAAAGCACTAGTTCAGGAGCTAACTTTACAAACATAACTAGCAATCTTCCTAACTTGGGTAAAAATACATTGGTTCACCAAGGACTAAGCGTAGACGAACCTCTATTTGTAGGTACTACTGTAGGTACTTACCGATATGATGAAAGTGTCGGTCTATGGGAATCATTTGGAAATAACTTGCCTAATGTAAATATTAGAGACCTCGAAATAAACACTAATGACAACACCCTAACAGCTGGAACCTACGGCAGAGGTATCTGGCAAACGGCTCTCCAACGCGTTGCTCCCACTACCGATGTAAAAGTAGTTGAACTTCTCACGAATGGTGGTGAAATAGCTTGTGGAAATAATGTTGTCAATATCATTGTAGAAAATACAGGAATGACTGTTGTAAATAATGTGGACATCAATTACAGTATTGATGGAGGGACAAGTATTTCACAGCAAACTAATGTGTCTATTGCTCCGCAAGGAACCGCTAGCATCCCTATTCCAGGACTTAACCTAACTTTAGGAACGCACACCATCGATGTTATCGTGACCACAATAAATGATTATTTCTCTAATAATAATGAAGGCTTTATAGAGATTTTAAGCAACTCTTCTGGTGTAGTGAATGACATGCACCAATTTGAAAACAGAGCATTTCTTACTTCCATTGAAGGTGATCCATCTTCTACATGGCAACGAGGTGCTGCAACTGGTGCTGTTTTAAGCAGCGCGATTACCGGATCAACTAATGTCTACGGTACCAATCTTTCTGGGCCATATGGCAACAATTCTACCAGCTATTTATATTCGGGTTGTTACGATTTATCTAATACCACTAACCCTGTATTGTCATTTGATATGGCTTTTGATATAGAAAATAACTGGGATTTATTGTACATGGAATATTCAACAGATGGTGGAGGAGCCTGGAGTGTTCTAGGCGCTGCAACTGATCCTAATTGGTATAATTCAAATAGATTCCCCAACAATTCAAATTGTTATAATTGTATAGGGGGGCAATGGACAGGTGCTTCTCCTATAATAACTAATTACAGCATTTCTTTGAACTCTCTTAACAATCCTTCAGAAGTTGTTTTTAGATATGTTCTAGAAACAGACCAATCCGTTACTAATGAAGGAGCAGTAATTGATAACTTTGTAATTAATGGAACCTTAAGCACCGAATCGACATCTCTTGAAGAGTTATTCTCTATCTATCCTAACCCATCGGAAGGAGTGTTCACTATCGCGTGGAATGCTGCTCAAGAATTTGATTATAGTGTTTACGATGTAAGTGGAAAAAGAATTGCTACAAGTAAAAAGAATTCCGGAAGTATGCATCAGGTCGATTTATCTGCAGTGTCTCAAGGAATGTATTTTATAACTATCTCCACCGCGACAGGATCAGTAACTCAAAAATTGATTGTAAGATAGTTCACTAGTAACCCTTTAAAATACATCAATCCAAAAGGCTTTTCTGGTAGAAAAGCCTTTTTTATGGTTTTTATCTTCTATACTGCCCCCTAATTGTATTAGAAAACAATAACATGAAACTAGTAAGTGTATCCATCAGAGAAAATAATTTTGTAACTTAGGATGCTGATTATTTGAATAAATAGTTGAATTAAAAATGAAAAAAATGAAAATTAAATCAAGCCTATTAATAGCTGGCACAGTCGTGGCGGCAATAGTTTCATGTGATACTAAAAAAGAGGTTGAAGTAAAAGAACAACCTGGACTAGAAGTGGCTTATATGGATAAAGACACTTCTCCAAAAGATGATTTTTACCGCTTTGTAAATGGCACTTGGATCGATTCTACAGAAATCCCTGACGACCAAACTGTTTGGGGAGGGTTCAATAAGTTAAGAAAGGATACCGATGCTGATGTGCTGGCTATTCTAGATATGGCTATGAACGATAAAGACCTTGATCCTCAATCAGATCAGGCAAAAGCTGTTTATGTTTTTCAAAGCATGATGGATAACGATGCTCGTAACCAAGCGGGATATCAACCACTAGTTCCTTACCTAAAACAAATTGAAAACATCAAATCCCTAGATGAATTACTAGATGTTAAAGCAGGCTTAGCTAAAAAAGGATTGAATGCTTTCTTTTATGTAGGGGTAGCGCCTGATGCCATGGATACGGATATAAATGTAGCTCAATTAGGGAATGGGTCTTTAGGAATGGCTCGTGAATATTATGTTGGAGAAGATGAAGACAGTAAAGAAAAACTAGCTAAATACCAGCTACACGTTGCTAGAATGTTAGGAATGACTGGGATGGAGGGTGCTAGCGCTCAAGCAACAGCTAACGAAATTATTGCTTTTGAAACCTCTATGGCTATTCCTAGACTGGATAAAGTGACGAGAAGAAATCCTAGCAAAACCTATAATCCCATGAATGTAGAAGATCTTCAAAAAATTGCTCCCGCAATAGACTGGAATTCCTATTTTGATAAAGCGGGAATGAAAGACTTTGATCATCTGATTGTAAGTGAACCAGATTACTTAAAAGCTTTAAGCGCTATGTGGAAACCTGAAAATCTCGAAATCATGAAAAAGTATATGAGATGGTCCCTAGTTGACACTGCTGCAAACATGCTTTCCACAGAATTAGAAGAAGCAAATTTTGACTTTTATGGCAAGACCATGAGTGGCGCAAAAGAACAACGCCCACAAGACGAACGCGCTCTTGCTGCCGTTAATGGAACTTTAGGAGAAGCTCTAGGACAACTCTACGTTGATAAAAAGTTCCCCCCTGAAGCTAAAGCTAAGGCTAAGGAGATGATAGAATACGTAAAGAAAGCTTATGAAAAGCGCATCAATGACTTGGAATGGATGAGTGCTGATACGAAGACCAAGGCAATAGAAAAACTCAATGGAATGACCATTAAAATTGGGTATCCAGATAAATGGAAGGACTATTCTGAAATGGAAATTATAAGTCCTAAAAAGGGGGGTACTCTATTTGACAACATGCTTGCTGTTCAAGAGTATAACTACCATGACAATATGAGTAAGCTGGGAGAACAAGTAGATAAGACAGAGTGGTTCATGTCCCCGCAAACAGTAAACGCTTATTACAATCCTTATTATAATGAAATCGTTTTCCCAGCAGCTATTTTACAACCTCCTTTTTACAATTATAAAGCAGATGCTGCCATCAATTTTGGTGGTATGGGTGCTGTTATAGGCCATGAAATCTCCCACGGTTTTGATGATCAAGGTGCAAAATTTGCTGCAAATGGTAATATGACCAATTGGTGGACCGATGCTGATAAAGAACAATTTGAAGCATTGGGGAAAGATCTTGCCGTACAATACGATGCGATTGAAGTATTACCTGGTATTTTTATTAACGGTTCTTATACGCTAGGTGAAAACATTGGCGATTTAGGCGGTGTAAACGCTGCTTATGACGCCCTTAATATGTGGCTAGAAGATAAAGGAGAGGTGGGACCTATTGATGGGTATACACAGCAACAACGTTTCTTCTTAAGCTGGGCAAGTGCATGGCGTACTAAGATGAGAGACGAAGCGCTCAAACAACGTATCAAAGGCGATACGCACTCTCCAGGAATGTATCGCGGCTATGTTCCACTTCAAAACATTCAAGCATTTTACGACGCTTTTGATATCAAAGAAAATGATGGCATGTACATCGCTCTAGAAGATCGTGTAGTAATTTGGTAAAATTGATAGAACTTATATTAAGGCTTTCTTAACAGAAGGCCTTTTTTTGTATGCCTCTACTATCTTTAACATCTCTTAAATAGAAATCATGAAAAACTATATTCTATTCATTATTGCTGTTGTTGGTTTCGCTTTCGCGAAAGCGCAACCTAACGCCGACTACGTCAAAGAAAACTATACCAAAAGGGTGGAAAATATCTCTATGCGAGATGGTGTGAACTTATACACGGTCATCTACGCCCCAAAAGATACTTCTAAGGAATATCCCATCATGTTACAGCGCACTTGTTACAGCGTGCAACCTTATGGAGAAAACGAGTACAAAAGCACCTTAGGGCCTAATCAATTCATGATGGAAGAAGGCTACATCTTTGTCTATCAAGATGTGCGTGGTCGATGGATGAGTGAAGGGGACTTTGATAATATGAGACCACATATTACAGGTAACGATGTCAACAATAAGAAAGATATTGACGAGAGCAGCGATACTTACGATACCATAGAATGGCTCATCAATAATGTCCCTAACAATAATAAAAAAGTAGGTCAGTGGGGTATTTCTTATCCAGGATTCTATACCGCGGCGGCACTTCCAGAAGCTCACCCCTCTCTAGTAGCTTCTTCTCCACAAGCACCTATAGGAGATTTTTTCTTTGATGACTTTCATCATATGGGAGCCACTTTACAGAGTTATTTAATGGCTTATCCTGTTTTTGGACACCAGACAGAACCTACTACAGAAAGCTGGTACAATGACAAATGGGATCAAATGAGAGCAGCAGGAAACTTAAAAGACACTTATGATTTCAACATGAAATTAGGACCCCTAAAAAATGTCACTGAAAACATATTCCCAGATAATTTCTTTTGGAAAGAAGTAGCAACACATCCTAATTATGACGAATTCTGGCAAAAACGTGCGATTATCAATCATCTAACAGACGTAGATCATGCGGTAATGACTGTAGGCGGTTGGTTTGATGCTGAGGACCTTTATGGACCTCTCAATATCTATAAAAGTGTAGAACGCAATAATCCTACAAATAAGAATAACACCATCGTAATGGGTCCATGGAGTCATGGAAACTGGTCTAGAGAAACAGGTAAGCAAATGGTGAACCACATCTACTTTGGTGATAGCATCTCTACATTTTATCAAAAAAATATTGAAACTCCATTTTTTGAACATCATTTAAAAGGAGAGAAGAATCCACAATTACCGGAAGCTTATATGTTTGATACAGGTTTAAAAGAATGGAATCAGTTTACTCAATGGCCCCCTAAAGACGCTCCAATTACTTTTGGATTTGGGAAAAATGGGGAGTTGTTGATCAATAAAGCAGGTGATCAAAATGTAGCGCACAACTACATAAGCGATCCTATGAAACCAGTGCCTTTTAGAAGTGAAGTAACACCAGTGACTTTTACCCCTAGAGCTTACATGACCGACGATCAAAGGCATGCCTCAAGAAGACCAGATGTATTGACTTTTCAGACGGAAATTCTAGACCATGACACACGTCTTGCAGGAGAAATTCAAGCCAACCTAGAAGTGATCTTGAAAGACATTACCGATGCAGACTTTATTGTAAAAGTTATAGATGTCTATCCAGATGACGAGCCAAATGGCGCGTATACCCCTAAAAATATAACTCTTGCAGGTTACCAACAACTGGTGCGAGCAGAAACCTTTAGAGGTAGGTTTAGAAATGATTTTTCTAAACCAGAACCATTTAAAGAAGGAGAAAAGACTCAAGTGAATTTTCCTTTACAAGATGTATTGCATACCTTTAAAAAAGGTCATAGAATTATGATCCAAATTCACAGTACTTGGTTTCCATATATAGATCGCAATCCGCAAAAGTACGTGGACAATATATTTGAAGCTAAGGAAAGTGATTTTACAGTAGGTCAAGTCACTATTTTAGGGAGCAGCCAAGTGACCGTAGGAGAAAATAAAGATTTTAAAATGCAATTGCCTCAATTGAAACAGTAGCCTGTTGACTGTTAGCTGTTAGAATTTTAAAGTTCTGTTGTAAAAGCTTCAGCTCCAGCCAAATTCATTCAGCTGAATAAAAAAACACTGCAAGCGACAATATAATTCTCAAATACGGATTAAAGTCTGCCTTTATGGGTTGAAATAAACTATTAGTTGATCTAAAGTCAAAAGAAAGTAATCCGGTAGTTCATTATAAATTCATTTCATTGAATAAGTAAAACTTTTTAACTTGTCTTCAGTGTTTTATTGGGTGTTTAGATCCTATTAAAAATTTCATCTCGATATAGAAACCAAAGACCTACAAGAAATAAAGCCAAATACTAGTAGCCACTTATTTATAGCAGGAGGGAGAAAGTTGACAGTAAAAACTTTCTTTACTTTTAAATAGGTACATTACACCTGATCAGCAGCGTGCCACTCGGCATAACTGGTTTCTGTTTCGCGCAATCTCAAATGATGCAAGGAGATGGTAGTAGGCAAGCGTTTTTGTATTTTATCAGCAAAATCGATGATCATCATCTCACTGGTAGGTTGGTAATCTACAAGAATAACATCATGTCCTCGATCTGAAAGTTCTTTGGCCAGTTCTACGTGGGGGGTGTTTTTATTGAACACAGTTGCGTGATCAAAAGGGTCTACGATCTCTTCTTTGATGATCTTTTTCAAATCACCAAAATCGATCACCATACCATGCTTTACATTTCCTAACTCATCAATAGGAGTTCCAATAACCGTTACCGCAAGTTTATAACTATGTCCATGCACATTACGGCATTTCCCGTCATAACCATAAAGAGCATGACCAGTTTCAAATGAAAATTCCTTGGTAATACGTACTTTTCTCATCTTTTGCTTTTGTATTTATTATAAATCACTACAATAATGAGCAGGATCCCCAGTACTAAAAAAAGTCCTGAGCCCCCTAAAAACCCTATAATATCTAAGAACGTGGAGTCCTCTATGAGTAATGCATTCATTAACTACTATTTTATACTGCAAAGATAGCATTTAAGAAGATGTTTGTGGTTGTTGTGCTTTCTATCTTCTGTAGCATACAGCAGTTCCTGCTGGAATTCATTCCTTTTAAAACGCGATAATCATATAATTCCCTTTTTTCTATCCGCTAGAAATTAAGATTCCATTGCAGCAACCTTACTTTTAAACTTAAAAAATAAAATAGCTGCCCGACCTATCATCCAAGCAAAAAAGGCAAGCCAAACTGCATAGAGATCCCCTTCTAAATAATCGAGCAAAAACAAAACTGGTAAAAAAACCAGGGCTGTTAATAACCACAATAAATTACGCAAATACGAAGCCTCACCCCAGCCTTTAAAAATCCCGTCATAAACAAAAGCAACCGCATTTATAGGCTGCATAAGCAAAACGATCCAAAAGGTATTAGCAATGATTTCTAATACCTCAGGATCGTCTGTGAATCTCTTTCCTAATGTGGTATATAGAAAGGCACAGACAATAGATAGTACCCCGGCAATCGCCACACCGTAAAGCGAGGTTTTGTTTGCTAAATACTTTAATGAAACGGCATCTTTTGAACCCAATAATTTGCCCCCGATCGCATTTCCTGCATTGGCAAAACCATCTACTACAAATGAGAACAACAACCATATATTCATAAGTACTGCGTGGGCAGCGGCGTGGGCGGCACCATAATCATTTGCAAATCTGTAGGAAAAGTAGATCGCGACATTAATAGCTGCGGTACGCAAAAAAAAGTTTGCTGTTAACCAAAGGTGCTTTGGCAGTTGTCTATGAGGGTGCCACAAGGGCATCTTTAACCTAAACATTGTGTGGTTATATAGAAAATAAATGGCAATCAACAGCATGAATAATTGTGCCGCTAGGCTGCCATAGGCTGCCCCTAAAACTCCGTAAGAAGGAATCACACCATCAATTCCATAAACTAAAGTAAGTGTTAGTAGAATATTTAATACCGCTCCTGAGAGACTTGCTATCATGGCCCAAGAAGTATTTTGCAAACCTCTAAAAATCCCGAAAATAGCAAAAGAACACAGCGTCATAGGAAATCCCAAAGCACGCACTTGATAGTAGCTACTGGCAATGGAAAGAACCTCTCCTTGAGCCTTATACCAAGTAAATATAACACTCGCCACTGGTGCTGTAATGAGATAAATAAAAATTCCTAAAACAACATTTAACCACACCACTTGAGGTATCAAATCGTTAATTTTTTCTAACTGATTGGCTCCCATAGTATGGGAAACTATAGAAGAAATAGAGGTTTTAGTTTGTGCCAATGTCCAGATGATCGCGCTTAAAAAGGTGCCTACTAATCCTATTGCAGCAAGGGCGTTGGTCGTATCACCTTGCATTTTTCCTATGATAGCAAGATCAGTTATACTGATCAATGGCTCTGCAATACCAGCAATTATAGCAGGTATCGCAAGTTTTAGAATTTGAGAAGTATTGATTTGAACTGCCATAAAGCGCGTAAATATAATCTCTAAAATATGATAACTTCCGTGTATCTTTGAAAACTCTTTATGGGGGATTAGCTCATTTGGCTAGAGCGCTACGCTGGCAGTGTAGAGGTGACCGGTTCGAATCCGGTATTCTCCACTTTAATAAACTTTAATTAATTAAATACTAATTAGCTAAGGTTTTTTTATGCTTTAAATTGTACGATTATTGTACGGTAACTTGAAAAAAGTTGATTAATCAATACAATTCCCCGCTACCGCACGAATCCTTTCGTATGGTTTTACATTTTAACGTATTGAAAAACACCAACTCCATCTAGCAACCCTTTTTCTCCAGCATCATCTAATGCACTACTGTATTTGGAATCTTCTGGTCTCAACACAATGCCTTTTTCAATAGGATTTTTATGGATGTAATTAATTTTTTGCTGAATCACATCAGTACTCTATAATTCAATTGGTTTGTTGTCATGACGCCAAAATTGAAAATTACTAGTAGTTGAACTTTTTAAAGCTTCTTTCTTAAAATAATTTAATGAAAATTCTTTTCTGCTTTCTCTTGGATTTTCTTGAATTGATTTGATAATACTCCTACTTGTATCTCTTTTAAAATCTCCTAATAACAATTCTGGTTTTTGA
>Ga0136655_1000337_pt1 | contig 21054 bp, 20 predicted proteins | sample CPBDNA_2_FD_94863 | JGI IMG/M metagenome (GOLD analysis project Ga0136655, IMG submission 94863) | Freshwater to marine salinity gradient microbial communities from Chesapeake Bay, USA - CPBay_Spr_15_0.8_DNA (version 2) | ecosystem: Environmental > Aquatic > Marine > Coastal | place: USA... | reverse complement strand
CCAATCACCCGTACCGGCCGAGTCCACGATCACGAGGTCACCAAGACCGGCCCGCTCGACCCGGTCACGTAAGACAGCCTCGGCGATCGGTGAACGGCAAATATTTCCCAGACACACGGCGGTTATTCGAAGTGTGGGTGAGGGCATTTGAGAATCATATGCATATCAAGTCCGAAGCAAGACCAGGACTCTGAGGAAAGATTCTAAACTTTGGCACGTGTCACTGACTCAAATGAGCTAGAAGTATCGCGTGATTCATAGCTTGTGGGTAAGTAAATTGTTGAGGGTTTCACACCATTGATCTGAGCCAAAACCATGTTGGCGGCTGCTCGCCCCATCGCCTCAGCGTCGCGTGAAACCGCACTGATCTTTGGTCGAAGAATTCTCAGCCAAGGAAGGTCGTCGACAACGACTAATGAGATGTCATTGCCCGGTTGAATACCCAGTTCGAAGAAAGATTCGAGGACTCCGATGGTGGCTTGAACTCCACCTGAAATAATCGCTGTGGGCCGACTGCGCGAATCCCCAGCCATCACTGCAGTAGTTTCTTTACGGGCGAATGCCGCTGAAAAAGCGCCGGTGATTTCGAAGGATTCCTCCATCGCTCGTTTACTGGATTGCAAACCTTCACGGAATCCTTTGACTCTCTCCCGTGTCGGACGAACGTCAGGCGATCCGGTTACGAGTGCGATGGTGGTATGGCCAAGATTAACAAGATCCTGCGTTGCGGCCTTGACTCCACTGACATGGTCAAACAGGGTGCGGCCAACTTCTATATCGTTGATATCCCTATCGATCAAAACAACAGGCTTATCAAATGATTCAACAGCCTTGCGCAGTTTGGTCGTTGAATCCACAACGGTTGACAGCAGGAGCGCATCAACGCGGCGTTGCCGCAGTATTGTCATGCGTTCAAGTTCTTGGGATTGGCTCCCCCCGCCATTCATAACAAGCAGGGTGTATCCGGCAGTGTTGAGGACGGACTCCAACCCCTCAATGACATCATTGAAAAATGGAGTTGCAAAGTCTCGAACGACGTAGCCGATTAGGCGGCTTGATCCTCGGCGTAGAGATTGTGCCACTGGGTCGGGTGAATATCCCAATTCGCGGGCAGCGTCTTCTACCCGACGTTTCATGCCGATGCTTACATCTGGGTGGTCGCTAAGAACCCGCGAGACTGAGGAGACAGCCACCCCAGCCCTCTTGGCCACGTCATGAATTGTGACCTGACGATTCTTGGTCAAAATACCCTCTCAGTTTTTGCCAGGCTGGATGTCCACTCGAACCCAGCAGTCCAAAACGGAAAAATGGGGTCAAAGCGGTACCGATATAGTGATCGAAGACTACCAATAAATCAGAAGTGAAATTGTTTCCTGTAACAAAAGAACTCCCTATTTACTGGAAACGATACCACTTGTAAGTGCCATGGTGCAGAATACGATGATGAAGCCAAGGCGTTTCGGCCATGCACTAGATCAACAGTTGTGTCTAAAGGAGTTCTCAAAGTGAAGATTGCGTCGGTTGAACCAATCCCAGTCGCCTACCCAGAACCTAATGACTTCAACGCCACGCGTTACCTGTGCCTGGTAAAAATCACGACAGACGATGGAGTTGTTGGGTGGGGTGAATCGATCACTCAATTCCCAGAAGTGAATCCAGCCGTGGCCGTGCTAATCAATGGGATGAAGGACACAGTAATTGGTCAAGACCCAGTGAACACAGAGAAAATTTGGCGAGATCTTAAGGCTCGATCTTGGTGGTACGGATACCGAGGCGGTATCGCCTCTTACGCGATCTCAGCCATTGACATTGCACTTTGGGACATCAAAGGCAAGATTTTGGGTCGCAGTGTTTTGGATCTTCTTGGCGGCCCAGTTCACGACCGACTTCCCGCCATTGCATCATCACATGCACATTACGAGTCCATCCCTCGAATGGCTGAGGAAGTAACTGAGTGGCTGTCTACTGGGTTGCAAGGCATGAAAGTGGGCTTCGGCAAACGAGGAGATGCACGACTGGGCTACGAACACAACCGCGATGTCGCATATATGAAAGCAATGCGTGAGGCAATCGGGCCAGACAAGAGAATCATGATTGACTGTGGAATCAACGTAAAGTGGGATGTCTCGACGGCGGTTAAGAGAACTCAAGCTTTCGACGATTACGACCTTGCTTGGATCGAAGAACCACTGGGTGCTTGGGATCCAGACGGTTATGCAACGCTAAAAGCAAAAACTCGATCTTTGATTGCCTACGGTGAACGGGAGTGGAATCTTGATGGGTTTGAAAATGTTTTGGCAACCGGTAGTTGCGATGTCCTCGGCGTGGATCCAGGTAGAGCGGAGGGGATTACTGGATTCAAGAAGGTAACAGATCGGTGCGAGTATTACGGTAGACAAGCTAATGCGCACGCTTGGTCGAGTGCAATTGTGAGCGCCGCGAGTGCGGCGATTAGTTTCAGTACGACCAGCTGTAAATTATTTGAATTTAAACCATTGCGCAATCCAATGCAACATGATCTCGTAGCAGAACCGATAACCCACGTTGATGGCTGGCTCTTCCCACCGAATCAGAAACCGGGCCTCGGAATTGAGATTGACGAAAGTATTATCGAGAAATATCGGGAGACTATTTAAGATGGTTTATCATTAGTACATATGAATCAAATGACTTATTAGAGTATCTCGCAGGCAAGGATTTGACTGTTGGAGAGTCAAATGATATCGAAATAGCCACGGCACTCACGGCTGACTTTTATGCCGTCGTGAATTCGAATCTTCAGGCGAATGGCGATCTCCAATTGGCGCAACTCAAGGGATCGGATCTCGCGGCAACGTTGGCGATACTCAGTTCGCGCTCTGACTTAGATGACGTTGACTGGAAAATGGTTCACCATCCTGGATCAGTGATACTCCCAGCAGTCATTTCTGTGGGCTTACAGACTGGTGCAAACGGCGCACAGGTTCTCTTCGCGCTTCGTGCGGGCTATTACTCCATGTCAATGTTCAGTTCCGCCATGAATCCTGAAGTCCGGAAACACTGGCACCCGACTTCGGTTGCTGGGGCGATTGGGGCCGCCCACGCGTCTGCGATTCTCTATGGAATGAACGACACCCAACTTTTGGCAGCTTTGAGCCTAGCTTGCACAAATGCCGGCGGACTCTCACTTGCTGGTTTGCAAAGAAATGGTGCCGCACAGTTCAACAGAGCAGCGGCAACTGCCATAGGTATTAACGCGGCGCGGGCTGCTATCGCGGGAACTCCGTTTCTCCCGGGAGCATACAAAAAAATCCTAGATGCATGGAATCAGAATGAGGAAAAATCACCCTTTGAAACGCATTCACAAGCGGAAATCGGTCTGGCCAGTGCATCGTTGAGGTTGTTGCCATTTTCTGGATATATGCAGGCCGCTGTTTTCGGTTGCTATTCAACAATTAAGGCGAATCCGGAAATCAGGGAGATCCAAGTTTGGGTTTCGCCGGCCACCTACAAGTTGACCGTGGACACCAAGGAAACAACGAACTGGGTCGACCACTTGTGGTGGAGCCTTCCAGAATCACTGAAATTTGTTGCGCAGACAGGTGATTCTTTTGCCGATCGAAATTCCAAATTGAATGAACCAGGAAAAATACGGATCGTCATTTCAGAGGATTCGACACTCAGGCCGTATCAGGCAACTATTGTATTTATCGCACCAGATGGTGCCCATGTAAAAACTGAATATTCTGCGCCGGGGCTAGATCCACTTGCTCAACAGAGCAAGGACCTTTGGCAGCAAAAGTGTTCGCGCTACCTAGAGACCTCGGGTGACCTAGCGCAAAATAATGCGACAAAAACTCTGATTCACGGGTTTAGTAATCAGCGCGTAGAAGACCTACTCTTTAGTTAGTTCCTTGGATTGCTTGGCACATGAATTCGGTGACTTGTTCCGTATTTGCCGTTCCGCCTAAATCCTTTGTCCTGGTTTCAGCATTCCTTAAAGTAGCTTCGATTGCACTCGTGACACGATTACTTGCCTCGTGCATTCCTAGGTTCTCGAACATCATGGCACCTGACCAGATGGCTGCTACGGGGTTTGCAATTCCCTTGCCCGCGATATCTGGCGCTGAGCCATGAACAGGTTCGAACATTGATGGCATGTGATCATGTGCACTGAGATTTGCGGAAGCGGCAATCCCTAGACTCCCCACGACAGCCGAACCAAGGTCAGACAAAATATCTCCATACAAATTTGAAGCAACCACGACATCAAAGTCCGTTGGCCTCAGTACAAACTCGGCGGCCGCAGCGTCAATTAGTCGTTTCGACAATTCAACATCGGGAAAATCAGCCATTGTCTCAGCGACAACTTCATCCCAAAACGTCATTGAGTGGATGATTCCATTTGACTTGGTTACTGACGTTACTTTCCCACGCCGTTTGCGCGCTGCTTCGGCCGCGTAACGCGTGATACGTTCAATACCAACTCGAGTAAATACGTCGTTTTGAATAGCAATTTCCCGAGAAGTTCCTCGGAATGACCGACCGCCTGACTCGGAATATTCACCCTCTGTGTTTTCCCTAACGATTAGCATGTCAATCAATTTGCCGTCGGGAACGGAGACATTCGGTGCAAGTCCATCAAATTGTCTAACTGGGCGCAGATTCACAAACAGGTCAAACTCACGTCTGATTGGCATGAGTAGTCCCCACAGGGTTATGTCGTCTGGGACCTCTGGGTCGCCGATTGCACCGAGGAAGATGGAATCGAACTTTGATAATTGATCGATACCATCGGTTGGCATCATGTGGTTGCTTGCTTTGTAAAAATCTGATCCCCAGTCGAGCCAGGTCCAATCGATTCTGTTGTCGGATGCCTGTAGAGCGGCCTCAAGCACTCGAATCGCTGCGGGGATAACTTCTTTGCCGATTCCATCACCAGGTATCACGGCTACTTGGTTCACCATTATTGTTTAACTACTCCTCTGTTTGTTAAATTAGCGCGAAACTAGAGAGTCAGATCGCGTAAGGCCATGGTCTAATACATCAACTGACCACCAGAAATATTGAGAAGTGCGCCTGTCATGTAACTCGAAGCGTCTGAGCACAGGAAAAGAACTGCACCCGTCATTTCTTCGGGACTGGCTAATCTCCCGAGCGGAATCATATCGACGAATGCCTTAACTGAGTTAGCTCCTTGACCCCCATGAAGCATGGAGGTGTCTACACCTCCAGGCGCAAGAACATTTACACGAACGTTGTCCGGGGCGAATGATCGAGCTAGCCCGCGTGACATGGAAACAACACCACCCTTGGATGCGGCATAGACAACTGAACCTCCGAATCCACCTGTCCACCAACCTTGTGACGAGAAATTGACAATTGCCCCAGCTGTGCCTTGTTGAACAAAAGTATCTCTAGCCATTCGGTTGAGAAAGAAGGTTGCCTTGAGATTTACAGAGTGTTGAAGATCCCAGTCTGCCTCCGTGATTTCATCCACAGTGTCTCTCCGAAGTAGCACGGCCGCTAGGTGCGCAACAGCAGCCAGCGGAGCACCATCTGTGGCAAGTTGAAAGATTTTGGCGTGAGTGTCTAATTCAGCCAAGTTGCAGGCGAGTCCCTTGTGTCGCTCACCAGGCAGAAGGTCAACTGTTTGTTGGACAGTATCGGGATTTAGGTCAACCGCAACTACAATTGACCCAGCTTCCGCAAAAGCAATGGCTGTTGCTCGACCAATTTCTCCCCCGGCTCCAGTGACGATCACATGCTTTCCAGCTAACGCAGAATCATTTCGCCATCGTGGCACAGCCTCTGTAGAAAATTTGTTAGGCATTGGTTCGAGTTCCTCCTTGACTATTGACAGTGGCACTAATTAATCGCAATTTTCATCTGTTGGGGTTTGCGCACTGCCAGCAATGAACCATACTCAGGTGCGGAAACTCTACGGAGATTTGGAAATCGCTCAGATAAAGATTGAAGTGCAATAGTTGTTTCCATTCTTGCCAATGGTGCACCAAGACAAAAATGGACTCCATGGCCGAAAGCGACACTGCCTAAGTCCGAGCGTTTTGGATTAAATGTATTTGGTTCCTTGAATCGGCGAAAGTCCCGATTTGCTGCACCAATCATGAAAAAAACATAGTCACCCTTGCGAATTTGCACTCCTTGAATTTCTATGTCCTCTCGTGCTATCCGCGTCTGTCTGTGAATGGAATTGTCAAAACGCAGGGCTTCCTCCGTTGTTATCTCTGCGAGCTCTCGGTTACCGGCAGTGGCTCGAAATTGATCTGGATCTTGCAACAAAACATTGAGTGCATTTCCAATCAATCCTTCGGTGGTTTCAAACCCAGCAAAGAATAATTGAATAACCATGGCAATCAGCTCCTCTCTACTTAATGCATCCCCACCGTCCTCAAGGACGACCAAAGCGCTGAGAAGGTCGTCAGCTGGCTCGCGTCGCTTGATCTCGATTAGAGAATCGAGGTAGGCAGTTGCGTCGATCACAGCCACTTGCGCTCCCCGCGCGGCGACGGGCGTCATGAGACCGGCTGAAAGTAAATTTACGATTCCTTCTGCCCAGCGATTAATGTCGTTTAGTCGATCCATCGGTATTCCAAGTAAGCGACAAATCACCATCGCGGGAAGTTTGAATGAGAAGGTCGCTACAAGATCGAACTCCCTTTCTAGGGGCCACTCCTCGAGGAGTTCATTCACGATTTCCTGGATTTGCGGCTCAAAGGTAGCCACACGACGGGGTGTGAATGCTTTACTCACTAACCGCCGAAGTCGGGTGTGATCGGGTGAATCGCGGAAGGACATCATCGCATTGAGGCAGGCAATTGCTGCTGAATTTTCTTCACGAACGGCCGGGCCTAAAACCTTTGCCGCCTGATCAATTCGCCCGCCGGATCCAAAAGATGTGGATTGAAGGCCGTTTTGGACGTCTTCAAAGGGGCTTACCAGCCAACCATTGACCTTCTCACTCCAAATAACAGGCGAATTGGTTAATAGTTTTTGATAAAATGGATACGGATCCCGAAAGAAATCTGCAGTCAGGAACCCATTCTCCCAACTACTGGAAACGTTACTAGTCATTTCGATAGGGTAGTGGGAGTTACATGAAAAAAGAACTAGATTTACAAAGTTTCAGTCTCATTCTTGGACTGCACGGCATATCTTGGAAAGCGAAATGAGTGACTTTTGAGATGACTGCAAAGCTCAAATCGTGATGGTGTCATGACGCCAATTTTGTTTGGCACACTCGCAGCCATTAGCACTGCCATTGGATTACTCCTCACCAAGAGTATCTCAACACGGATGCCAGCGTGGCAGGTAGTTGGACCGCTATTTCTGATTAATGCACTATTAGTGGCGCCGATAATCCCTTTTTCAACGCCTTGGTCACTTCCCACTCGGGAGGTTCTTGCCCTTCATGCAGTTTCAACTGTTTTCCTAATTATTGGGGCATCATGTGTGTTTTTTCTGATCACACGTGGTCGCGCCTCTGGTGTTTCTGTCGGACGGGCTGTATCTCCCATTGCGGTTCTACTCACGGCGCCAATCATGTTGGGGACAACCGAATCACCAGTACTCATATTTGGGGCCGTAATTGTTATGGCTGGTGCTTTACTCCCTTTGAGGCGTGGTTTTGACGGCCTGGGTTCCAGAACAACGCTGCTAGTACTGATTCTTCTGGGTTTCTCGGAAGGTTTGGTTACGGTTCTCACGGCAATGTTGTCATTGCAAGGCATTGGTCTGCCGGAAATATATATTGTGCGAACGTTAATCGCAGGAATATTTTTCACCATGATTTTTCTCCCCAAAGACTTACGAGTCACGGACATTAAACCCTTAATCACGAGAGCCCTATTTGTAACCGGAGGCTACGTTTTCACGATCTTGGGTGTGCGTAACGGTGATGTGGTCGTTGTCCAATCGCTCTGGGCAACTGCCCCGATGATCGTAATAATTCTCGAATGGATTCATTACAGATCTAAGCCAGAACCAAGTATCTTGATTGGAGCGATTGTGGTCGCACTCGGAGTAAGCACACTGCTTGGCACAGCATTTGGATAGGAATAGTAGCCTTCAAGTTCGAAGTTCAGCGTTCGAAGCAATTCGTGAAAAATGGTTAATTACCTTCTAATATCAATTCCTAGAAAATGCTTGACGACCTTATGAATCCATGTTGAAAATACAACAATTGGAAATTGGAAACGATTCCATAATCGGTAAAAACTAAAGAAGTTCTATTTCATGACAGTTCCAGTGCTTTTTCCACTAGGCGAAGAGATGGGATTTAACCCACTTCACTTTGCATTGGTCATCATGATGACGCTCTTGATTGGAACAGTGACTCCCCCGCTGGGAGTATTGCTTTACGTTGCTGCTGGTATAGGAAAAGTTTCTGTCGCGCAAGCCATCAAGGAGTCAATTCCGTTTGTTTGCGTCATGATTGCGACTGTGGTTGTCGTTGCGCTTGTTCCGGCAATAGTTACCTGGTTGCCAGGGTTACAGCAATAATTATTTTAGCTGGTGATTGGAAAGGAACAGTTTGTGATTGAGGTATCTGAGTATCAGTCGATCGAGTATCAAAGTGCCTGTGCGGCTTATGCTTTGCTGGATCTTGGGATTCACCCCGGCGATCGCATATGCATCAGCGCTCCAAATTCAGTGGAACTGTTTTCAGTTCTTGTCGGTGCTTTAAGAATTGGGATTGCACCTGCGGTTGTAAGTTCTTCTGCGACAGAACGCGAGATTCGCGAAATGTGTCGCGACATCGCTACGGAGTGGGTTTTCCGAGAGACTGACCTCCAAGCGCTGATCCGCGATATGAATCTAGAACCAAGAAACCTAAATGAGCTCCGCAACCTACCTTCTTGCCGACCAATTCACTTTACTTCGGGCACATCAGGGAGACCGAAAGCCGTGTGGAGTGGATGGCTGACACACGAAGAATCAGAGGCATGGATCGCTGACGAAACAGCAGTCTGGGGCTTCTGCGCGGAAGATATTCATTTAGTGAACGGACCATTGAGTCATTCGGCGCCGTTACGGTTTGCGTTAATGACGTTTTTCAATAGCGGTGCCCTAATTATTCCTCCGAAGTTCACAGCGGAAACGGCAATTGAAGCGATATCAAGGTTTGGTGTAACCACCACCTTCATGGCTCCCACGCATTTGCAAAGAATAATGGAGTCCATCGAAACTGATAGGATCCCGCATTCCATTCGATTTATTGCTCACGCAGGAAGCACGTGTAAAGAAAGAATTCGACTGTGGACCCATGAAATATTTGGAGTGGACAAAGTATTTGAGTTTTACGGCTCCACTGAGGGCCAATTCACCGTATTTCCAGGGTCTCAGTGGCAGGAGCATCCTGGATCTGTGGGCCAGGTTCGACCAAATCGCGAGATCCGAGCTGACTCTCTGGGCCTGCTCTGGAGCAGATCTCCCGCGTACGCTCAATTTATTTATTGGGGTGATGAGGCAAAGACGCACTCGACCTGGTCTGCAGATAACTGGTTCTCGGTCGGAGATTACGGACGTATTGATGCGGAAGGTTTCGTGTACCTAGAAGGTAGAAAAGGTGATCTGATCATTTCGGGTGGGGTAAATGTTTACCCGGCTGAAATTGAAAGAGTATTGTCGAACATGCCGGGCATTGATTGCGTGGTTGCTTTTGGTTTGCCCGATTCGATTTGGGGGGAGCGGGTTTGTGTGGCTGTCAGTGGAGATGTATCAGAGAGTGAAGTCCAGAAGTATTTGACGTTTCAACTGTCAGCTCCGAAGCGGCCGAAGTCAATATTCTGGGTTGAAGAGTTCCCATTGACCCATTCTGGCAAAGTCGATCGTTTGCGAATCCAGAATTTGTTGCGTGAGAGTAATTAGCGATGTCTTCGTATTTTGTTACCTGGGATCTGGTTCAGTTGTTAGGTTTTTACGGTGACTGAAAAAGATTCTTGGGAAGCAGTTGTGTGGTCGGATTCCTTAAAGAAAAGGATCAGATCAGGTTCTTATCAGGAACAAGCAATTTCAACAACGACTAAAATCATTGAAGCGATAGAAATTGAGGATTGGAATCGGTCAGCCGATCTGCTTGAGTACTGGGTTTCGGAAGCTCTCATTGTCCAAAGTATTTATGAAGTATGGACCGAAGGCTGGTCTGAATTTTTATCCGAACGAGGTATGCCTACACATGTAATTGAAATGGAAATTTTGCGTCTGCGCAGACTGCTGGAATTTCCTGATGGTACGGATTTTTACGCTGGGTCTCGCTGGGCTGGAATAGTTGAATTGGCGGATTCGCTTGGGCTCAGAATGCGTAAGTCCGAAGTCAGTATCGTAGTGGCACTCGAAAAAATGGAGCAAATCCGAGAGCAGTGGAGGCAACTTCACGACCGTGGGGCCGACTTTCAGTCGGGACTTCTGAGTCTTGTAGCAAACAGATTTGGGGAAGCTGCCATTGGTGATGCGTACGCTCACGTCCTAGCCCCCTATTTGCGCGAAAGATATGCATCTTTTGACGTTCGAATACAGCCATATGAAGACACTCTGGAAAAAAATCTGTATCTAACATTTGAGGCTATGCGCGGTCACCTGGTCGGCCCAGACCGAAACGGGGATATGGAAGTGGTTGAAGATGACAACAAGGTCACGGTCTCGTTTGACCCCTGTGGGTCTGGCAATCGGGGTCAACGAGGAGACGCGATCGAAGGCACTGGTTCCAGGAGCGACCCTCCATACAACTTTGGAGTTACGGCGGAAGAGCATGATTGGGCTTGGAATGAAAAAGGAGTTTGCTATTACTGTGCGCACTGTTGTTTTGCTCTGGAATATTGGCCAGCACGTGAGTGGGGTCACCCAATTCGCGTAGTTGATTCGCCACTGCATCCCGAAGAAACAGCGGGAGAAACGCCTAAGAAATGCACCTGGACGATCTATAAAAGTATTGAAGCAATTCCAGAATCCGCGTATCGGAGGATAGGTATGCAAAAACCTTGACAGTACGAGCAAGTCCATTAAGATGGTAACGTTTCCAGAACCACTAGGAAGGCGCCAAATGACCGAAGTTTCACGCGATAATTCGCTGCCGGATCTCACAATTGTCGGGATCGAAACAATACCGATTCGGGTGCCTCTTGATCGGATTTACAAGGGCAGCCATTATCAAATGACTCATCGTTCGACCATTATCACAAAGGTAACGACTGCCTCCGGTATCGAAGGAATTGCCTATGCGGGCGACGAAGATGCTGGTCTTTTAGAGATAAACGACATTATTAACAAGGAAATCGGGCCGCTGCTCATTGGGGAAGACGCTTTCGCAGTGGAAAAATGCTGGGAAATCACCAGGCCTGCAACGTGGAATATCCTTCGAGATCGCCGGCTTGGCTTAGTTGCTACAGCAAGTCTTGACGTGGCCATTTGGGATGCGATCGGTAAAGCGTTTAACACCCCCCTGTGGAAACTTTGGGGTGGCTACCGCAATGAAGTCCCCGTGATCACCATCGGTGGCTATTACGCTGAAGATGCCAATATTGAGTCGGAGGTTTCTGGATTAGTCGAGGCCCAATTTGCAGGAATGAAGTTCAAAATCGGCGGATTGAGTCCCGAAGAAGATGTCAAGAGAGTACGAATTGCTCGCAAGACAGCGGGGCCTGACTTTGCGTTGGCGGTAGACGCAAATCAGGGCTGGACTCCGCAGCAGGCAATTCGGTTTTCACAACTGGCGCAGGATCTCGACCTCATGTGGTTCGAGGAGCCTTGTCAGTGGCAAAACGATCGCAGAGCCATGCGGGAGGTTCGTTCACGTGGAACCATTCCCATCTGTGCTGGGCAGAGTGAGTTCTCCGCGGCCGGTTGCCGGGACCTCATGGACATCGGCAGCATTGATTACTGCAACTTTGACTCATCATGGTCCGGAGGGCCAACGGAGTGGCGCAGAGCAGCCGCAATGGCAACTGTCTACGACGTGAAAATGGCTCACCACGAGGAGGCGCACGTGTCTGCGCACCTGCTTGCATCTATTCCGCATGGAACGTTTGTTGAGTTTTTCCACCCGCAGCGGGATCCAATTTGGCATAACTTGATTGCCAATGCGCCCGAGTTGAAAGATGGAAAAATGAAGCTCACCGATAGACCGGGTCTCGGTTGGGAATTAGATCAAGATTACATAGAAAAATATCGGATTTGACCTGCGCTTTAGACAACTCTGAAAGGTAAACAAAAATTATGAAGATGCGGATGAACCAGGCAATTGTGAGCGCATTGGCTGATGAAATGCGTTCCGATCCCACGGTCATGCTTATGGGTGAGGACATTGGAGCTGCAGGTGGACCGTTTAAAACTAGTGAAGGTCTCTTTGAAGAATTTGGTCCCGCGCGAGTTAGAGACACCCCGATTTCGGAAATGGGGTTTACGGGTGCGGCCGTGGGAGCATCTGTACTTGGTTTGCGACCAGTTGTGGAAATCATGTTCATGGAATTCCTTGGTGTTGCGCTGGATCAACTCGTCACAGAGGCCGCGAAGTTCAGGTACCTCAGCGCAGGTCAAGTGCACTGTCCAATGGTTGTTCGAGCCTCCGTTGGGTCAGGACTTGGGTTTGGTTGCCAGCACAGCCAGACATTAGAGAACTGGGTCACCTCGACCCCAGGGCTCAAAGTAGTTACGCTTAGCGGTCCCCAGTCTGCATATGACCTCATGCGGTCAGCAATCCGAGACCCCGACCCGGTTATCGTTCTGGAACCGCGAGCCCTCTACGCGGGAAGGGCGGAGGTTGAAACTGGTGAACAACGTATCCGGCCCATTGGTCAAGCCAATCTCATTCAAACGGGAACGGATCTGACGCTTGTCGCCATGGGTCAAACCGTGCAAACGGCAATTAAAGCTGTTCAAATGGCTGGATTAAGTGCTGATGTTATTGACTTAGCAACGCTGGTGCCTTGGGACAAAGCAACCGTACTGAATTCTGTGAAGAAGACCGGGCGACTGGTAGTGCTTGAGGAGGCTCCTGAAAGTGGAGGCTGGGGAAGTCAGATTGTGGCGGCTGTTACGTCGGAATTATTCGGCTCACTAAAGACGGCTCCTATTCGTATTACCACGCCGAATGTTCCTGTTCCTTACGGCAAGGAGCTGGAATTGAAGTTCCTGCCAACATCAGAGGTCGTCTCGGAAACACTGAAGGAATACCTAGAAACTAATAAGGCACCACAACCGTGGTGGATTCGTGAAGGGTTTGTTAAATGAGTGCGGAAACACTTGGTAGCGAAACAGCAGTAGAGCGCCGCAAGAAGTTGCATGCTGGACTGAAGCAACAGTATGAACGTATGGTAGAGATACGAACCATTGAAAATAATGTGAACGACCTTTTTGCCTCTGGAGTTATTCACGGCACTACGCATCTGTGTGTTGGGCAGGAAGCACTTGACGTTGGCATAGCACTTGCGCTTGAGAGGACGGATATCGTCACCGCCACCTATCGCAGCCACGGAATTGCTCTGGCACTTGGCATGACACCGGTTGAAGTCATGGGCGAGATCATGGGCAAAGAAGTCGGGTGTACGGGTGGCGTGGGTGGTTCCATGCACTTGTGTGACATGTCCGTCGGTTTACTTCCAACTTTCGCAATTGTCGGCGCCGGTTACCCAGTAGCAGCTGGTGCAGCTTTGGCCTTCCAGAATTTAGGCCAGTCGCATGTTGCTCTAGCAATGGCAGGTGATGGCTCTACAAATATCGGTGCTTTCCACGAGTCACTGAATCTAGCGGCCATTTGGAAACTTCCTGTCATTTTCGTTGTTGACAACAACGTCTATGGTGAATATTCACGTATTGAAACGACTACCCCAATTGAAGACCTACACACTCGGGCGGCCTCTTATGACATTCCGGGAATCGTCGTTGACGGAATGGATGTCAGAGCTGTACAGGCTGTAGTTGCCACCGCAGCCAAGCGCGCTCGCGCAGGTGAAGGACCCTCACTAATTGAAGCTAAGACCTACCGGTTTTCGGGCCATTCAAGAGCCGATACTGCCCCCTATCGCCCGGAAGGTGAATTGGAAAGCTGGTTAGATCGTGATCCACTTAAGGTCACTCGTGAGTTGATTCTCAGTGAAGGTGTTATGTCACAAATAGAAATTGATCAGGTTACAACTGATGCAGAGAACTCAGTAACAGAACTCATTGGCTACCTGTCAACTCAGTCTGAGCCAGGTCTGGGTTCCATGTTTACAAACATCTGGGCGACGGAAAACAAGGTGAATTGATGCGTTCAACAATAAAAATGCCACGTGTTGCTGACAACATCGAGGAAGTTTATATTTCCGAGTGGCTCGTGGCGGTTGGCAGTTCGGTCGCTGCCGGAGACGTCCTAATGCGAGTAGAAACGGACAAGGCAGTAGTCGAAGTCCCGACTCCAATTGCGGGCGTGCTGACTGCACAACTGGTAGCTATTGACGACGAAGTCATGATTGGAACTCCAATTGCACAATTGGAAACTTAAGAGCTGAAACCGACAGAAAAGGATCATCGATGAAACGAATACCTGAAATCATTGATACCCATGTTCACTTTTTTGACAAAGGAGACTCTGATTTTGAACTTGAATGGTCTTGGCTTGAACCAGGAGCGGATCACCCTATTCTGGGCAACATTGATCCTATCAAGTCGATCAGGTTCGATCTCGACGCTCTTGATGCCGAATCTCGCTTCGCAGGCGTAAGTGGATTTGTGCACGTACAGGCAGCAATCGGTTCAAAAGATCCAGTCGACGAAACTAAGTGGCTGGACCAAATGGCAACTGCTTCACTCGCGCCGGTACAGATTATTGGTCATGTGGATCTTGCAACTAATCAGGCGCCTGACCAGCTAGCTCGTCATTTAGAGGCATCATCACGCTTCGTTGGAGTCAGAGACTTTTCTGTCGAGTCGGCTCTCTCCAGTGGCGATATATCGGCCTTCTCGGAAGCCTTTGGGATCATGACCCGTGAAGAACTCATTCTTGAACTTGATTGCGAATACCCGAATATGGCGGCTGCCAGGGAAATGGCTGAGGAGAATCCAGAGCTAACTATCGTTCTGGAACACATTGGCTTTCCCCGCAGACGTGACGCCGATTATTTTCGAAACTGGTCGAATGCTTTGACTGACCTCTCGCAGGCATCAAATGTCTTGTGCAAGATTTCCGGGCTTGGTATGACGGATCCCCGATTTGATGCACATTCCCTTGCCGCTTGGATAAACCAATGTCTTGAGTCTTTTGGATCCGATCGCCTTTTGCTGGGCTCAAATTGGCCGATTGACAGGCTCTACAGTTCTTACGATGCAATCATGAATATCTATCGAGACTCATTCTCAGAGTTGAGTGCTGTTGAACAGGAGCTCATTTTCAATAAAACAGCCGCCCGCATTTACCGTTTTTAGGGGGGAATCAAAATCGGAAACACGAGCGACTGAGCAAAGGGATTTACGAGCGCTCCACCCACGCACCGGCACGGGCGCTTCTGTAAATTAGATCCAAAGCTTCAACAGTTCTGGCACCTAGTTCCAACGGAGCACTGTTTTCCACGTCTTCTCCGCGGGTGAGATCCAATATCGTTTCAACCGGACCAAAGCAGTCGTAGTGGCCTGCCTCGGCTGGCAAATCAATATCGATGTCGGATCCATCGGGACGGTATAGCCACACCTGATCACGCTCCACGTCTATCCGGAACTGACCCTCAGATCCATAAGCTGAGATGCACAACTGGTGACGATTATTTGCGGCCCCCACGTGGTTTGAAGCTCCAAAAGCACTTCCTATCGAACCATCTACGTACTTCAAGGAAATTGCATCATGGAGTTCGACTGGGGCACCCATCGAGTTCAACATGAGCGCAAAAGCACCCGTTACCCGCTGCTCAAGAAGCCACAAGCTCATACCAAATGCGTGTGAGAGCTGCGCCTGAGCATATCCGCCGCCGGACAAGTTTGGATCAGTCCAGGTGGTCTGTTCAGGCGTGGTGTCTTGAGAAGCTTCAGGATAGGCTCCCGTGTTTGAGAGCAACTCTCGAGTCTGCGATGCCATAACGATTGATACTGCTTCGATTTTACCGATGCCAATGTCAGTCATAAGGGACTTTGCTCGACGCAGCATTGGGCTGAAATTCCAACCGAATGCACAAGTTACATCCCGGTTGTTCTTCTCAGCAATCTCAACTAAGTCCCATGCATGATCTGGGTTGAGCGTCACTGGCTTTTCTATCAGGACGTTGGCGCCAGATTCGAGAGCCGCTTTTGCATGTTCATAGTGCAGACCCGAAGGGCTTGCCACAAGCACAACGTCAAGGCCATTGTCAAGGATGTCCGTGTAATTTTCACTGGCCATCTGGAAACCGAAGTTGTGCTTAATTCGTTCGAGAGCGTCTTTGCCATGTCGTGCCACCCCAATGAACTCAACGTCGGCAGCTTTGGCGAAAGTCGGAAGGTGGGAAGAAACCGCCCACGATCCAGCACCTATTACTCCGAACCTAATTTTACTCACATTCCCGCCCTTCACTCGATTTGCCGGTTACCAATTTTGAGTTGTCCTTACCCGAGTGGGCTTAAACGCTCACGAAGTCTGTCCGAGGAGACAGCGATGAGGAGTAGGATTCCCGTGGCAACTGATTGCCAAAATGACTGCACATTGAGCAAGGTGAGACCTGTGCTCAACACTTGAATAATCATAAGTCCGAGGAAAGTGCCAATAATTGTTCCTCGACCCCCTGAAAGGCTGGCGCCACCGAGCACAATGGCGGTAACGACAAGTAACTCATACCCACGGGCGTTATTGGGCGAAGCAGCACCAAGTTGTGAGACAAGGATTAAACCAGCGAGGGATGCAGCCAAACCTGAAAGAGCGAATGCTATAAATATCACACGTCGACTCGGGATACCCACCAGCCGCGCAGCCACCGGGTTTGCTCCAATCGCGTAAACCTGTCTGCCAAAAACGGTGTATTTTAGAACGATGAAACCAGCGATTAGCGCTAGGACAAAAATAATCACTGGCATTGGTATGTTCAAAAATGGACGTGAGGTCCCCAAGTCTCGGAATCCTTGCACGAGCACTGTTTGACCATCACCGATTAGCTGGCCGATTCCAAAGAAGGTTGCCAGCCCAGCCAGCGTGACGATCAAACTATTGACACCAATGACGGTTACAAAAAAGCCATTGATGATGCCTACGAGCAGGCCAACAGCGAGTCCAACGAAAATACCCATACCCAAACCGAGACTCTCAGCGAGGGTCGCGGTCACCATGCCACACATGGCAGCTGCCGAAGCTACTGAAAGGTCAACTTGGCCGGCGACTAAGAGAATTGTTCCCGGAACGGCCATGATCCCAATAACTGCAATGCTTGTTAGCATATTTAGCATATTGTTGGTAGTGAAAAACACGGGGCTGGTCACGGTAAAGAAGATGACGAGCGCTCCTAGGACAACGACCAAAGCGAATGCTTCGGGCAGCTGCCGCCGGGGGCCGTTACCTGTTGAGGGAGGAGCAACGGAAACTTCATCTTTGACTGCGGGGACCACGCCTTGATCTTTAATGTTCACGCAATGCCTTTCCAATTGATCTGTTCAAACTTTTCTGCCCATTGAATTCGATTTGTGTTCTTATCCACCAGAAGCATCGGTGAGCGCTAAAACCGAAACTTCGTCGTACGCCAGCTCCCGAGTCATGAGTCCCCCAGACATGACTACGGCTCTATCTGCAACTTGAACTACTTCCTCGTAATCGGAAGTTGAAATCAGAATCGCTACTCCTTCATCCGCGAGTTCCCGAATAACCGCGTAGATCTCCTGTCGCGCGCCAACATCAACGCCGCGCGTGGGCTCCAATAGGATCAAAACTTGGGAACCAGCATTGAGCCAACGTGCGAGGAGAACTTTTTGCTGATTGCCACCAGAAAGGAATGATATGGACTGTTCCGCGCCACTGGGAGAGACCCGAATGCGTAGTGCCTCACGCCATCTTTCAAATGAAGAGCGCTCCTTTTTAGAGTTGACCCAGAAGTTGCCACCCAAAACACCTGACCAGTAGGGGGCCACAAGATTCTTTCCACTCGATAGCCCGAGGAACGCTGCCTCGCGCTTTCGATCTGCGGGTAAGAGTCCAACCCCTTTGGCAATTGCCCCCCGTGGAGATTTTGCGGGCGAATTTCCTTGGATCTCAAGTTCGCCACTGGAAGGCCTTTGAAGTCCGAATGCAGCTTCGGCAACTTCTGAGATACCCGAGCCGACTTTTCCGTACAAGGCAACTACTTCGCCCGGGAAGACATTTAAGTTAACATTTTTGAACGCGGCAGAAGAACTCAAACAATTCATGCGAATGACGGGTTCTAGGTCGAGATCGCGCTCCCTAATTGGTGGACGACCGACTGCGTCTAGTTTTGAACCAACCATAGCTTCGACCAGCTGTGAACGATCAATCTCTTTGGCATCACCAGTCAAAACAAGGTTTCCGTCACGTAGGACAACAACATCGTCTGCGACACGGCGTAACTCGTCCAGGCGGTGCGTGATGTAAATCATCGCGGTACCTTTTTCACGAAGACGATCGATGAACTCGAAAAGGCGGTCAACCTCGTCGCCAGAAAGAGCGGCAGTGGGTTCGTCGAGAACGAGCAGATTTGCGCTGTGCGAGAGTGCACGAGCAATCTCGATAACTTGACGCTCTCCAACTCGCAAACTAGACATGAGAGCGTTCGGGTTTATGTCTACTTCTAGTTCTTCGAGAATTCGTTTTGCTTCTTGACGCATCTTCTTCCATTGAACGAAACCATTTTTAGAAATGAGACGGCCAAGGAAGATGTTTTCGGCGACGGTCAGAGTTCCTGCGTCATTGATTTCCTGGTAAATCATGCGGATTCCGAGGTCTGCGGCTGAGATAGGGGAAAGCTTAGTGAAAGTTTGATCACCGATTGTGATTTCACCTGAATCGGGTTCGTAGTCCCCGCTGATGATTTTCACTAATGTTGATTTACCAGCTCCGTTTTCTCCCAGAAGTGCCACAACCCGGCCAGCGGTGGCGTTGAGGTCAACGCCGTGCAAGACCTCAACGCCACCGAAGGATTTTTTAATCCCTCGGACATTCAATACATTCTTGTCCCGAGAGCTATTTCCCACCTTTGATCAGCAACCACTCACATCGTAGTATTCACCGATATTGTCTTTGGTGATGTAAAGGTGATCCACGAGCAGGTCCCCGGGGATGCTTGCACCATTGACCGCCTCAATCAGGTAAGGAATTCCGATTTCACCGTAGCGCTCGGGGAAGAATGCCGCGCTACCCGCCCATTGCCCACCTGAAGCAATTTCACAGTGCGAAATCTTGTCGACACCCATGCCAGACACGGCAATTTGGTCTTCACGACCGGCCGTACGAGCGGCTGCAAGGGCTGCACTAATTCCGTCATCATTGATGGCAACGATTGCAATCTTGCTCGCGTCGGGAAGTGCCGTTAATGTATCTGTGACTGCTGTAAGTGCGAGATCCTGACGACCTGCATCTAGTTCACGAATCTCTACAGTTGCAGTATCGATGGGTCCGCAGACTGATTCGAAGCCTTCACGTTGTCCGTCCATGCGGGCATCGTTTACTGAGCCAACACCAAAGTCTTCAAGTGAGACCCATGCGTCAATTTCGCAGTTCCAGTTGTCCTTGACCCAGTTGCCTAGACCTTCGCCGCCGATAAAGCCGGCTCTTGCGTTGTTAGCACCCATGAATGCGGTCTGGCAATCGCCTTGGGCAATATCAATGGCAATTACTGGAACACCGGCGGGACCTGCGTCGCAGATTTCCTGTCCGGCGTCGGAGACTGGCTGGAAGTTCATGTACCCTTGGACACCTTGTGCTTCAAAGTTCTTCACACAAGAGAGAGCCGTTGCAGCGTCGAGTTTGCTGTCGCAGAAAATCAGAGTCGCTCCAGCGATGTCAGCTTGTTCCTTGAAACCGTCAGAAACTGACTTGCTAAATGGAATTGAATCGTCAAGCGCGATTATGCCTAGAGTCAAGCCTTCTCCGCTACCTGGCGATGCTCCCAGAAACTCAACAAATTCACCAGACGCTTCTGCAGGGGTTTCTTCAACGACGGTTTCTTCCTCTGTTTCCGCAGGAGTTTCTTCAACGACGGTTTCTTCAGCCGCCGATGTAGTCGCCGCGGAATCGGTGTCGTCGCTGCTGCAGGCTGACAGGGTCAGGGCCGCGACTGCAATAAATGACGCTATTTGCGCTCCACGCTTAAATCGAACCATAGTTAATCCTCCGATGTTAGAGTTGGAAAGGTTTCCAGAGCATGGCGGACTCACGCCAAAGTGTCAAGGAAGTTTGTGGAATTGTTATCTATTGGGTGGGTCGGCTGGGTTCGCACGCGCAGACTTTTCGGCAATTTGATCATCCATATGCCATACTTCATCAGCTTGAAAAAGGTTTCCATCGGAGTCCGAAATCGATGCGATGACCGTGCTAAACCACTCGGCCCAGTCCTGGTTCGCCTTTGAATGGCGCATTGCACCCAATGCATCTGCTATGGAGGGGTGGCATTCGGCGTAGGCGAATATTTCATGGTCCCTGCGAAAAAGGCTGTAATTTCTCCAGCCGGCATTCCAGAGGTCGCCCAACAATTCGGGCCAAACCGCCTCATGTCTCTTCTCATATTCTTCAATTTGACCGTGGTGAAGCTTCATGACGAACATAAGCCGTTCCATGTGATCTCCCTAAATTCGGTAACGATTCCCGTCTTTTACGAAATACTTCACCCTGTCAGACGTTCAGTCAACCTTTTTGGCTCGTTAACGAGAAAGTTATCCCTTACTTCAAGGATAAGGAATTTTTGTCCACAGGGTGTGGACACCATTGCGTGAGGGGAAATCCGGGAATCATCAAAAATAGTTCACTTTTCCACAAGATACCCCAGCGCCGTCCACGGTATTGGATACCTGGTGCACAGGTAACCCACACCCCGGCCCACAGGGTGAGTGGACACGGAGTTGCTTGCTCCCTAATGTCAGACCCTCGGTGTGTACTGCTGGTCGGACTAGATGTAGTTACTG
>Ga0136655_1000336_pt1 | contig 21122 bp, 19 predicted proteins | sample CPBDNA_2_FD_94863 | JGI IMG/M metagenome (GOLD analysis project Ga0136655, IMG submission 94863) | Freshwater to marine salinity gradient microbial communities from Chesapeake Bay, USA - CPBay_Spr_15_0.8_DNA (version 2) | ecosystem: Environmental > Aquatic > Marine > Coastal | place: USA... | reverse complement strand
TATTTTAGTGACTACAGGTTATCACGATTCACAAGTACAGTATTGGGAACCTGCTAAATGGGTAGCTAAGTTGAGAGAGTTTAAAACGGATTCCAATTTAATACTATTTAAAACAGACCTTTCCAGTGGGCATAGTGGCGCATCTGGAAGATATGATGCTCTAAAAGAAGTAGCTGTAGATTTTGCTTTTCTGTTAGACCTTGAAAATAGTAACGGCTAGATTTTTTTATGTAGATTTGTCAAGTTTTAAGTTAAAAGTGATGCACACAGAATTTTTAGTTAGGTTTTTTAAAATTGAAAACAAAACTAAAAGTTCCAAGCAAAAACCAACATATGAGCGACAACATTAAAGCGTATAATAATGTACTGGAATTAATAGGAGAAACCCCTTTAATAAAACTTTCTAAGTCAGTAGAAACATTTCTAGGTAGTTATTACGCTAAAGTAGAGGCTTTCAATCCAGGGCATTCTTCCAAAGATCGTATAGCACTTCATATCATTGAAGAAGCAGAACGCAAAGGGATTCTAAAGGCAGGCGATACCATAATAGAAACTACTTCTGGAAATACGGGTTTTAGCATTGCGATGGTAAGCCGTATCAAGGGTTACGACTGTATTCTTGCGGTAAGTTCAAAATCTAGCGCAGATAAAATAGACATGTTAAAGTCTATGGGAGCAAAGGTTTATGTTTGTCCCGCTAATGTCAGTGCGGATGATCCACGTAGTTATTATCAAGTAGCAAAACGTCTTCATGATGAAATTAAGAACAGTATTTACATCAATCAATATTTCAACGACTTGAATACAGAGGCACACTACTTATCTACAGGTCCTGAAATATGGAATCAAACTGCTGGGGAAGTCACCCATTTAGTGGCTTGTAGTGGAACAGGAGGAACTATTTCAGGTACTGCAAGATTCTTAAAAGAGCAAAATCCGAAGGTTAAAATTCTAGGGGTTGACGCCTATGGTAGCGTTCTTAAGAAATATCACGAGACACAAGAATTTGATAAAGAGGAGATTTATCCTTATCTTATTGAAGGTTTGGGTAAGAACTTGATTCCTACTGCTACTGATTTTGAGGTGATCGATAGTTTTACTAAAGTTAAAGATGAGGATGCTGCGCATATGGCACGTCAAATTTCACAAACAGAAGGCTTATTTGTAGGGTACACAAGTGGAGCGGCTATGCAAGCAGTAAAACAATTGGCTGCTTCAGGAGAGTTTGATGAAAACTCTAAAGTGGTTGTTATTTTTCCAGACCATGGTTCTCGCTATATGAGTAAAATTTATAACGATGAATGGATGCAGGATCAAGGTTTTTTTGATTCCAAATCAACGGCTACTCAGCAACACATAGAATACATCAAGTAGGTTAGACAAAGATTTAACATATCATAAACCCTTGTATTACAGAAATATAGGGGTTCTTTTATTGGTTTTCTTAAAAATTAACCCGCCCATATTTGGATAACCACCTAGTTATCAACAGATTATTGTTATCAACTTGTTTATTATGCACGCATAAGGAATGTTTCAATTGTGTTTAGAATTGTATCTTTGCAGTGTTATAACATTCTTATGAAAGATTTATTTGATAAAATTTACAAAGACAAAGGCCCGCTAGGCAAATGGGCTAGTGTAGCTGAAGGATATTTTGTATTTCCAAAGCTAGAAGGTCCTATATCGAACCGCATGCATTTTAATGGTAGAGAAGTGATTACCTGGAGTGTCAATGATTATTTAGGACTTGCTAATCATCCTGAGGTAAGAAAAGTTGATGCAGAGGCTGGAGTTCAATTTGGTAGTGCCTACCCTATGGGAGCACGCATGATGAGTGGTCATACAGACTTACATGAACAACTGCAGAATGAGTTAGCAGCATTTGTCAATAAAGAAGCATCCTATTTATTAAATTTCGGTTATCAAGGCTGCATGTCTACTGTAGATGCGTTGGTTGGTAAAGACGATGTCATTGTATATGACGTAGATGCGCATGCTTGTATTATTGATGGGGTACGCTTACATCAAGGTAAACGATTTACCTACAAACATAACGATCTAGAAAGTATAGAAAAAAACTTGCAACGCGCCACTAAAATTGCAGAGCAAACCGGTGGGGGAATTCTAGTAATCTCTGAAGGCGTTTTTGGAATGCGCGGGGAGCAAGGAAAATTAAAAGAAATAGTTGCCCTTAAGAAAAAGTATACGTTCCGTCTTTTTGTGGACGATGCACATGGTTTTGGTACCTTAGGTAAAACTGGTGCTGGAGCAGGAGAGGAGCAAGGCATACAAGATGATATCGATGTTTATTTTGCCACTTTTGCAAAATCTCTTGCTAGTACAGGTGCTTTTATAGCAGCTGATAAAGAAATTATCGATTATTTAAAGTACAATTTACGTTCTCAAATGTTTGCAAAATCTCTACAATCACAATTAGTGGTAGGAGCTTTAAAACGTCTTGATATGTTGCGCACTATGCCAGAGCTTAAGGAAAAGTTATGGGAAAATGTAAATGCACTACAAAATGGTTTAAAAGACAGAGGCTTTGATATAGGTACCACACAGTCCTGTGTAACTCCTGTTTATTTGAAAGGAAGCATCCCAGAAGCGATGGCTTTGGTTAAAGACTTGAGGGAAAACTTTGGGATATTCTGTTCTATTGTTGTTTACCCGGTAATACCTAAAGGATTAATCTTATTAAGATTGATCCCTACTGCTTCTCATACCATGCAAGACATTGAGGAAACGTTAACCGCATTTGAAGGAATACGTGAGCGATTAGATAGTGGTGTTTATAAAAGACTTAGCGCAAGTGTAGCTGCCGCTTTTGCATAACTAGGACACCAAATAAGTATAGATATAAATGGTTAAAAGCTCTGTTTTTCACAGAGCTTTTTTATTTAAAATAACTAAGCAATGATTCTTTTGTAATCTCGACTTTTGGTTTGATAAAATACATTCCTTACTTACGCTATAGTCTATTAAGGCGTTAGTTTATATAGTGATGCTTGCTGCACGACGCTAATGGGATAACTAACGACTTCATATCCCGCAGCTTCACCTGTTTTTTCTTTATTCTTTAATACTGACATAGTAATCATAAAATCCATACGGTCTTGGTAAAAAACTTCGCTATTTTGTAATAAATTACCAGCAACTTCATAAGTGCTAAATAAGGTGTTTTTAGAATAAGCTACAGGTAGTAAAATACCGTTATTTTCATCGAGTTCATAAATGTTAGGGTTTTCTGTCTGAATTAATGTGTAGGCTCTTTCTGATCTTTCGGCTCCATAATATATTTTATAATCGTATTTTAAATGATCAGTTGTGGGGAGAAGATGAAACTCCATTGGAATGATTTCTATTCCATTACTTGTCGTGTTCATTAGGTCTCCTTTATAGATGCCTAAAAAATCATCTGGAAATATCAGTTCTTTTTTGATTTCTTCCACATGAGGCGCTAAGGTTATAGTGTGTTCCTTAGGTGTTGTTTTACAGTTTACTAAAACCAGTAGGAGTGCGATTACAGGCCATTTTTTCATTTGTCTAAAATATAAATTTATTTACTTTGATTGATGATATCCTATAAAGTTTATTAATAAAAGAAGTCCCAAGCCGTCTATAAATAACACCTTAGGACTTCTAACCAACCAACCAAAAAAACTTTATGAAAATTACTTTATATCACTTAACTATTACAATATCAATACATGTGCCAAACTATTATGCATGCATAATGAAATAAAAAGCAATTCCGTTAATTTCATTTCTATCGTTATGATGTTTTTTGTTCTGATGTAGGAGTCCTAGGAGATGATGCCGGTACCGAAAGGGTGTCTAAAGGAACTGGTTAACGTAGTAAAGAAATTTATGTTGTTTAAAAATATATGACACGTACTATATTCTTTCAATAGGTTGTTTTATTAGATGATGGGTCTCAACTTAATTTATTTTTTGAAGCAAGTATGCCGAGGGCCTAAGTTGCAATGATCCTATTTTTAATGAGCCAACATCGTGATCTGTACCGTCATTAAAAATGTAAGCTTCCAACTACATTGATCTATTTTGTTATAAAAATTACAATTCGGTAATTTTTTCATAACACTAGTAAAGCTATCAAGATATTAGGCTACAAATAATTAGAAAGGCATACTCACTACAACCACTTTTTCCATTTAAAAACGATGATAAGGCTTATAAAGATAATAACGTTAACTATCCAAAAATATTGATATCCATGTTGCCAAGTTAACTCAGGCAGGTGTTCAAAATTCATTCCGTAAACACCCGCTAAAAATGTCATAGGGATAAATATTGAAGATACTATAGTAAGTACTTTCATGATCTGATTCATTTTGTGACTAACACTAGAAAGGTACATATCGCGCAATCCAGCGTTGATCTCCCGGTAGGTCTCAACGGTTTCAATGATCTGAATGCAGTGGTCGTAAGCATCTTGTAGATAGGCATGAGTACGAGTGTCAATAAGAGTATTATCTTCTTTTAAAAGTCTAGAAATGGACTCTCTTAATGGAAAAATAGCATGTCGCAACTGCAGCAACATCCTTTTGTTCTTTTGTGCTTTATTCAAAGAATCTTTCTGTGGGTCATCAAAGACTTCATCCTCTAGTTGGTCTAAATAATCGCCTATTTGTTCAATGGCAATAAAATAATGATCTATGATACTGTCAATAAGGGCATAGAATAGGTAATCACTTTTTACTGACCTAATGCGACCACGGCTATTTTCAATACGTTCTCTAATATTTTCAAATACATCACCTGTTTTTTCTTGAAAAGTTATTACAGAACCTTGAGAAAGAATGATACTCACCTGTTCTTCTACGAGCTCATGATGTTCTGCGTCATAAGAGATCATTTTGATGCATTGATAGATGTAATTATCGTAGAATTCAGTCTTAGGACGTTGAGTGGTATTGGCTATATCCTCCAAAAGTAAGTGGTGCAAATGGAACTTACTTCCTATTTTTTCTAATAAATTTATATCATGAACCCCGTCCACATTGAACCAATTGACGCGATCTTCATTTAACTGATCTAAAAAGATTCCCTCTTGTTTCGAAAAATGAGTCTCGTTATACAAAATGGTTTCAGTAGTTACAGCACCGGTTCGGTCTTCTCCTACATATGAAATCGTTCCAGGTGGCTGAAACACACTATTTCTAGACTTAGGAGTTGCCTTGCGTCGCAATCTTAAATTGGATTTTCTCATGAGCAGGTAGATTAGAATTCCATTTTAATCAAATGTATGAAGTTTAAAGGGAACTATTCCAACAAGCTCTTTAACGGATTTGCAATACTATAGTAGGGATACGTCCAATTACTTTAATTTTTCTGCGACATAGGGAGCGGTATAACTATTTTTTATGAGGGCTATTTCTTCTGGTGTTCCAGCAGCGACAAGTTTTCCGCCAGCTTTTCCACCCTCTGGTCCGAGATCAATAACATGGTCGGCACATTTAACCAAGTCCATATTGTGCTCTATAACGATGACAGAGTGTCCTTTATCAATCAATGCATTGAAGCTGTCTAGTAGTTTATTGATGTCATGAAAATGTAATCCAGTAGTAGGTTCATCAAAGATGAATAAAGTCTTATCAGAGGTGGTTCCTTTTACTAAAAAGCTAGCTAGTTTGATGCGTTGTGCTTCACCACCTGAGAGGGTAGAAGAACTTTGTCCTAAGGTCACATATCCCAAACCTACGTCTTGAAGCGGTCGTAATTTTTTAGTGACTTTCGCTTGATTGTTACTGTCAAAGAAGGCAATGGCGTCATTGATGGTTAGGTTAAGGATATCGTCGATATTGTTATCGTGAAATTTCACTTCTAAGATTTCTTTTTTGAAACGTTTGCCATTACAAGTTTCACATTTCAAAGTTACGTCTGCCATAAATTGCATCTCAATAGTGACTTCACCGTCTCCTTTGCAGGTTTGACATCTACCTCCATCCACATTAAATGAAAAATGTTTAGGTTGATAGTTTCTAATTTTAGCTACTTTTTCATTTGCAAATATGTTTCGGATGTCGTCATAAGCTTTGATATAAGTTACTGGGTTGGATCTTGAACTGCGACCTATTGGATTTTGATCAATAAACTCTACGGTTTTTACATTTTCAAACCTTCCTTTTATTTCGCTATACTGCCCTGCTTTTTTTCCATAACCCCCCAACTTTTTCAAAAGTGCAGGATATAAAATTTGCTTTACCAAAGTGGATTTTCCACTGCCTGAAACTCCGGTAACCATGGTTAAAACACCAAGAGGAAAACGCACGTCTATATTTTGAAGATTGTTCTGTCGAGCACCTATAATGTCTATATAATATTTGTGCGACCTTCGCTTTCGCGGAAGCGGAATTTCCATAGATCCATTCAGATACTTTGCCGTGAGACTATCCGATTTTAATATTTCGGCAAGTGATCCAGCGGCAACCACCTCACCTCCGTGAGTTCCAGCTTCTGGACCTATATCGATTATCTGATCAGCCGCCTGCATGATTTCTTCATCATGTTCTACAACAATCACGGTATTTCCTAGATCGCGTAGATTTTTTAGTACTTTGATCAAACGCTTGGTATCTCGTGGATGCAATCCTATACTAGGCTCGTCTAGAATATACATACTACCTACTAGGCTACTTCCCAATGAAGTTGCTAGGTTGATACGTTGTGATTCTCCACCAGAAAGGCTGTTAGATTTGCGATTTAAAGTCAAATAATCTAAACCTACGTCAGATAAGAACCTAAGTCGGTTAGTGATTTCAATAAGTAGTCTTTTGGCAATTTGTTGATCGTGATCACTAAGTTCTAAATTCTTAAAAAAGCGGGCCAAATCTGTTATAGGTAAGGTGACTAATTCAGTGATTGTGGTTCCGGCTATTTTTATAAAGTTGGTTTCCTTTCTCAAACGTGCCCCATTACAATTGCTGCATTTGGTTTTACCACGGTACCTGGAAAGCATCACGCGATTTTGAATTTTATAAGCTTTCGCTTCGAGCTCTTCAAAAAAGGAATGTAAACCGTCAAAATATTTATTTCCGTCCCAAACCAGCTGTTTTTGCTTCTCGGTTAATTCAAACCAAGGTCTATGAATAGGAAAATCAAATTTGTCAGCGTTCTTTATGAGTTGGTTGTTGTAATAAGACATACTCTCACCGCGCCAAGGGAAAACGGCTTGTTCATAGATAGATAGAGCCGTATTGGGAATAACCAATTCTTCATCTATTCCTATGACATCACCATAGCCTTCACATTTAGGACAAGCACCGTACGGATTGTTGAAACTAAATAAATGCGGGTTAGGTTCTAAAAACTCTATGCCGTCCAATTCAAATTTATTAGTAAACTCCCGGACTTTACTGCCGTCTAGGTGTTCTATAAAAGCGATGCCTTTTCCTTCAAAGAAGGCAGTATCAATGGCGTCTGCTAGTCGGTTATAGAAATCTTCATCATCACGGACAATGATGCGATCCACTACTATTTTTACTTCGTCTTTGTTAGAATAGGATAAATTTTCTTCATCCATTCTATGAACGCTGTTGTTAATTTTGATACGGGTAAAGCCTTGTTGTTGGAGTACTTGTAATTGTGCTGAGATATCGCGCTTTCCTTTTACAATAAGCCTTGTAGTAAGCAATAATTTGGAACCTTCTTCTTGTTGTTTTACATATTTAACGACATCGCTAACCGTATCTTTTTTTACTTCATCGCCAGAGATAGGTGAATAAGTGTGTCCTATACGGGCAAATAATAATTTAAGGTAATCATATATCTCGGTAGTCGTCCCCACTGTAGATCGCGGATTTGTAGAATTCACCTTTTGCTCTATAGCTATTGCAGGTGCGATTCCTTTGATGTATTCTACTTTTGGTTTGTTCAAGCGGCCTAAAAACTGTCTGGCATAGGAAGAAAGACTCTCTACATAACGACGTTGACCTTCGGCGTAAAGGGTATCAAAAGCCAGAGAAGACTTACCGCTTCCAGACAAACCAGTGATAACAACTAGCTTATTGCGTGGAATGACAGCGTCTAGGCTTTTAAGGTTATGAAGCTCGGCACCTTTGATAAGAATATTTTCTTTAGGGCTCAACTGGTCAATATTGGCAAACAATTTAGTTTCTGGCATAGATACAAATATACTAGGGAGATCGTCCTTCAAAGAATCGTTTATAGTGATTTAAATGTTAAAAAACGTTATTAGTTTTTGTATTAATGGAATAAATGTTCCTATATTTATCTTTTAATAGTGAAAAACCCGCTGCCTATAGTATAACATTACTTTAAAATCTGATCAAAGACACCTATTCTGAGGTCACCAAAGTTGTTATACTATGAAATTAGAAAACGTACAAGATGCTGTATTAGTAAGGCAGTACCTAGAGGGAAATGAAAAAGGTATTGAAGTCCTTATCATTCGTCATAAACAAAGAATCTATAACTTTATTTTTTCCAAGGTATTGGATCGTGATATTTCTGAGGATATTTTTCAGGATACTTTCATTAAGGTAATACGTACCCTTAAAAAGGGAAAATATAATGAGGAAGGAAAGTTTCTTCCTTGGGTGATGCGTATTGCTCACAACTTAGTTATTGACCACTTTAGACGCAACAAGCGCATGCCTAAATTTCAATCTCGTAATGATTTTGATATTTTCGATGTGATTAGTGACGGAGAAGAAAGTATGGAATACGAAATGATCACCTTCCAAATGCATGAAGATGTCAGACGTTTGATCGAAGAACTTCCCGAAGATCAAAAAGAAGTTCTTGTCATGCGTATTTTTAAAGAAATGTCTTTTAAGGAAATAGCAGCTGCAACCCACGTGAGTATCAATACGGCGTTAGGCAGAATGCGCTACGCACTCATTAATTTACGCAAGGTAATTGATAAGAACCAGATCATCTTAACAAGATAATTTTAAGGTTTTTAATAGATTCCTATACTATAGTCTTTAAAAGTACGTTTAATTCAGAACTAAACTTACTTACAACATGGCACAACTTTACAATGAATCATTTCCTGAACCCGTAAAACCTATGGTTCCTAAAGAAGAGACGGTAAAATTTTTACTGGACTTTTCAAAAGCATTAAGTGTTACAAGATATAAGAACATGACGTTTGAAACACTTAACAATTGATATACTTCAGCCTGGTATCAATATTTGTTTTCAGTTCGAAAACCCATTTTCAAAGCTACTGAGGATGGGTTTTTCTTTTTATGCTAGTTTTTATACAAAAGTAGTGGGATGTTCTGCTGCTTATCAATTTTAAAAATTTGTGTTGTGGCCTGTATGATTGATCAAGGATTTGTTACAATAACTATACGATGCTAGCTTATTTTCAGGGAATTTCTTTACAGGTTTTCTATTTCTTTAACTTTTTATAATAGGCATCGAGTACCGATTTTCTTCCTACGGTTTTTGTAATGATGTCCTTTTCTAAATCCCAACCACGTGCTGGGCTATATTCACGACCGTACCATATGATTTGAAGATGTAAGTCGTTCCATATTTCTTCTGGAAAGAGTCTTTTAGCATCTTTTTCTGTTTGCACGACATTTTTTCCACTAGAGAGGTTCCAACGGTACATTAGTCTTTGAATGTGTGTATCAACTGGAAAAGTTGGTATTCCAAAGGATTGGGCCATGACAACAGCAGCAGTTTTATGACCTACGGCGGGAAACTCCTCTAATTCCTCATAAGTTCTAGGAACAATGCCATTGTGTTTATTAATGAGAATTTTAGAAAGTCCATGGATCCCTTTGGCTTTCATAGGGGAGAGTCCCACAGGTTTGATGATCTCACGTATTTCTCCTACGCTCAGTTGTACCATGTCATAAGGATTATCTGCTCTGTCAAATAAGAGTGGTGTAATCTGGTTAACACGCACATCTGTGCTCTGTGCACTTAATAATACAGCTATTAACAAGGTGTACGGATCGCTATGATCTAAGGGTATGGGAATTTCTGGATATAACTCGCCAAGTTTTTTTATGACAAATGCAACTTTTTCTGATTTGTTCATTCTTATCTTTATACTTTAATTCATTCAAAAATACGATATGACTACATTAAAAGTAGGAGATAAGGCTCCAGATTTTTCAATTCTTAATCAAGATGAACAAACAGTTTCTTTGTCGGATTTTGCCGGTAAGAAGCTGGTTTTATTCTTTTATCCTAAAGCAAGTACACCAGGTTGTACCGCTGAGGCATGCAACTTAAGGGATAATGTAGATCGTTTTCGCGCAAGCGGCTACGAGATTTTAGGAGCAAGTGCCGACAGTCCTAAAAGACAAAAGAACTTTCAGACTAAATACGAACTTCCATACGACCTTCTAGCAGATGAAGAACACACCTTGTTAAAAGCTTTTCAAGTATGGGGTCCAAAGAAGTTTATGGGAAAAGAATACGATGGCATTCACCGCACAACTTTTGTAATAGATGAAAACGGCGTGATCACTGATGTTATTCAAAAGGTGAACACCAAAGATCACACAGCTCAAATTTTATAAAGGCAGGTCCTCTGTATGAGGAGTGGTATCTTTCTTAGAATTTTGCTCCTTATTGTTGCACCCGAAGAGATTTTCTTTTTCCATCAAATTAGGAATTCCTTCGGGCAACATTTCTTTCCAACCGTCTTCACCAGCTTCGATCATTCTCAGTACTTCTCTAGAAAAAATATGAAGAATATCAGGATTGTAGTCTTCTATATCTTTTAATTTCCCATTGTATTTAAAAAACTTATAAAGTTCTTTCATACGTGGATGTACTTTTAAGTTATCGCTTGTTGTGAGTTCTCCAGTTTCAGCATCTAGCATCGGGTATAAGTACACCCTTAAGTCTTTAAAGAAAAGTTTTCCAAAAGCTTCCAGAATACCACCACTGAGGTGGGTATAGTATTTAGTGTCAAAAATTTCAATTAAATTGTTAACTCCCATAACAAGTCCTATACGTTCTTTAGTATAGTTATTAAAGTATTCTACTAGCTTATAGTATTCTTTAAAGTTAGAAATCATTACGGTCTGCCCAAGAGAACAAAGCAGCTCTGCTCTGTGCATAAAGTCTTTTTCGTCAATTTCTCCACTAGCTCTTAAATTAGAAAGAGTGATTTCAAATACGGTTTCTACATTTTCTTCTTTAACTGTACCTGATTTTAAGAACCTTCTTCGAGCAGTTTCGAACATGTCCATATTTACTTTGGTTACTGGACGGAAACTGCCTCGTAGGGCCAGCACATTTTTTTTATAAAGAATACGTGCACTTAAAATATTATTGCCATCAGGACCAAACATCACCGCCTCTGTCATTCCATGTTTGAGAAGTTGTAAACTCATCAGGCGATTATCTACTTCCTCAAAACGAGGACCAGCAAAATTGATCATGTCAATCTCGATCTTATCCTTATCGATATGATCGTATAGGTACTCTAATAATTTTCTTGGGTTATCGTGTTTATAAAAGGCCCCATATATCAAATTGGTACCCAAAATACCCAATGTAATTTGCTGTAATCTAGCATCGCGTTCTTTAAAACGCACATGTAAAATAATCTCTGAGTAGTCCTCTTCTGGGGAAGCTTGGAATCTTATTCCTACCCAACCATGGCCCAAGTATCTCTTGGCAAAGTCAATAGTCGCTACAGTATTAGCATAAGTAAAGAATAATTTTTCTGGATGCTTCTCTCGAGACAGTCTTTCTTCAATAAGATTGGACTCATGATCCAGCATTTTCACTAATCGAGACTCGGTCACGTAGCGTCCATCATCTTGCAAACCATATATAGAATCTGAGAAATCTTTGTCATAGGCACTCATTGCTTTTGCAATGGTACCGGATGCGCCACCAGCTCTAAAAAATTGCCTAACTGTTTCTTGTCCGGCGCCTATTTCAGCAAAGGTTCCGTAAATGTTGCGATTCAAGTTAATTCTAAGGACTTTGTTTTTTAAGGAAGGAACAGATTCAAAATCGTGATCTCCTGGTAAGCTTAAACCCATTTTGTATATTTTGGTGTTGATACAAAGGTAGCAAACAACCCTACTTTAATGAAAAAATATCAATACTTTTATAAAACAATTATGGAGGTAAAAATTACGATTTTAGGAACTGGTACATCACAAGGAATTCCTGTTATAGGCAGCTCACATCCAGTGTGTTTGAGTAATAACCCTAAGGACAAGCGCCTTAGAGTGAGTGCTATGTTTGAAATAAATAACAAACGTTTTATTATCGATTGCGGTCCAGATTTTCGCCAGCAAATGCTACGGCAAAATGTTTCTAACATTAATGCGATGCTTTTTACTCATGAGCACGCTGACCATACAGCGGGTTTGGATGATTTGAGGCCGTTTTATTTTCGTCAGGGCAATCTTCTTTGTTGCATGACTTCTAGAGTTCATAAGGCTCTTAAGGAACGTTTCAGTTATATATTTACTACAGTAGATAAATATCCAGGTGTTCCTACCTTAGATGTGTATGAATTTGAAAAGGAATCTTTTGAAATTGAAGGTGTTGAAGTAATTCCTATTCTGGCAGATCATGGTTACATCCCTGTACATGGTTATAGAATAGCAGATGTCGCGTACATGACCGATGTGAAAACGATTACTGCCGACGAAAAGAAAAAACTTAAAAATCTAGATGTGCTTATTCTCAATATGCTGCGAAAAGAAACTCATGCCACACATTTAAATCTAAAAGAAGCTCTAGAATTAGTAAGGGAATTGCAACCTAAACGTACTTACTTTACACATATAAGTCATCATTTAGGTTTTCACGATGAAGTACAAAAAACACTTCCTGAAAACGTATTTTTGGCATACGATAACCTTGAAATTAGATCAAATTGATAAAAAGTTTTTATTTATACCTGTTCATTTTCGCCTCTTTAATTGCACTAGTCATTTATGTTAATGGCAGAAAATACCAAGAAAAATTAGAGGACCAAGTGCAAAGTCTTAGAAAGGAGCTTTATGAAACAGATCAAGAGCGTAAAGAAGCACTGTCCACAGAAGTAAAAGCCGATTACGAAAATGCTGCTTTTTCCTTAAAAGGAAATCCAGAATCAGAAAATTATTTGTACAACCTAGGTTTAGAACCTTCTGAAGTTGAATCACTGGTTAGAGATCAATTGTTAGAACTCAATATCAAGGAAGGTGGTAACCCATTAGTTCCTTATATAGGTCAAGGACGTGGTTTTAGAATCAATGACACTAAGTTTATCAATCATAAATGGGTGCTCGCTAACTTTACGGATAACGATCGCTGGGGTGATGTGTTGATACGCTATGATATCAATGAGAAGAAAGAAGTAGAGCTAGAAACAATCAAAGCCTTGTTGTTTGATAAGAATACCAACAATTAATCCAATCGGTAAACTCTAACTTTTCTCTTCTTAATTTTACTATTATTAAGTCGCTGTGCTAAATCGTAAGCCTTTTCAAATGGTACTGCGATAAAAGCACAATCTTGCTTCAATTCAATTTCTCCTAATTCGTTTTTTTCTAGATGACCTTGTTTAAAGAACAATCCCGCGATGTCTCCTTTGGAGATTTTATCTTTTCTACCACCTGAAATAAAGAGTGTTTCCCACTTTTGTTGAGGCATAACTTTTAATCGCTCTCCATATTCTAAAGGGGTACTTTCTCCTATATAGTCTGGGAGGGGGTGTTTTTTATTGTGCAAAACATAAGCCGTACCATTAGCATGCATTCTTGCAGTACGACCATTTCTATGGGTAAATTCTTCTTTGTGGAATGGAAGTTCGTAGTGAATAATAAAATCTAATTCAGGCACATCGATCCCACGGGCGGCGAGATCTGTCGCTAAAAGTAATTGATGAGTTCCGTTTCTAAATTTAATTAGGGCACGCTCGCGATCTCTTTGTTCGAGTCCGCCATAAAAAACAGAATGAGAAATATCTCGGCTTTTTAGAAACTCGCTCACTTCTTCAATAGAATCTTTGAAATTGCAAAAAATGATCCCATTCCCATTATTGGTACGGGCAATAATTTGTTCTAGATTCAGAAAGCGGTTTTTAGAGTCAGAAGCCATTGTTTTAATTTGGAGTACGCTATCCGTCTTCTTTTCAAACTTCAATAGTTGAGGATCCTTCAATCCAACAAAATCTGGAACAGCTACTTTAAAAGTAGCAGAGGTGAGAATGTTACGTCCTACATTGGGCAATGCGCTTAAAATTTCTTTCATTTCCTTTTCAAACCCAGTTTCTAAAGACTTATCAAATTCGTCAAGAATCAATGTTTTAATAAAAGAGGGATCAAAAGATTCTCTGCGTAAATGATCGGCTATTCTTCCTGGAGTTCCAATAAGCATAGCAGGGGTGTGTTGCAAATCTTCCTTATCTTTTGTTCCAGAACGGCCGCCATAAATAGCATTTGCCTTATAACCAGTTCCCATTTCTCTAATCACTTGTTCTATTTGAATGGCAAGCTCGCGAGAAGGCACTAAAATTAGAGCCTGAACTTCTGTAAGCTCTGGATTTAATAATTCAATTACAGGAAGAAGAAACGCCAGTGTTTTACCGGTTCCAGTAGGAGAAATAATCAGAGTATCTCTATGATTAGTTATGGCATCATGCGCTTGCAATTGCATGTCATTTAAAGAAACAATCCCTAGTTTATCCAGAATTTGTTGTTGAGATTTGATAGAATTATTCATGGATCACTTTTTAATTATCAGCTAATTTACTGGCCTAAAACTCGTTTCTCGAGCCACTGCTTCATGTCGTAAAAATTATCTCTAGAAACACCGTGTCCTATGGGGTATTCTTTAAATACATAATCGGCATGGATTTCTTCTAGAAGCAGCGGGGCCTGTTTTGCCCATGTAAAAGGGATGACTTGATCCATGGTTCCGTGAGAAATGAAGTAGTTGGTTTGGATCTCGCTTTCGCGAAAGCGTGCTTCTAATCCAGCTCTCCCTGCAATTAAATCTTCATTGATGTAACCACTCATTGCCACTAGGTTACGGAATAATCCCGGATGCGAAAGGCTTAATCCATAAGCAAGAATTGCACCTTGACTAAAACCTAGTACATTCAAGTTATTAGGATCAATAGAGTAGGTGGCCTTTAACTCTTCTATAAAATTAGTAATCTTTAACATGCTTTCTCTAGCTTGATTGTCATCGCTAAACTTACCTCCAGAAGCATCAAAATTGATGGCATACCATGCAGCTCCTTGTGGAGGCATATCATAAGGGGCTCGGACTGAAACTATAAAAATATCTTCACTTATCTCTGGTGCAAAGGAAAAAAGGTCCTCTTCATTACTGCCGTAACCGTGAAGTAGCAGAAGCAATGGGGCATTTTCCTTGCGAGCAGGTCGCGTGATGTGGGATAATGTAAGTGATGTATGCAAGGTTATTATTTAATAAATGTGAACCATTTCTGAAAGTACTTCCCTATAAATGGCAATAAATCTTGTTGATTGCGCAGGGTACTTATCAAGCCTAATAGGGCAAGCAATACCATTAAAGTAATAATCAACAGCGGCAGTATCAGCTGGTCTTTAGGAATGTTATCGGCAAATACAGAAACTATTATCGCAACGATGGCTATACCAAACATTTGTCTGATATGGAATGACGCAAACTTATTACCTTTGTTATAATTAAGTATAATGGCTACCCCAAAAACAGCTATAAAAACCATTAAGTGCAGGTATAAAAATACAGCACTGGCATAAGCAAGTGTAGCAAGGCTTTTAGCGGGTGGATTCTCATTCATTCCAAAGGGCCTTTTTATTATTGATGATTCCAACAACCGATCCTCTCATGGGTTTTCCTAAAAATGCAGAGTTCTTAGAAGTAGAAACAATATGACTTTTTTCAAAGGTATAGCTGGTATCTGGTTCAAATAGGGTCAAATTGGCTATTTGCCCTTCTTTTATTTCTGGTATTTCTTGATTAAAGATGCTATAGCCTTTGGTCAGCAATTCAATGGTGGTGGTAAGGTCTGTCAATTGATTTAATATACCAAATGCAGTTTCTAGACCAATAGTTCCTGCAGTGGCATGGTCAAATTCTAGGTCTTTGTGTTCTATAGTTAGTGGTACATGATCGCTAGTAACGACGTCAATCACCCCTGAGGCAAGAAATTTTTGTAACTGTTTTACTTCTTTCTCCTCTCTTAGTGGAGGCTGAATTTTAAAGTTTGCATCAAAAGTTTCTAATTCCTTACTTGATAAACTCAAATGATGAATGGAAACACTGCAGGTGACATTTTTAGCAGTTTTCTTATATTTTTTGATCAATTTTAAACCTTCTACGGTGCTTACGGTAGGAATGTGTAACCTTCCATTGGTGTAGGTTGCGATTCTTAAATCTCTCGCTATCTGAAGCTCTTCGGCCAGGCTAGGCATGGACTTGAGTCCTAAGTTGGTAGTCACGATATCTTCATTGACCATTCCTTTTCCTGCGATGTCTTTATTTTGCGGAAATGATTGCACCACAGCATTAAAGGAGGATGCGTATTGCAAGCCTACCTTTAGCAGGTTGGCATTAGTTACTTCATGCTTGTAGTCGTAGAAGGAAACCGCTCCAGCTTCTTGCATATCATATAATTCGGCAAGGTGTTCTCCATTTTGGTTTAAGGTAAAAGAACCTACTGGCAGGACGCTTACCACCTGATGTGCCGTAACGTTTTTCAAATATTTGATTCCCGATTGATCTTGAGGGTTGGGTTGGTTATTAGGGTTCAACATAATGGTAGTAAATCCGCCTGCTGCCGCTGCTTTAACTCCGTTCTCTAGTGTTTGTCGTTCTTCAAAACCTGGTTCTCCTAGACTGACACTTGTGTCAATCCAACCAATGGAAACATGCAAATTTGCAGTCTCGATGATTTTGGCACTTTCTTCTTTTATAGAAAGGCCTATTTTTTCAATCTTCCCATTTTTAATGAGTAGATCTCTTTTTTTGCCGTTTAAATCAGAACTGGCATTTACAATAATCACGTTTTTAAGTAGTATCATTTCACAAACTTTAAAATCAATAATTCACAAATTAGAAAGAATAGAGCTCCCATAACAAAATATCTCCACAAAGAAAGGACATTTTCTTCCTTAGTGAGTTTATAAAGTAATTCATCAATAGATTCCGAAAGGTCCTTTCCTAAATCAGCAGTTGAATAATATACTAACTTATTCTCTTGACGCTTGTTATTGAAGCTTAGTTTGGAGATCTTTTGTTCTTTAATTTTTACCATATAGGTTCCTGGTTTGAACAACTCGTCACCAGTAGCAATGAGTACATAACTATCAAAAGCCTGCTGTCTTGGAATTACTTCAAATGAATCATTTGCAAGGCTCAAAATGCCATTTTGGTTGGTATTTACGGCTATGTTATTGCGCTCATCGAGTTCGTAATACAATTGTGAAATCGGTAACGCATGAACCGCCATGTTGTAAAAAACAGGAACAATTAGGGGTGAATTTTGAAAGTTACTGTTTTCCAAATTAAGGCTTGTTGTAAAAAAATAAGTAGTGTTCTCTTTATAGAGGAAGCTGCTTCCATCGTCATATTTAAGTATAGGATCTATAGCGTTGGTAGTTTTTAAAACGCTAGTTACGTTGGGGTATTGGAAGTTGGAAACTTGCTTATTAAAAACACCTTTAAACAAGGGATGATTGAAATTAATTTCAGTAACCTTTTTGGAAAAACCGTTGTATTCTAGTCCACCAAGGCCTATGTGTTGATATCCAGAAGAATTTTGTGCTGGAATAACAACCAAGTAACCACCACTAGCAGTTAATTTGTTTAACTCATTACTAAGACTTATGGGAATATCAGTCAACTCATTAAGAATAACGATGTTTTGATTTTTGATTAAATTATAATTGATATCCCTTTCTGCCACGCTGATGTATTCAAATTCATCCCCATTATAAAGTCGGTCAAGGAAATTAGAGTCGGACCCATTGATACTTAAAACGTTAATTTTTTGCTTATTAGGCGTACTTATAAAAAGCTCGTTATCCATGGAGATTCCATTATCATCTATAAAGATTTTACCATCTATAGGCTCATCGATCTCCATTTCAAAATGAGCTGTGCCAGACTGATTTTCCAGAAGCACTGAGGTTTTTGCTATTAAAATAGTATTGTTTTCAAATGATAAGGTTACAGGTTGTCCCACTTTATAATTAGCACTTAATTCCACTTGAATTTTTATGTTTTTACCCGATTGACTCATTATAAAAACGGTATCGATGGAGATATTATTAATTTCTTGTGGGGCTACCTTTACAAGTTCTCTTGTTACATTTTGTAAAGGTTCTGGAAATGGTTTTCCTGGATTTTTTTGAAAATCAGATATGAGAATAATTTCTTTAGCAGCATTCTTATTTTGCAGTAAGGAAGCGGCTTTAAGTTGCACTTGATCAAAGGAGAGCACTTGGGTGGAATAATTATTAGAAAGCAGCTCATTTGTGATTTTCTGTTTATTGGTATTAGTAAAGACGTTATCATTGGTAAATAGAGTGAATACTTTATCTGCCGGTAATTTTTCTAGTAGCTGGGTGGCTGCATTTTTATATAAAGCTCCATTCTTACCTTTTAATTCCATGGAGTAAGAGTTGTCCAGATAAATAGCGGTTTGTTTTTCCTGTGTAGTAGCATGGCTTTCTGGCACAACAGGTTGTGCAAAAGCCAGTACCATGCAAGTGACAGCCGCACAACGAGCTAACAAAATCAGCCATTTTTTAAGCAGGCGACTTTTTCTAGTTGTAGTGATTAAAGGTTGAAGGAAGGCAACATTAGTAAAGGATACTTTATTAAACTTTCTAAGCTGAAAAAGATGAACAATAATAGGAACTATAAGAAAAAATAGACCGTAAAGTATTATTGGGTTTTTAAATAACATCTATTCTATTTGCAAATCAAAGATACTGCCTTTGCATAAAAAAGCCCTTATTTTTTAACGGTAAATGTAAAAGTTGTTCCAGAGTTGATTTTCGATTTACACTTGATGGTTCCGCCTAGTTTGCCAACAAGTATTTTAACCGTCGAAAGACCAATGCCATTACCTTTTTTGCCAGTTCGATCGGTTTGGTTTAAAGTGGTAAATAATTTAAAAATATCTTTTTGTTTATCTTTTGGAATACCAATACCATTATCTGTAATGCTAAATTTATAGTACTTAGTTGTTTTTTTTGCCGTAATTTTTATAATAATAGTATCTTGAGTATTGTATTTAATACTGTTGCCAATGAGGTTTAATAATATTTGCTCAAAAGCTGTGCTGTTACTATTAAGGATCATATTTTCTTCCGGAAATATGAGTTGTATATCATCTCGAAGTCCTACCATTTCTTCTACTTTTTCAATAATAGAATACATATCAAACTCTTCTTTATCCTCTATGGCTAATTGGTCACTTTCATAATGATTTAAAATATTATCTATATAATCACTCATAGAAAAGGCTGTTTCTTTAATAGAGTGCAGGTAACGTTTACCATGGAGATCTAAACTCTCGTTGTATTTTTCTGATAGAAGATCAGTAGTAAGTATCATGCTTGCTAAAGGCATTTTCATATCATGTGATACGACTCTAGCAAAATTCTTTAACATCTCATTATTTTCTTCTAACAGCTTAGATTTTTTTTTGAGTTCTATATTTGTTTTGTTAAGCTTAAGTTGCTGCATGATAAGATCAGCAATCATCTTCAAAGATTTCTTTTGTTCTGAACTTAATCTGTGAGGTCGATCATCAAGTACGCAAACGGTACCTAGAGGTAAATTTTGTTTGTCTTTTAATTGTACTCCTGCAAAAAATCTAATAGTGGAGTTTTCTTTTAAAAAGGTAGCGTTATTAAAACTTGAAGTTTTATGCACATCTTCGACATAAAAAAAATTGTGGTCGCTAGCTATCGTATGAGCGCACCAACTTAATTCTCTAGAAGGATTATCGAGCTGCAACCCTTTTTGAGATTTGAACCACACTTCATCTTTGCCGACTATTGCAATTAGGCATTTTGGGACGTCAGTGAGCTTACAGGCAAACTCCGTAAGTTGATCAAGCACTTTTACTCGTTTAGCATCGATATGAAATGATTCTAAATAGGCAAGACGTTCGTTTTCACGAGGATGTAAGGATGCTTTGGTCATTGGAATGCAGAAAGTATCAAAATTAACAAAACTTACTAAATATTCTCGTGCTTTTATAGAACTATAATTCTTTAAAAGCGCCTAATCCAAAAAGAGCAAAATCATATTTAATGGGGTCTTTAGGGTCAAATTTTCTAAGCACTTTGTCCAGTTCAGCAACGGCTTTTGCATCGTTTTGTTGGCGTTGGAGCAGCTTTAGTTTACGAGCTACATTCCCGGTGTGTACATCTAATGGTAGGGATAAAGCACTCATAGGTATGGAGTTCCATATTCCAAAATCCACTCCGGCATTGTCTTTTCTCACCATCCACCGCAGGAACATGTTGATGCGTTTTGCACTGCTATTTTTCATAGGATCACTGACATGCTTTTGGGTACGTGGCAAATGATCTACCTCAAAGAAGCTGGTTTTAAATTGGGAGATGGCTTCTTGCAAATTTGATTTTTCCTGATACGCTTTCGCGAAAGCGTGCTCTAAGCCATCATATTTCTTTTCTATATGCTGCAATGATCGCATAAAAGTCTTGCAATCTTCACTGTTAAAGGTACGGTGTACAAAACCATCCAATCGATCCAAGTCCCTTTCTTCATGATTTCTTATAAAGTCTGCTGGAGATTGATCTAAGAGGGTCATCAATCTATTAGCATTGTTGATGATGGACTTGCGGTTCCCCCAAGCAATTGTAGCGACGAGAAAGCTGGCTATTTCTATATCCTTTTTATCAGTAAAAAGATGGGGTATCTGAATAGGATCGTGAGGAATAAAATCTGGAGTGTTGTATTGCACGACTTTTGCATCGAGAAATTCTTTAAGTTTGTTTCGGTTCATTTGAAACCTGTTTTATTTTAGAATAGGATGGTTGCAGTCTCTTCTTTTGGTACGGCCTTAAAAAAGCTTAGTGTAAAACTGCTAAGACTGCTATTTAAAGCCTTGATTAGCTCAAAAATAACGGAATTTAGGAATGGGACAATACAAC
>Ga0136655_1000334_pt1 | contig 21216 bp, 14 predicted proteins | sample CPBDNA_2_FD_94863 | JGI IMG/M metagenome (GOLD analysis project Ga0136655, IMG submission 94863) | Freshwater to marine salinity gradient microbial communities from Chesapeake Bay, USA - CPBay_Spr_15_0.8_DNA (version 2) | ecosystem: Environmental > Aquatic > Marine > Coastal | place: USA... | reverse complement strand
TAAACGAATGTAAAGTACTTCAAAATTAAAATAGGCTGAAAGTCCACTGGAAACCCCTCCAAGCACTTTGTCATCTGGATTTCGATATAGTTTTTTGATGTTTTTATCTTCTGTGAGGTCATAAGAAACTGGTAAAATGACCCAAAGCACGATGTAGGCAATAGCAGCAAAAATCCCGAAGCTGAGGTTTAAGTTGAAATTATTAAATGGGAATATGTCAAATGAGCCAAAGTTGAGCTTGATATTACCGCTGAATAGGATCAGGATCGCGATCAAACGAGGCCAAAGCGGATCGATGGCAAAGTACTTTGCAAATCCGGCACATACGCCTCCTAGTATTTTCTTGTTTTCTAGCCTGACGAGTTTTTTGTAACCGCCCAGTTCTGCGTTCGGTGGGGTGACATATTTATAAGGGTCTTCCTCTTTTTCTTCAGAATCCAAATCGATGTTGCTTTCGGATTTCCCATCTTCTACCGCTACGAAATCAGCAATGGTCCCCATTTTTTCAATGAGTTTTTCCACGTTTTCAGCGGTGATGACTTGTTTGTTGTTTTTCAGATTGCTGAGAAAAATCTCGGCAATCCGGTTTTCGATATCGGAGATGATCTCCTGATTATCTGAGTAGGAAGAAAAGTGAATATTAATTGCATCCAGATATTTCCGGAGGCTATCATATCCGTCTTCTTCGATGTGGAATAGAATCCCACTGATGTTGATGCTTATCGTCTTTTTCATGTGTGTGTCATTTTAGATTCGAGCGCATTCCTTGCCTGTTTGGTAATAGCTAAAGGTTTTATTTGCGTGCGATTTCATGAATTCAATTCTTAGTAGTGATAGTAAGGGTGGAGTTGACCAATGCGGACCAGGTTTCGGAGAGGGTTGCTTTGAATTCCTTCCCTGATTCTGTGATTGAGTAATATTTTCGCGGTGGTCCTGATTCTGATTCCACCCAGCGATATTCTGCTAGTCCAGCTGTTTTGAGGCGATTGAGAAGTGGATATAGTGTCCCTTCCACTACTATCATCTGAGCTTGGGTAAGCTCTTCGATCAAGTCTGAGGTATAAACTTCGCCTCTGGAGATGATATGCAAAACGCAAAACTCCAAGAGTCCTTTGCGCATTTGAATCTGTGTGTTGGCAACATTCATTGTAAGGGGATTAAATTTTCTTTTTTGACAGGAAATTGAATTCCTTTTGACATTCCTGAAAGAAAAATGATACCAATCTTTACTAGACTACCTTGTATAACCTAATTCCTTGCTATAACTAGTTGCTTTTTGGAAAATAGGAAAGAAGAAATTGCTTTAATTTGCCTTAGAGCCTATTTTATAGAGATGGAATGAAATTGAGATTATTTTTTCCAACAAATCCAATTTCTTAGCCCCATCTTTATAGATGTTAAAATCCGTACAACAAAATGTACGAAAACGTACAGATGCATTGATTAGAAGTAAGATTTTCAGCCTTGAATTATTTAACTAATGGATTTTGATCTATTTTGGAAAGTGAAACAAGGGATTCTGCGAATAAGGTGTGTTTGTATACTGCTAATCATTTTCGGTCTAGGGCTGTCCTTCGGATATGCTCAGGATATTACACCGAAGTATTCCAATGAATTTTTGAGTATTGGGGTTGGTGCTCGAGCACTAGGAATGGGTGGCGCACAAGTATCATCCGCGCGTGATGTCACTGCCGCCTATTGGAATCCGGCAGCCTTGATGGGAATCCAGCACAAATATGATTTCAGTTTGATGCATTCGGAGTATTTCGCTGGTGTAGCCCAATATGATTATTTAGCTTTTTCTACCCCGATCAAATCAGAGAGTCAAGTCGCTGTGTCACTAATTCGATTTGGCGTTGATGATATTCCAGATACACGATTTCTTTATGATGCCAATGGCGCATTAAATTATAATAATATCCAATTCTTCAATGCAGCTGATTATGCCTTGCTATTAAGCTATGCACGAGATTTATCGGATCACTTTAAAGTGGGGATGAATGCAAAAGTGATCCATCGGAATGTTGGAAAATTTGCTCAAGCTTGGGGTTTTGGACTCGATCTTGGTGGGATTTATGTCAAAGATCGATTAACCTTGGGACTCATGGTTCGCGATATCACGACCACATTTAACGCCTGGTCACACAATGCGGATCTCGTTCGTGACATCTATTCTCAGACAAATAATGAAATCCCACTCAATTCCGTAGAACTGACCTTACCAAGGGCTATTTCAAGTATTTCCTACCAATGGAAAATCGGAAGCGACTTTGGTTTACTGACAGCTTTGGATTTGGATATGACATTTGATGGCAATCGAAATACGGTTATCAGCACCGAATTGATCAGTATTGACCCTCGTTTTGGAATGGAGGCAAGTTTCCAAAACCTTGCATTTTTGAGAGCTGGAGTTGGTAATTTTCAATACATCAAAGATTTTGATGGGAAAAAAAGTCTCAATTTTCAGCCTAGTATGGGAATTGGGGTATTTCTAAGTGAGCGGTTCCAGATTGATTATGCATTATCGGACATCGGCAATGTATCGGAGACTCCGTATTCACATGTGTTTAGTGTTCGGGTTAGTTTGGAGCGATTGGCTCCAGATTTTAGGAAATTTAAATTCGGAGAGAATTGATGAAGTATAAAATCATCTTATTTGGGAGCTTCCTGGTTTTCCTTTCTTCAATGGTATTTGCGCAGCAAGTTCCATGGTACTCCTATGGTGAGACCTATTACAAGATCCCTACATCTGTGGACGGGATTCACCGGATTTCAGCTCAAACACTAAGCAATTCAGGTGTGGCTATCTCAACCTTGAATCCAGCTGCTCTTCGACTATTCCATCGTGGAAAAGAAATAGCGATTCATGTCCAGGGAGGTGATGATGGAAGTTTTGATTCCGGAGATTACATAGATTTCTTCGGGCTTCGTAATGATGCGACTTTAGATCGATTACTGTATAGCGATTTTGACTCGATTCCTAACCCCTATTTCAATACTCATTCCGATACTACTTCATTTTTCCTTAGTGTAGCGCCAGGGCAAGTTGGGAAGCGAATGGTCCTGCGAGCCGCGCCTGAAGCATCTATACCTGTGGTCAATCAATATCGAACTGAGAAACTTCAAATTTTTTCAGAGCAATATTCACTTGGACAAGGCTATACTTTTGATTTCCGATTATCCAAATATGACGTAGGTCAAGGTTGGGTGAGTTCGATTATTACCAAGGGAACTACCAGGCAATTGAATTTCTCAACTTTAGGTACAGTCCCAAATTCGGGTACTGCCAAATTAGAAATTGGACTGGTCGGCAGATCTTCTAATAATCATGTGACTCGGATTTTGGCGGGTAGGACTGCTTCGACTCAGCGTGTAGTAGGAACTATCTCTTACCAGTTTTTCAGCTACCCATCCCTAGCGCTCAATCTTCAAATGAGTGACTTTAATTCGGATGGAAGTATTGTTATTGGTATTCAATCGGCCGGCCCCGATGCAACTGACAACGTCTCGGTTGCTTATGCAAAACTGGTTTTTTTGAAAAATGTAGGTTCAGGAAATTTTGATTCTGAGCTTTTCATTGTTCCTCCTGGGAACCAGCGAATTCAACTCAATGCAGTCAGTGGAAACTACTTGGGACTTAATCTGAGAAATCCTGAGAACCCTGAGCGGATCCTGTTTACGTCTGGAAACCAATCGATAAGTTTCCGAGCAGCAGCTGCCACTGATACAAGCAGGATTTGGATTCAACGTGAGGAAAAAGCGATCACAGTTGCTAAAATGGAGTCAGTCCAATTTAGGAATTTGCTTGCTCAGCCAGCGAATTACATTATCGTGAGTCATCGTGAATTGGAGAAGTCTTCTAAACAATATCCGAATCCGATAAAAGCCTATGCAAGTCACCGCTCTTCTCCAGCTGGTGGGGGATTTGATACGCTGGTGGTCCGTGTCGAAGATTTGTATAATCAGTTTTCCTATGGAGAAAAATCGTCTTTGGGGATTTATGAATTTCTTAAAGCCTATTATCCAGTTCATAAGCCTACGCACCTTCTGCTTGCGGGTAGATCCTTGGCGATTTATTCCACGGGAAGGCTTGGGGGGGTGACATATTTTTATCGAAATAATCAGGAGGCATTCAATTTTCAAGACCTTATTCCTGTTGGAGGTTACCCATTTTCTGATAATGTTTATGCCTTGAATTTGGATCTCGAAAATCCTAATTCTCCTGCAATCGCAATTGGAAGAATTCCAGCTAGAAATTCACAGCAGCTAGCTGATTACCTAGATAAAATAGTCGAAAAAGATCAGGTGGCTATTTCGGAACCTTGGCAAAAGGAACTCATTCATTTGGGCGGTGGAGTTACTGAATTCGAATTGGACCGTTATTTTAACTGGTTAAATGGATTCAAAAGCATAGCAGAAGGGCCTTTTTTGGGCGGGAATGTAAAGACCTACCGAAAGCGATCTAACTCCTCGATTGAGGTGATTGACATTACCGGTGATCTGAATGAAGGAAAATCTTTGGTAACCTTTTTTGGTCACGGATCTCCTACGATTATTGATATTGAGATCGGATTTGCATCAGATCCTACTTTGAATTATCAAAACAGGGGAAAGTACCCAGTCATGCTTTTCAATGGATGCGACTATGGAAGTGCTTTTGGTTCAGTCTATACTCAAGGTGAAGACTGGGTGATGACACCTCAAAAAGGTGCAGCGGCCATATTAGCTAATTCTTCAATCGGAGTGGATGTGTATTTGAGGAGATATTCCGAACTCTTTTATCAATCCGCATTCGCAGATAGCTCAATGATCTATCGTACACTTGGGGAAGTCAAAATGGAAGCAGAGAAAAATTTCATCCAACGGTTCGGTTTGGGGCCATTGAATGTTTCCCATATGGAACAGATGATCAATTTTGGAGATCCGGGTATCCGAATGTTCCCAGCAAGCAAGGCTGATTATAGTTTGAATGTAGCGGAGGTTTCCTTGACCAGTTTCGATGAAAATGATCCGCTCACGGTGCTTTCGGATAGTTTGAAATTGAGTTTTGTAATACGAAATATTGGGAGAGTAGACCAAGATTCGATTGATTTTAAAATTGGTAGACAGCTTCCCAATGGGACTTCTATTCTATTTCCAGTAGTAAAAATCCCTTCGATTTCTCGCTTAGACACTGTTGTTTTTTCTGTCCCAAACACAGGATTAGAATCGGCAGGTGAGAATCTTTTTTTCATTGAGGTAAATTCTGCTAAAAATGTCGACGAATTAAGCTTTGCTAATAATTCGATTACCCATGCTAAGTTTATTCCACTCAGTGGCCCAATTAATTTGAGTCCGGTTGATTTTGGAATCACCTCTTCTACAACAGTGACCTTGATTGCACAGACGCCAGTTCGAACCGTCACCGAGCGGACACTGATCATTCAATTGGACAGTGCGGTAAGCTATACCTCTCCCTTCCGTAAGGAAATCAGAATAACTACAAGAGGTCTAGCCGAGTGGCCTGTTATACTACCACCAAGTGCGGATAGCTTGACATTGTATTGGAGATCGAGATTTCAAGATGTCAATCCCGGTGAAACAGATTCATGGACTAATTCCTCTTTCTCCTATATTCCTGAAGGACCAAATGGCTGGACCCAGCGAACTGTGCCTCAGTTGGAGAAAAGTCAACTCACTAATTTGACCTATAACGAAGCGGAAAAGTCCTGGAATTACCTGGAGAAAAAAATGGGTTTTGAAGTTTTTACAGTGGGAGCTGCAGTGGACACGCTTTCCTTTCGGAATACTCAGTTTTATTTGAATCAGATTCCGCAGATTCTTGATAATGTAAATAATGCCAACAGTCGACTTTGCCCCAATGGGTCTTTGGGATTGGTGGCTTTTGACCAAAAAACTCTAATACCATACTTGGCTATCCCCATACCGGGATTTGAAATTTTGGATTCGCGGTCTTGCGGACGAGTTCCTCAAATGATTCAAAGCATCCAGAACTCTTGGATCACGACTCCAGGTCAAACGATTCTCTTAGACTATGTGAAAAATGTGAAGGCAGGAGATTATGTCGTTATATTTTCGGTTGGTAATGTGACGTTTGAAGGTTGGCCAGATCTTGCAATCAATGGGCTGAAAGAACTTGGAGCTAATGAAACAACTCTTCGCTCCTTAAAAAATGGGGATCCTTACATTCTCTATGGTAGGAAAGGGATGCGCTCCGGCGAAGGAATTGAGATTGTAGGAAATAAGGATATGGAAGTGCCAGCAAATAAGCAGACACTTTCATTTGATACAGATCTAGTTGGTTATTTTACTTCAGGGACAATTATTACGCCGCTAGTCGGACCTGCTTCGAACTGGGAGCGATTTTTTCAGCAGGTAAAAGCACGAGATTGGATCAATGAGGACTTGACTGGTTTTGATGTGTTGGGTGTCAAAGAAAATGGGGAAGAGGTAACTCTTATTCCTTCCGCCCGAGATTCAGAAATTGACCTTTCCTTTATCGACTCAAATACTTATCCTTACCTCCGTCTGAAATACGACATGAATGATGTGAATTCTACTGCTCCGGCCCAGTTAGATAAATGGCAAGTGAACTATAGCGGAGTGCCTGAAGGCGCATTGATTCTGAAGTCGGCTAGAGATCAGGTAAATCTGAGGGAAGGTGAAAATGGAAGGTTGGAACTTCAATTTAAGAATGTGTCCCGTTATAACTTTCTTGATTCTATTCAGGTGAACTGGACCTTTACGAATCTAAGCAGTAAAAAAGTTGAGAACTTTACGAAGAAGTTCCCGAGCTTAAAAGCAGGAGATGCCTTTGACTTTACGATAGAGTTTAATTCGATAGGAAAAACTGGTGAAAATCAATTGACAGTATTTGCGAATCCAAGAATCCAGAAAGAACAGACTTTCCGAAACAACCAGGTTGATTTAGGTACCTATTTCTTGGTTGAAGGGGATAATTCAACCTCGCTGTTGGACGTTAATTTTGATGGGATCTATATCATGGATGGGGATATTGTCTCTCCAAATGTGATGATCACTGCGCTTTTGAAGAATAATCAAACGCTGATTTATAAAAAAGACACACTGGGAATGGAGCTTTTCCTCAAGCAAAATTGCGAAGGTTGTCAATACTCCCGAGTGAATTTTTCTAATCCAAATTTGACTTGGACTCCTGCTTCGGAGGAAAATGACTTCAAAGTTTCCCTCATTCCGGGACCATTGGAGGACGGAATCTATACCATTCGAATTACCAATGAAGATTCACTTGAGCCTTATGAAATTCAATTTGAGGTCATCAATGAATCACAAATCACTAATTTCTATCCTTACCCAAATCCATTCAGCACGAGTGTGAGATTTGTGTTTACCGTGACTGGAATGGAAGTGCCTGATGAAATCAAAATTCAAATCATGACAGTCACCGGAAAGGTGGTTCGGGAAATCTTGCAAAATGAATTAGGCCCAATCCGAATTGGAAACAACCTAACCGAATACGCTTGGGATGGGAGAGATGAGTTTGGTGATCAACTGGCAAATGGGGTGTATATCTATCGAGTTTTGATCAGGAAAAATGGTCAATTCATGGAACATCGACCAACTGCCGGAGACAAGGCCTTTAAAAAAGGATACGGTAAGATGTATCTCTTGAGGTAATCAAGCTTGGTTTAGGATTACTTTTTCAAATAGCTGTATATCCCTACTCCTCCAAAAATCAATAAAATGGCTCCGATTCCCCACTGTATAGGCGAGCTCATGGACTTTTGCGCTAGCAAAAAAGAACTGGCTAGAACACCTGTGCCAAATGAGATTAATGTCCTCGGTAGCATTCCCGGGATGCCATAGATCAGAACTTTGCGAAGCGAAATCTGCATTGAAGCGAAAATGAAACTGGAAATAGCAAAAGGGATTACCGGGCTAATTCGTACGAAAAACACTAATGATCCTTCTTTTTCCTTTCGTGAGTCTAGCTCGGATTTTAGTTTTGGGTTTTTGGTAAAGAGAATTTCAAGTAGGCCTGAGTTACTTTGCAGACCTAAAAAGTATCCTATCACTGATGCTACAGAATATGCTAAAATCAAAAATGGCAAGCCTATCCAGCCAATAAAAAAGCCAGAAGCTAATGCTGTCAATGTAGTAGGAAGCAAAGCTAATCCCATGAGTAAAGCAGCCAATAAGGTATAAATCGTATAATCTAAAAGTGAATCTAATTCCCAATTGCTGATGGTTTCATAATTCAAAATCAAAATTGTTGATCCCATAATCGGCATCAAACTCACCCAGAGCCAAGCTATAATGCTAACCGGCCTCTTCTTGAAGTAGGTTTGAATAACTTTGAAAATACTGCCGTTTTTTGTCATCTTTAGGAATTCTCGAACTCGAAATACTTTACAAGTGTAAGTATAGTACGATTCGCTTGATTACACCCATATTAAGTGCATGCTAGAGTCTCTTTAACCATTAGAAACCTATTTATAATGAAATTTGGCACAAAAGCTATTCATGCAGGTGTAGAACCTGACCCTACCACCGGGGCGATTATGACTCCTATTTATCAGACTTCAACCTATGTGCAGCCCTCCCTTGGCGAACACAAAGGTTATGAATATTCAAGAACACATAACCCTACTCGCACAGCCTTACAGCGAAATCTTGCAGCCTTGGAGAATGGAAAGCATGGCATTTGTTTTTCCTCAGGATTAGGTGCGATCGATGCGGTGGTAAAGCTCTTCAATCCGGGTGATGAAATCATTAGTACCAATGATCTTTATGGAGGTACTTATCGGCTTTTCACCAAAGTATTTGAGCGCTATGGCATCAAATTCCACTTTGTGTCGATGAATGACACTAAAGAACTTGAGGCGAAGATTAATTCGAACACCAAGATGATTTGGGTAGAAACCCCGACAAATCCGATGATGAATATTATCGATTTGAAAGCTATGGCTACCGTAAGCAAAGCTAATAACTTGATCTTAGCTGTTGACAATACATTTGCTTCGCCTTATTTACAGAACCCTTTGGACTTCGGAGCTGATATCGTGATGCACTCTGTGACTAAGTACCTTGGTGGACATTCTGATGTCGTGATGGGTGCATTGGTCGTGAATGATGATGCGCTCGCTTCTCAGTTGGCATTTATTCAGAATGCTTGTGGAGCTATTCCTGGACCTCAAGACTGTTTCTTAGTACTTAGAGGAATCAAGACACTTCACCTGCGTATGGAGCGTCATTCTCAGAACGGAAAGACTCTCGCAGCATTCCTCAAGAATCATCCCAAGATTGAGAAAGTTTACTGGCCTGGTTTTGAAGATCATCCTAATCACGAAGTAGCTAAAAGTCAAATGCGGGATTTTGGAGGGATGATTTCCTTTTCTTTGAAGGGAAATAAAATAGAAGATGCAAGAACGGTGATGGAGAGTTTTTCCATTTTTGCCTTGGCAGAATCACTTGGTGGAGTAGAGTCACTTTGTGGGCATCCTGCGAGTATGACACATGCCAGCATTCCTAAAGAGGAGCGAGAAAAGGTCGGGTTGGTTGATTCCCTAATTAGACTCAGTGTTGGGGTGGAGGATGCTGAAGACCTGAAAAATGATTTATCAAATGCTCTTTCGAAGATTTAATGCAAAAAACACTACTTAATGAAAGCCGTTCGTGACTATGAGCGGCTTTTTTTTGGTAATTAAACCAATATCTTTTTGAAAAGAATCTTGGTCTGCCGTTCTGCTTGGATGCTCAGTAGCTGCTTTTCTTCTTTAAGATCCTTCGCCCATTTCAGGTATTTTTTAGATACCTCCTGCTGCTCTGCTAAGTAGCTAGTTAGTGATTGAAGTGCAATATGATTAGAATACCAAGGTTTGAGGTTGTCTTTAAGCTGCTCGATCTCAGTATGGATGCTGGAAACAAAGATTGGATTGAAGCCTAAATGAATGAGTAGATTTTCATAAATGATGATTTTTCGCAATCCTTCAAAAACATCTCGAAGTACTGTGCTGTCCATTGCACCTTTTGAATCGAGTCCTAGGTACTCGAGTTCCTCCTGAATAATCTGATTGATTGCTGTATTGACCATCAAAGGCCTGATCCCTCGACTAGATTTCTCACATTTTTGGTAGAAGTCCTCCCAAGTTTTAAGCGTACTTCCAACGACCATGTCGAAGGTCTGGATATAGAGTTGCTTCTTTTGATATGCTAAAAACTCGCGGTATCCACTGTAGGTTAAGTCCGATTTTAGTTCTTGATCTTGAAGACTTTTTTCTACTAGTTTTAAATGGTGGACCTTGTTAAGGTTTTTTTTCAGTTGTTTAAAGTCTGAAAAAATGTCAAAATTCAGACCTTCCTTCGTGTAATGAATTTTGGCAAGGAGATCCGTATAAATCTCCAAAAAACTCATTTTTGCAGACAAGGGGATGGCTTTTTTGGATTTGATCTGCTTTCCCAGTTCTAGAAATAGACTTTTGGCTTCGGCAAATTGCTGCTCAAAAACTTGAAAAACTGGAGAAAGACTTCCTGACATTTTAAGAGATTCGCACGAGAGTGGCTCCGTAGCCCCAATTATCTTTTTGCGTGTCCTGAAAGTACTTAATATTTTGGATTTGGCTCAGACGCTTATGAATTTCTTTTCGCAACACGCCATTGCCGATGCCATGGATAAATGTGATTTGGTCCATACCTGAGGCAATTGCCTGGTCTAGATTTTTTTCGAAAGCCTCTAGCTGAATACGTAATATTTCCGAATTACTCATTTCCTTAGACTCTTTTACAAGCTTTTCAATGTGCAGATCAATTGAAGCCGCAGGGCGTTTTGTGGAAATTTGCTCCGATTTAGAATTTATGGGATTTAAATCTTGATTCAGCGCTCGAATATCCAATTCTTTCGTAGTCTGCTCTAGTGCAAACACATAGGCATTCTTGTCTAGTCTTGGAGCTTTGCTGAGATGCTTAAAGAATTGCGTTGGCTTCATCCGGATCGTGCGTTCAAATGCCGGTATAGCTTTTTCAAGCTTTTGCTGAATTGGAATAAATCGAAGTAAAAAAGCAGGCCATTCGTCCATTTCTTTGAGCAAGCGGTCATCGAATTTTTTCGCTTCTCCAGCTTGGAGCTTATCCGCAAAAAGGGTTCGGTGATTCGATCCATGAACTTCTGAGGTGTGCGCAAGGTAGCCGTGATGGCTGTCATTGATTAGATAGAGAATGAGGCTTTGATCATTGATTGGGACAAAAGCTAAATATAAGCCTTGGTCTTTTGGTGCCGAAATGGGTAGCGGTGTTTCTATGGTTGAAGCTTCTTCAGTTTTGGATCCAAAGTGTTTTTTTTCTGACTCATGCACGAGAACTAACTCTTGTTTTTGAGCTGGGATGATGAAACCATCCTCGATTTCTACTTCTATTCTTCCGCTAGAGGAAATCTTTCGAATGGTCCCTTCTTCACTGCCGTGGAGAAGTCTTACTCGGTCGCCGATATTCATGAGTTTAGTGCTGATTTGTAAGTGTCAATTGCTCGTTGTCTGGCAAATTTATGATCTACAATCGGTTCTGGATACTTTTCTGTCTGAAATTCAGGAATCCATTTCTTAATATACTTCAAATCCTTATCAAATTTTTCGGTTTGGGAAGTCGGATTAAATACCCTGAAATAGGGCTGAGCGTCTGTACCGGTGCCTGCAGCCCATTGCCAGCCGCCATTATTAGAAGCCAGTTCATAGTCTAATAATTTTTTTGCAAAGTAGGCTTCCCCCCATCGCCAATCGATCAATAAGTGCTTTGTAAGGAAAGATGCGACAATCATTCTTACTCGGTTGTGCATAAAACCTGTCTCATTGAGTTCCCGCATTCCAGCATCCACGATTGGATATCCAGTCAAGCCTTTGCACCAAGCTTCAAATTCCATTTCATTATTTCGCCAAGGGATCTGATCATAAGCAGGCTTGAAAGCCCGGTCAATAACTGCAGGATTATAGGCTAAGATGAACATGTAGAATTCTCGCCAGATCAATTCATTCAGAAAAGTTGCATTGAGCGATGCGGCTGTTTTCGCAAGTTTGCGAATTGAAATCGTGCCAAAGCGAAGATGTATGCCCAACCGCGAGGTGCCTTTTACTGCGGGGAAATTCCTTTTTTCATCGTAATGACTGATTAATTCCTCATCAGCTGTTTTGGATGGAATAGAAATCTCCGAGTGCTGAAATCCCATATCTGCTAAACTTGGAATTGGAAAGCTGTCAGATTTGAATAAATTTTTCCAATTAAGTTCATCCAAGGGGCTAAAATTGGTTTTATTGTACTTTTCCAGCCAGACTCTACTAAAAGGGGTAAATACTTTATAAAATTCGCCGGATCCATTAAGGATCTCTCCAGGTTCAAAAATCAGCTGATCTTTGAAGGTAAAAAATGGCACTCCTTTCTCCTCTAACAGATTCTCTATGGCGGTGTCTCTTGATTTAGCATATGGCTCATAATCTCGATTGGTGTAGACACCTTCAAGTTCATACTCTGCCAGAAGTGATTTAAAGATCGCCTCTGGCTCACCATATTTTACCAGAAGACTGCTTCCCTTGCCCTCCAATTCAGCAGAGAGCTTAGTGACCTGATCATGGATAAATTCGACTCGGGCATCTGCTTTTTCCTCAAGTTTGTCCAGAATATTTTTATCAAAAATGAAAATAGGAAGGACGTTTTTTTCCTGCTGTAAGGCATAAAAAAAACCAGTATTATCATTGAGTCGGAGATCCCGTCTAAACCAAAAAAGAGAAATTTTTTCCATAAGGTAATTTTCTAGGACAAGATGCTTAGGGGCGGAATTGTTTAGGTTTTTTCTTTCGAATCATTGAATCTGGTTCTGCAATGGGAGGAGGCGGGAATCGATTCAACGAATCCAACCTGTTTTCTACGGGACTGAGATCAATAGGCTTCCAGCTATCGTTTTCATCTATGTTATACCTTAGAAAATCATCTGAATCATTGATTCTTAATTTCTCTTTTTTATTTCCGGTGATTTTTTGGAATAATTCGGAGAATGAATTGAAGGATACGTTTTGAGAAAGCGACACTCCGTACGTGGCTACGTTTTTCGATAAGGAAAGCGAGGTGAAGGTGTTGAAATTATTACGGTTGAAGATTCGTATTCGGTATACACCATCTTCAGTGAGCAAGTATTCTGCTTGCCAATCCCCGATAATCGAAGCAGCTTGAGCATTTCCTAGATTATCAGTAAATCCTCCATCTCTTGAAACCCGAAGACGGCCGTCTAAGAAGGTATAAGCGACACTCAACTGGAAAGTCTCCAAGGTGCTCTGATCAAGTGATGCCAAGTCAAAATTCACTTCCAAGTTTTTATCTACTTGGCTCAGGAAGTTATTCAGCTGGGAAGAGAGCAATTGGCCTAAGCTGGAAGAAATGGTAGAAGTACCGGAGAACTGACCTTCAGGCGAAAATCCACGGGTCATTATCACAGAGAAGACTTGCCGGTTCATTTCCTGTTCGTCATTGGCGATTCGGTTTTGAAAGGCAGAAATCGTGGTCTGCACATCCCCGCTCGAAGGGAATTCTGAGAAATCAAACCCAAAAGTAATATCAGGAGAAAGCAATTCTCCATTGAGATTCATGATCACATCTACAGGATACCTTCTGGTGGAGCTGGACTCTGAATTTGCTAGAGCGCTAGATGCAAGTAGGGGTTGGATCGAGACATTTTCAGTGTAGGCTGCGGTCAGATTCATCACTCCCTGATACGGATCTCCATACCAGGTGATTCTGCCTCCAGGTCTTACCGTGAATTTCTTTTTGACGACATTGTAAAGCGAAAAATTATACTCTCCCTCTGAGATTTGATAGGTTCCGTTAAGTGTGAAATTCCCTTGGGTATCAATATTCATCGCCATCACTCCACTTCCTCGTCCAGAGATACCTTCACCTGTTTTGGGGTCAATGATGATTTCCACGTAGGCTTCAGGAGTGATATCCAAGTTGAAATTCATTCTGACATTCTCAATGGCAAGTCTGTTAATGTCCTCTGCGATTTGTTTGATTCGGATTGTATCTTGAATATTAATCAAGTTGATAAAATCTTCTTGACCCTGGGAACTTGAGCTAGCCAAAGGGATGAAAATTCTCGTTCCGGATTTACTTGTAGCATTGGCTGTAACGTCTAGATTTGTAGTTGTGCCTTTTACAGCAACAGATCCGCTGACAAAAGCTGTTCCATAGAAAGGCTCACCATTTTCATCAGTAGTATTCAAGATTTGAAAATCTGTAAGCGTTGAATTCATATCTAGGAAGATATTTTTGAAACCATTGTGATTGATTCCTCCAAGGAGATTAGCGGTGTGATTGAATTGATCTCTAAGTGTAACTTCTTGAAAACTAATCTGGGTAGGACGGAATACGATACTTCCGTTCAAAGTATAAAGGGTATTGAGGTAGTTTACTTTTAATTTACCATCGTTGATGCGACCTCTCCCATCTAGTATAGGACTGGTGACTTCCCCACCGATTTTGATTGATCCAGTTACGGTCCCTCCGAGGTCAGAAATGTAATTAGAAAGAAAAGGCTCAAATATGATCAGATTAGCCTGAGCCAGTCTAGCTGTCATATCTAAGCTTTGATCTGCAATACCAATTTTGCCATTTACTTCAATAGACTTATTTCCATTGGAGGTGTTGGTCAAAGAAACTTGAATCTCCTCTGGGCCCATATTTAAGTCTGCTTTTATATCCCCAACTGGAAATTTATTTATACTAAAATCAGACATGTTAAGATTCCCTGCAATCAGCGGATTTGTATAAACCTGCTCGAAAGTAAATTTACCATTGGCAGAGCCTTCAAAGTCTTGTGGTAATAAGGTGTTCAGTAAGTCGATGTTTACATTAGCAATAGTCAGGTTCAATTGATTTGATTCCAGTCCCCCTATTTTCCCTTCCAAAGCGATAAATTGATTTTGGTTAAATACTTTGACATTCTCGAAATTCACAACATCAGGGGTCAGTGTAATGGAGTTAAGTGAATCAAATTTCCACTCTCGATTCAGTACTTTTAAGGAGGAGGGATCAAAGGTTAGCTTAGTGTTTTCTGCCGAGAATACTGCATTAGCTTGGATTCGAGCTGCACTTTGGGTAGAATCCTGATCTAAACTAAAGTCTAAATCCATTTGGTTTTCATTCCAAATTGCTTCAAATCCAAGGTTCGTAAATTCCAGGGTTTTGTTAAGCTCCTGTTTTTTTGAAAAAACATAAAAAGAGGCAAGAATATCTTCACTGTTGATCAATTTGGAGGTGTTAAAGTCCAAATTTGTGCCATAAGCAGTTTTTCCTTGATAGCTTAGCGTGTCGATACTGCTGAAGAAGTTGAATATAGTATTCTCTGCCGTTTGGTAGAATGCACCCTCGAGAACCGTGTTTCTACTAATTGAGAAGTCTGGTTCTACTAATTGGATCAAGGGATTCATATTGATCATCCGGACATTTAAATCAAGATTGTAGGTTTCTGAAAAATTCTGAGTTAGATCTGCTATAGGCTGCTCCTCATTCAGTACAATTCCTTGATATTGAGCAACTAGAATTTGAAGATCTGAGGCCATTTGCTCCAGATTAAATTGTCCCGAAGCCGCAGCTACGATGTAATCCGAGTTGAGCGAAAGGGTACGAGTACCACCAGCAAATAAAGACTGGACAAAGAAATCTCCTATATCCAAATATCTGCCATCATAGTCCACCTTGAGGTCTTTAAACTTCGCGATTCCTTGGATGTCATCGATTTTAATTCCTCTGCTTTCAATCTCTAAAGTGCCGCTGAAGAAATTTAATTTGTCATCTAGCCCAAGGGATGAGACCATTGCCGTGTCAACCTGAATTTGGATACTGATAGAGTCTGTGGCAGCTTTCAAGTTAGCTAGCCCCACAGCTTTCATTTTTAGGTTGGGATCATCTATCGCAAAACTCCCTTTGAAAAGGTCCAATCCGTAGGTGGCATCAGTAGTAATATTTGTGTATTCGTAATTGCTCAATCCTATCTTGGATATTTTGGCATCGACATCCACTAGAATATTTTCTAGCGTATTCCCTTTGAGGTTTACATTTCCAATCAAACTTAATTTCTGAAATAAAGCTTGATCCTCGGTCAAGACCCCTAGATTCAAGTCCGTCAATGTTACATTAGACACAATACTAGGGAGTCCGTTTACCGTGTCGTAATTAATTCGCCCTTTTACAGAACCTACAGAAGTATTGAATTCTCCATTGGTGACGAATCGGCTCAATAAGCCTGCAAAGTCCGCAGTAAATTGGATATTATTTAATTTTCGGATTTCTTTCTCGATCGTTTCAGGAAGATAAGGTGAAAGGTCTCGTGCCAAAACAGTAGAGTTTTTCAGCGAAAGGTTAATGTAAGTTTTTGAGATTTCTGGAAGGCCGTCTAGTTCAAAACTGCCGAAAATCGCAGTCTTTTGTCCCACTCGAATTAGGAATTCTTCAGATTTAAGGTCAGAAACAGGGCCGGTAACTTTTCCCGTCAGGTAGATTTCATCATCGATTTCAGGAAGAGTCGGCGCGAATAGTTTGAGATCTTCCAGGTGAAGTTTGGATTCTTCTAAGTCAGCAATGATTACTACCTCATTTATGAAATTTGAAAAGGCAATGGGCGAAGCAAATTCAAATCGAAGGAAATCTTTGAGGACACTTTTAGAAGTTTTAAGACTCAAATTTGCAAATTCTAATTCCTTTGAAGAATAAAGGAAATCTGTTTTAAATTCCTGTATGGCTAAGTTTGATCCAGTCTCGATTGCGTTTAAAAGCTTGACTGAAATATTGATTTTATCTCCATTGAGTTTGAAGTCAGTTAAGTTGGCATTCAATGCTTTAAGTCTTATCCGATTGTAATCCAAACCATCGGTGATTGGTACTTTATTAAAATTCACCAAGAAGAATTCGGAATTTCTGATGGTGACTCCTCCGATTGCAAAACTAGTAGGGCTGCTGCTTCCTGACCCTCCAAATCGAGAATTGAGTTCATTGATCCATCGATTAATATTCATGGAGGAATCAGCGGCATGAATCAATAAATGGATCTGAGCATTCTCGATACGAACCTGATCGAGAGAGGGTGGTCCAGAAGAAAGAAGAGAACCAATCTTAAAATCGACCAAAAGTGCTTCTGCTGCAATCATGGTGCTGTCTTGGAAATCCAGGATTTTCACATCACGAAGCTCAAGGGCATCCCACCAATTGAGTCTAATATGGCCGACTTCAGCATGGAATTCTGAACCATCATTTAGAAATTCGGTAACCTTGTCGATTGCCCAGTTTTGAACTGCAGTGACTTGCAGAAGTAAGGCAAAGGAAATCAAGAGCATGACGATCGAAAAGACAATCCATACGATCACTCGAAACGCTTTATGCAAAAAATCCGTAACTTTCGAGTTCTTTTCCAATGGGTACCAACAATATCGTTATTCTAGCAATTGAATCCTCCTGCGACGAAACCTCGGCTGCTGTAATAGTAGACGGCAAAGTACTTAATAATATTGTCGCAACGCAATCGGTCCATGAAAAATATGGGGGAGTTGTACCTGAGCTTGCTTCTCGTGCGCATCAAGAAAATCTCATTCCTGTTGTTCAGGAGGCTATTTTTTCGGCAGGGATTAGCAAAGATCAACTCAGTGCGATCGCCTTCACGAGGGGGCCAGGATTAATGGGCTCACTGTTGGTAGGGGTTAGTTTTGCCAAAGCATTGGCTTATGCTAGAGGGATTCCCTTGATTGAAGTCAATCACATGCAGGCGCATATTTTGGCGCACTTCATTGATGCGCCGCAGCCAAGTTTCCCTTTTATCTGCCTCACCGTAAGTGGGGGGCATACCCAGTTGGTTTTGGTCAAGGATCATCTGGATATGACAGTGATCGGGGAGACTCAGGATGATGCTGTGGGAGAGGCTTTCGACAAGACCGCCAAACTCCTTGGACTTCCTTATCCAGGAGGCCCATTGATAGATCGACATGCGAAAAACGGGAATCCGAAAGCCTTTACTTTCCCGATCACACGAATGCCTGAATTGAATTACTCTTTCAGTGGGATCAAGACCGCAGTGCTTTATTTTCTTCGGGATGAGTTGAAGGAAAATCCGAATTTCATTGAGGAGAATTTATCAGATTTATGCGCAAGCATTCAATTCAGTCTGATCCAAATGCTTTTGATTAAATTGAAGCTTGCGGTAGCGGAACATCAGGTAAAAAATGTTGCAATAGCAGGTGGTGTATCCGCCAATTCTGGTCTTCGAGAAGCTTTGGGTCAATTGGCCAAAGAGAAAAATTGGAACTTGTTCATTCCCGAATTCGAATACTGTACAGATAATGCCGCGATGATCGCCATGGCGGCACATTACAAATACCTCAAAGGCGAGTTTTCTTCTCTGGAAGTGACTCCCCTTGCTAAAATGAAGCTTTAAGGCATGAGTAAAGACTCCAAATTCGATAAAATTATCAACATCAAGAATAGGAAAGCAAGCTTTCAGTTTGAGTTTGTGGATACCTATAAAGCAGGAATGGTCCTTAAAGGAACAGAGATCAAATCTATTCGTGAAGGGAAAGTTTCCTTGTCAGAATCCTTCTGCATTTTTTTAGATGGAGAGTTATACGTGCGCCAAATGCATATCGCACCCTATTCAATGGCAGCTAGTTACAATCATGTTGCCATACGGGATAGAAAGTTATTATTAGGTAAGCGAGAACTCGAAAAACTTCAAACTAAGTCCCAAGAAAAGGGGCTTACCATCATTCCAGTTCGTATATTTATCAACGATCGAGGTCTTGCAAAAATGGAAATTGCACTCGGTCGCGGAAAGAAAACACACGACAAGCGACAGGATTTGAAGGAAAAAGATGCAAAAAGAGAAATTCAGCGAATGGCCTTTAACTGATGTTTTTGGGATTTGTAGGCAGACGATCCTGCCGATCTACCTCCGACCCACTTTTGACTCTGCTTTAGTCACTCAATTACTTTTCGGAGAGTGCTATCAAGTGCTCACCATGAGCAATAATCAGCTTTGGTTCAAGATCGCTCACGAGGACACGGGACACAGTGGGTACATTTCCTCCAAATTGCTTAAAGAAATCCCATCCGCTGATTATCAAACTTATCTGACCAATGACTTTCAGATAGTTACCAGCCCAATCGCTGCGATAGAATACATGGGGACAAATTTGTATTTGCTTCCAGGAAGTAGACTTCATTTTTCAGATTTAGAACTGTTCAATTGGCGAGATCATATCGGATTTACCGGTTCAGTTCGAAGTCACGCCTTTCTAGCCAACCGCGAACAATTAATCGACATTGCTCTTAAATTCATAAATGCACCTTTTCAACCTGGAGGAAGAAGTATCTTCGGTTTGGATGAGAAGCAGGCCTTTCCATTGATCTTTGCGATCGCCGGATATTTGTGGAAGTCTGAGAAACTTCCCGGGAAACTGGTAGCTGCCGAAGAGATGCTAGCAGGAGATATCATCATCGTCACTGAATCAGATTCAGATAAAAAGAGGGTAGCCTTATATCTAGGAGCTGAAGAAGTACTCTGGATGGATAATCGAATGCGGATAACAGACTTCGACGATTGGTTAACATTCGCAAAAAACAATCCTGGCAAACAGGTCGTTTTGGAATCACGAAACCTTATCGGATAGTATGGAAAAAAGGGTATTAGTCCTCAATTTGGATCATTCTCCAGTAGCGGTTGTTACCGTTCAAAAGGCGATTGTGCTCCTTCATTTGGACAAAGTTTCCTGTCTTTCCGCTTACGAGTTTTTAGAAGTTCGAACAGTCAGCAAGAGTTTTGACTATCCGGCTGTCATCTGTTTGAATAATTATAAAAGCATTCCTTATCGAGGAGTTTTACTGAATAGAAATAATCTTTTTCGCAGAGATAAAGGCGAATGCCAATACTGTGGAAGTAAGAAACAGCTCACTATTGATCATGTGATCCCACGGTCCAAAGGTGGAAAAAGTAATTGGACTAATTTGGTCACTGCATGTCACCGATGCAATGTGGTCAAAGGAGATAAATCTCCTGAGCAAGCGGGATTACGTCTAGCCAATTTGCCATTTAAGCCTTCTCTTGCTTATTTTTTAGCCGAGTATGCCGAGCGTCAAGCATCTGAATGGTTGCCTTTTCTGGAAAGTAAAATTGCTCAATAGCTTAAATTGTTTTTTTTAAGTTAAAAAATGTCTTGAATTCCGCTTTTGGTATAATATCAAATTGATGGTTTTTATTGGCAAAGTAATTGCCTGCCTGAGCACTATGAATTTATCGTTTATCTATTCGCTATTATTTGCTGTGATATTTAGCAATGCCGAGATCCAAGTTCAACAGCTTATAGGGAAATGGCAATTGGTCTATTTTGATGGAATTGATAGAGTGAAAAGCTCTCCTCAATATCAATCTTCCGATTCTGCCATGCGTACAAATATTGAGTATAAAATAAAGTCCAGATTGGAAAATACCGTCTATGATTTTATCTCGAGTGATACCCTAATCTATACCGATTATGAGAATAACATCATTGTGATGAAAAAGGCAAAAATTGAATTGAAGAAAGATAGTGTTCTGACCATATTTGATGGTAAAGTAATGCGGGAAGCAAAGATTTTGGAGCTAGAAACTAATCGAATGGTGCTCGAACCGATTTCCTCCAATTCAAATGGTGGAGGAAAATTGATCTTTGAAAGAGTAATTGAAAAAGAGAAAAAGTAAACTCTAACTCATAAAAAAACTCCGTAATCAAATAATGCTTACGGAGTTTTTTTTGTGCGGGTGTTTTTGAAAAGCATTTTTCTTTTAAGATTTATTTTTGATTTTAAATCATCCCGAAATCAGCGGATTTATGGTCCTAATAAAATCTAATATTTTAACTCAAGTGGATTACTCAAGAGTTTAAAACTCTTCCTGTGCCAGATACAATCTCCATATTTTTTGATTCCTTCGCGATGTGATTTGGTTGGGTATCCGGCATTTTTTTGCCATAAATAGTAGGGAAACTCTGCTGCAAGCTTTTCCATCAAATCATCTCTATAGACTTTTGCCAAGATGGATGCCGCAGCAATGCTGGCATATTTACCATCGCCCTTGATCACACAGGTATGTGGTATAGTTAAATTGGATCTCCAGCGATTCCCATCGATTAAGAGGTGATCGGGTAACAGCTTTAAGCCTTGCACTGCTCTGGTCATTGCCAG
>Ga0136655_1000330_pt1 | contig 21248 bp, 22 predicted proteins | sample CPBDNA_2_FD_94863 | JGI IMG/M metagenome (GOLD analysis project Ga0136655, IMG submission 94863) | Freshwater to marine salinity gradient microbial communities from Chesapeake Bay, USA - CPBay_Spr_15_0.8_DNA (version 2) | ecosystem: Environmental > Aquatic > Marine > Coastal | place: USA... | reverse complement strand
TTTTGAATTTATATTCAAAAAGAAAAATTATGTATGGATGCTTATCGGTTTGGCAGTTATCGCATTAGGCTTTGCTCTTATGGCAGGTGGCGGCACAGAAGATCCTGCTGTTTTTAACGAAGCTATTTTTTCATGGAGACGTATAAGGCTTGCCCCTATGCTTGTTTTGACAGGTTTTGGGATTGAAATGTATGCCATCCTGTTAAACCCAGATAAAAAGTAGATGGAAATTTTTGACGCATTCGTATTAGGAGTTGTTCAAGGATTAACCGAATTTTTACCCGTCTCTTCCAGTGGACATATCGAGCTAGGAAAAGCAGTGCTAGGAACAGATATCGGTAATAAAGAGGAAAATTTACTCTTTACAGTAGTCGTTCATTTTGCTACTGCATTGAGTACGATGATCATTTTTAGAAAGGACATTGTAGCTCTATTTAAAGGTCTTTTTTCCTTTAAATGGAACGAGGAAACTCAGTTTACTTTTAAAATCGCCTTGTCCATGGTTCCTGCGGTTATTATTGGATTGCTTTTTGAAAAGGAATTGGAAAAACTATTTGAAGGTCAGATTATTCTTGTGGGTTTTATGCTGATCATTACGGGGTTGTTGTTGTTTCTAGCTGGTAGAGCCAAAAGAACTGAAAAAGGGGTCAGCTGGACAGATGCGCTCATGATAGGAGTGTCTCAAGCCATTGCCATATTACCGGGAATATCTAGAAGTGGGGCCACTATTTCTACCTCTGTCCTTTTAGGAAATGACAGAGCACAAGCGGCTCGTTTCTCTTTTTTAATGGTCGTTCCACTAATTTTTGGAAAAATCGCAAAGGACCTTTTGGAAATTATTAAAGGGGAAGCGGTGATCGAATCTGTCTCTACTATGCCATTAATTGTAGGGTTTTTTGCTGCTTTTATTGTTGGTTTATTGGCTTGTACTTGGATGATATCCTTAGTGCGTAAAGCCAAGCTTCATTATTTTTCTTACTACTGTTTTGTAGTAGGAGTTGTTGCGATAATTGCTGCAGTAGTGAATTCTTAGAATCTGCATCCTAATCTCTACAAGTTAGACTGCTGATTTTCTTGTTACCTTTAACTGTTCAAACATTTGGTATGCAAAAATCACTTCTACTCCTCGCTTTATTTATAAGCTCTATTTCTATAGCTCAGCAGCATACTTTTAAAGGTGCCTTCTTGGAGAAGTGGAACAATTCCCGCGATTACCTCATCGCTGTAGCTGAAGCAATGCCAGAAGAGTATTACGACTTTAAACCTACACAAAGACAAAGATCTTTTAAACAGCAGTTGCTTCACATTCAGGGAAACATCAACTGGCTGGATCAAACCTATTTCTCAAAATCTGAAGAAACTGGTGATCAGCAGAATGACACTGAATTGGACAAAACCAAAATTATAGCCTTACTACATAAGACTTTTGACACTGCATACAAAGATGTTGAGACCTGCTCAGAAACAGAATTAAGAGGAAGTGTTCGATTCTTTGCAGGTCCCAAATCAAAATTACAGATCATGAATTTGCTACAAGATCATGTAACCCATCATCGAGGTCAATTGCTGGTTTATCTCAACCTTAAAGAAGTCACTCCTCCTAGTTATAGCGGTTGGTGATCTTCACTTTTATCAAATAAAAAACGGCTTCTATTTCTAGAAGCCGTTTTAGTTATTACAACGAGTATGCTCCCGCTTTCGCGAAAGCGGAATACAGATCTATTTCAGTCGATTATTCGAAGTCTGCATCTTTAACCGTATTCACTTCTACTTTTTGTACTTTAAACGCCAAGTCTCTACCCATCATTTGTTGGGTGATAGTCATCGGGAATTTTACACCGCTAGCTTCTTCATAGTCGCTGTACTTAATCATACTACTTACTTCCTGACCTTGTGCTTTCACCTTAGACTCTTGACCTAGCATAAGTCCTGTTTTTACATCGTAAAAAGTCTTCTTACTATCGGACCACTTGATCACATAAACTTGGTTATCACCCATCATCTCAGCACCAGCTAAAGTTGCTTTTTCTGGAGTATACAGCTCAGGGAAAAACATAGCTTCTTCTACCGCTGGCTGAGCATCTTCTCCAGTAAGTTCCTGACTACCGCCCATACCACTTACCATAGCTTTACCGTCTGCATAAGTTTGCTTTGCAACAGTGTTACCTCCCATTTTAATGGTTTGGTTCCACTTGTTTCCTTTAGCACGTTTTACGTCAAGAATTAACTCTCCCATAGGCGCCGTATAAACCGCAAAATAAGAAGTAGAGTTCAAAGCTGCTACAGCGTCTTTACCTCCTAAGGCCTCGATATAATCATCTAGTACTGTTTTTGCTGTTAAGCCCGCAGGAATCTCAATGGTAGATGGACGTTCTGTCTCGTTTGCGTTCTTATCGTAGAATTTAATAGGTACTGTTTTACCATTCAAAGTCATTTTTTCTAATGGCTCCAGTATATCTCTTGCTTTTCCTACTAATACAATACGCAAGTTGTCTGGGTTTAAATACTTATTTGCCACACGCTTTACATCTTCCTTAGTTACCTTATCAATGTTTGCAATAAAGTTTTTGTAGAAATCCTTATCTAAGTCATTCTTTTCAATAGTAATAGCGCGACTGGCAACAACTGCTTTATCTTCAGATTGCATGATGAAATTTCCTAGGTATTTTGCTTTTGCCGTTGCAAGCATTTCATCTTCTACGTATTCATCTCTTATTCTATTCAGTTCTTTAAAGGTTTCTACAACAGCACTATCAGTTACCTCGTTACGGACCTTTGCACTAGCAGAGAAGGTTCCTTTATAGTTTCTACCCGTTCCAATATTAGAACGCGCTCCATAAGTATATCCGTTTTCTTCACGCAAATTCATATTTAAGTAAGACCCGAAAGAACCACCGAACACATAGTTAGCTACAAGAACAGCATAATAATCTGGATCACTCATTTTTAATTCAGAAAGGCTCAATACAGCAAGCTCCGTTTGTACTGCGTTAGGCACATCAATCAAGTTGATTTGAGTTTCGCTTACATCAGAAAGCTCTGGAAGAACAGGCTCTGGAGCAGTTCCTTTTTCCCAATCACCAAAATATTTTTTTACCAGTTTTTTGGCTTCCTTATCCTCGATATCGCCCGTAATAACTAAGTAGCCGTTAGACGGCTTAAAGTAATCCGTATAAAACTTCTTAACATCTTCTAGAGTAACACTGTTGATGGTTTCTTCTGTAGCAAACTCTCCAGCTGGATGATTTTTCCCATATACCAGAGCCCCACGCACTTTATCAGCAATGGCAGCGGCACTATTTTCGCCTGTTTTTAATCCTTCAATTGCTTGAGATTTTTCAAAATCCAATTCCTTTTGTGTAAAATTAGGTTGGAAGGCTGCTTCAGCAAAAAGGTCAAATATTTCATTTTTATATTTTGAAAGACCTCCGGCAAAACCGCCACCTACTCCTACAAAAATATTAGCCCCTAGAAAGTCTACTTTCTCATTGAATTCTTCTTTAGGAGTTTTTGTAGAACCCTTTCCGATCAAAGAACCCGTTAAAGACTGCACACCAGATTTATCTCCCTCAAAAATAGGAGGGTTGTTCAAATCTAGGTTCATCGTTATGGTAGGTAACTTTTTATCAGTTACTATAAGAACTTGAAGGCCATTCTTTAATTCAAAGGTGTAGGGTTTACCCAAGTTAATTTCTGGAGTAGGACCTGAAGCAGGTATTACCGATCTATCTATTTGTGCAATAGCAGTAATTCCAGTAAGGAACAGTACCATTAATAATATAAGTTGCTTTTTCATTTTAATAATTATTTTTTGGTGATAGTAAATTCGGTTCTTCTAGATTGCTCAAATTCTTCAGTAGTACATTTTTTACTTTCACAATCTATTACGGGATTTTCTTCTCCACGACCCACGGCTTTAACTCTGTTAGCAGCAATTCCTTTTGCAAGCAGATAACCTCTTACCGCATCGGCACGTCTCTGGGATAAAGCTTTGTTGTAAGAGTCACTTCCTCTGATGTCCGTATAAGTTTCTGCAAGAATTTCCATAGACTCATTATTAATCATCATAGTTACAATGCGATCTAACTCTTTACCAGCGCTTTCAGTAATCACGGCTTTGTCATTGTCAAAGTAGATGGTATTGATTTGTAGTTTGTTATCAACCACTTTTACGTCTTCCACTACTTCTTTCATTTCTTCTTCTGTAGGAGCCGTTCCTGCTAGGTAATCTAGCTCTAATCTTTGATTCGGCATCAGATATTGGTTTGCTACTCTTTTGATATCCTCACGAGTAATGCTTCTATATACATCCAGCTCTTTATTGATCATGCTGGTATCTCCCATCAACATGTGGTAACGTGCTAATGAAGCCGCAATTCCTTCTACACGTGAATTGGAACTCACATACTGAGCTTCAAACTGATTTTGAAGTTTTTGATACTCTCTTTCAGAAATGAGTTCTGTTTGGAGTTTTACAATTTCTTCATCCATCACCTCAGCTAGTTTACTCAGCTCCACATCGCCTTTAGCTAGGGCTCCCATGGTATAAGTACCGTAATCTTGGTTAGACTGACCGAATGCCAATACTTGAAGTGCTATTTGCTCTTCATCTACCATTCTTTTTTGCATTCTAGAACTTGCTCCTCCAGTAAGAACTGCAGAAATATAATCGATAACATAAGCATCTCTTTCTACGGACTTAGGAGTCACATAGGAAAATATTTTAACAGGAATCTGAATATTAGCATCGTATTCTGTAGCATAACGAGTCGAGGTAATAGGCTCTTCAACGATTATGGCGCGCTTATTTCTAGGTGCTTTATTCTCGATAGGGCCAAAATAATCTTCGATCATTTTCTTAGTTTTATCAATATCAATATCACCAGCAACTACTAGAGTAGCATTGTTGGGATTGTAGTATTTGTCATTAAAAGATTGAAATTCGGACAGCTCAGCAGCATTTAAATCTTCCATAGAACCTATGACACTCTGGCCGTAAGGGTGTTTTTTAAACAAATGCTTATCAATTCCAGTTCTGTAAATTATAGCCCCATATGGTGCATTATCAATACGCTGGCGTTTTTCTTCTTTTACTACTTCATTTTGAGTGTCTACCCCTACCTGTTCTATCTTAGGGTGAAGCATGCGTTCACTTTCCATCCACAATCCTATTTCTAAATTGTTAGAAGGAAAAGTTTCATAGTAATATGTTCTGTCCTGAGTTGTATTGGCATTATTACTCCCTCCATTTGCAGAAACAATATCAAACCATTTACCTCTTTCTATATTCTCCGTGCCTTCAAAAAGAAGGTGTTCAAAGAAGTGTGCAAAACCAGTTCTGCCTGGTTCTTCATCTTTAGCTCCAACTTGATACATAACACCTGTAGTGACTACTGGCGCACCATTTTCTTGATGTAAAATAACGTGAAGCCCATTATCTAGATCATACTCGGTATAGGTTACCTCCTGAGCAAAACCTGCTGCCGCTGCAAAAGCGACCGCAAAACTTAAAATATTTTTTTTCATTTGATAGTTTTATGTTTACTTATAGCGTTAGTGTCTTATCCGTTTGAAACGTTACATAAAGTAACACGAGTTCTCTAAAATAATGCTTTAAATAAGTAACAGCGTTAAATTAAAATCAAAATAGCAGTTATTCCTGTTTATTTAACCGAACTTTAGAAGTAAACAAGAATTATGAAAAATCTATCCACCACAAAGTACTCTGTATTGATGGGCTTTGCGCTCATTGCCTATTTTCTTATCATTAATAGTTTTGGGTTGGCAACACAAAGTTACTTGAGCTTCTTTAACGCGATTATTGTCGGTATTGGGATTTTCTTCGTTATACGAGATATCCATAGAAACAAAGATGAATTTGAATATTTTGAAGGGTTTGTTGCTGGCATCAAATCGGGATTTGTGGCAACCCTAATATTTACAGTTTTTATGGCCATTTATCTTTTTGAAATCGATCTAGAATTAGCACAAGAATTAAAAAAACAAATTTCCACTGCTGGAACTGATATAGAGTTTGCTTTATTGATATTTATCCTTTTATCTGGATTTGCCACATCCGTAGTGACTCCTTTACTTATTTTACCCATCTATGAAAAGTCTTGGAACACTAAAGAAACACGAGGCAAACAAAAGCCTCTTGACCTATAATTTAAAATAATAGCTTATAATTTGTTGATAACTTTGGTAGTTAAGCTAATAGAAGTATATTTGCAGCCCGAAATTAATCACATTAATCAACAATTATGTACGCAATCGTAGAGATAGCAGGGCAACAATTCAAGATCGAGAAAGATCAAAAGTTGTTTGTACATCGTTTACAAGAAGAAGAAGGTGCATCGATCCACATCGATAAAGTTCTTCTTTTAGGAAATGGTGACAACATCACACTCGGCGCCCCAGCTATAGAAGGAGCATTTGCTGAAGCAAAAGTTCTGGGTCACCTTAAAGGTGACAAAGTAATCGTTTTTAAGAAAAAACGAAGAAAAGGATACCGTAAGAAAAACGGCCATCGCCAGTATTTAACTCAAATTCAAATTTCTACAATTTCTACTTCCGGTGGAAAGAAATCTGAGGTTAAGAAAGCGACTCCTGCACAAGAGGAAAAGCCTGTAGCTAAAACTCAAGATGCTCCTAAAGCAAAATCAGAAAATAGCGCTACAGATTTAAGCGGCAACACTGTTGCAGAGCTTAAAGAAATGGCAAAGAATAGAGGACTTGAAGGATATTCAGCATTGAAAAAAGCTGAACTTATCGAATTACTCAGTAAATAATAACCTAAAAATTAGAACAAGATGGCTCATAAGAAAGGAGTAGGTAGTTCGAAAAACGGAAGAGAATCAGAATCAAAACGCTTAGGTGTTAAGATTTTTGGTGGACAAGCTGCAATAGCAGGAAACATCTTAATCCGTCAGCGCGGTATGACTCACCACCCAGGTGAAAACGTATATGCTGGTAAGGACTTTACATTACACGCAAGAGTAGACGGACTCGTGAAGTTTACTAAGAAAAGAAACGATAGATCGTATGTATCTATAGTTCCTGTAGCTGAGGCTTAAGGACTGCTTCTTTTTAACATATAAAATCTCAAATCGATTGACTCGGTTTGAGATTTTTTGTTGCCAAAATTTTAAAAAAACAACTGTTTACCTGAATTGTCTTTTCCTTAGCACTGTTTAAAGTCGAAGATCGCCAAAAACATATCACTTTAAAGGTCTTTGATTTAGAGAAAATTAACTGACCTACCCTTTATGCTACCCATCCCTATGCTTTTTGGCAGTTAGCATATATCAGTTAAATTATGGTGGCCTAACTACAAGATTATTTACATCGAGTTACTTAGCCAGACCTGCTCTTCCTAGTTCCACTATGAGGGAGTCACAGAAAGCTCCCTCTTCTAGCTCGCCTGTATTTGCTATTTGAATAGTATAAACCTCCGTAAAGCTCGTCTGGTCAACTATAGAAGTGTCCCTTAGTTGATTAAGGCTGCTGACCAATCTAGAGATAGGCCAGTCTTTCATTTTGATGGAATCTCCCGTAATTTTAAGTCCTGCCTTGCCATAAACGCCGGCTGCATTGCCTCCTTGAATAAAGCCGTTGAGATGTTGTGTAACCACTTCTCTTTTAGGAAAATCTGTTGTACAGGATGCAACTAATGCTGATAGCGCAATAAAATAAATAAAATACTTCATGGTGTACGAATTCTCTTTAAATAAACGAATATAAAGTTTCTTTATTCTAATAGCTCTTTGAACTTGTAATGAATAAAATATCACTAATAATTAACTTTTGTAATCATATAGATGGTCCAGATATAAGATATACAAGTCCATCCAAATTGTTCAACGATTTAACTAGTGCCTTAATAAAAAAGAATAATCTATTCCTTTAAAAATTTCTCTACTAGTATTACTTTTTTATCTACCAGTCGTATAAAATACAATCCTTTTTTTAGAGCCTCAACATTAATTGTTGTTGATGACAGCTTAGAATTTAACACACGTTTGCCATTGACATCAAATACTGAATAAAGAATATGTTCATGGAATGAAGGCAATTTTAAATTGAGAGTACTTCCCACAGGGTTGGGATAAATTAAAACTGAATGATCCTGAGAATCTGATATACCTACAGTGCTATTAGGTTCTGTAATGGTCAATAGATCATTAACACTTTGTGCATTAACGATAGAGATGGCTCCAGATGGCCAGTAAATTGAAATATCTGCGATATTATCGGTTCCCATTCCAAAATGAGCATTTAACGATCCCATATACCTAAAACCTTCTCCACTTCTTATTTCTCTGATTTGAGATCCTATTGAGGCACTGTTCACCTCAATACGCGCACCTATTCCATTAATATTACTTTGCGTGCCTACTAATCTAATTTTAAGATAATTATTGACCCCTCCATTGTTGAGATGGAGATTATTAGCGTTAAACACATCTAGATAACCATCATTATTTAAATCGCCTATTGCTCCATTTGCTGGAATGCTACTGGTATATCTAGTAAAAGTACCGTCTCCATTATTTCCCATAATATTTCCATTGGTAAGAATATCGATGTAACCATCATTATTAAAATCTGCAGGTACATTTTCTATATCTGTTCCTAAAGAACTAATATCTGGACCCATAGTCGCGGTTATGTCCGTAAATGTGCCATCTCCATTATTCTGCATCATTTTATGACCTCCATCAGAAAAACTACTTGCACCTATAAAAACGTCCATATCACCATCGTTATCATAATCTGCCCAAGCGGTGGACCATGTTTGTATAGGATCTGCAAGATTAACCCCTGGCATTGCCGCCACGTTTGTAAAGGTTCCATCACCATTGTTGCGATGCAGTTCATTTATTTTTGCATTAGTACTACCCCCGCGGCACTTAGCGATAAAAAGATCCATATCTCTGTCATTATCATAATCAACCCATACCGTTCCATAATTACCGCCGTTAGATACGATTCCAAGACCACTTGGCACTCCACCCGAATCAGCACCTTGATAAAAGTTAAGGGTTCCACTACCGTCATTAATATAGTACACATTAGGTGCCACATCGTGACAAACAAAAGCATCTAAATGGCCATCATTGTTGATATCAACAAAATTAGATCTTTGGGAAAACACATATTCTGAACCTGAAATCTGAGTATAAGCTGTTCCATTCCCATTAGCTTTCATAAATGTAACTCCGCTTCCTCCTCCGTAAAGGAGATCTGTAAATCCATTCCTATCATAATCTGCAGCAGCCAGACTCCAAAACGGCAAATTTGAAGCACTCGTTGTCGGCACATTTACATTATTAAAACCAGTGGAGGTCTGGTAGTTAATAGAAATATTATTGCTGCTAATACTTACTGTATCGTCTAGTCCATCACCATTCATGTCCACCGTTGCTCTATTGTCTCCTACAGTAGATAAGTTTGAAATTGTAAAAGCAAAAGCTGATGGCAGAGTGGGCGGACTAACACTTATTTGAAAATCAAAACCAGAACTACTCCATCTATTGTCCCAAGCTAAATAATAACTTTCTCCAGCTGTGGCTACAAAGGAAACTGTAGATGCAAAGTTGTTTCCAGAAATATCATCATTTCCTGTTACACAAGATAACGATCCACAAGTTCCAGAATATACATGTAATCGAGTATCTGTCCCAGAATTCTGCGATAGGTCGGAGGTGATATTTACGGTAAAATTTGCCGCGGCAGTATACACATACCATTCTGCATTATTAGCTACATTTGTTGTACTTGTTGTACATATAGTAGTCGTTTGATTCCCATTGATTGCGCCTGCAGTGTAGATTGTATTTGTTACAGGTATGGCATTTAAGCAGCTATCACCGTTTTGTGCATTAAGTAGAAAAGTGCTTAAAATAGCAAAAAGGCAAATAAAGTAGGGTTGTTTCATTTTTGTTTGATTTAATTACAGTTGGTATTTATGGAATTTATCCAGTCTTCTATCAATTCCAAAGCCTCTTCGTCCTTAACTGTCCTGCCTAGAAGTGGCATTCTTTCCGATTCATTATTAGTATTAAATCTATAGTATATGGTGGATCTTGCAGGTATACCAGGCCTAATAAGATGTGTTAACCCATTCCCTAGGTCCTCATCAGGAATTTCACATATTCCTATATTTTCATCAGTGCCGGAACTTGTATAATCAAATCTAATATCTCTATAAGAGCAATGACCCGTATCTTTGTGACAATGGGCACAATTAATTTCTACATAACCTCTTACTCGTTCATTGAGAGATATACTGGGATTCTTCCAGTTGGGTAAAGCAGCAACAGTAGCACTAGTTTCCTCTAGATAGCCTACCTCTTGCCATTTTGAAAGCTGGTTCATATCACCATCTTGGTAGCTCATCACCATATTCATATTTTGTGGTTTTGGCCCTATCGGCATAGATGTATCGTCACTTTTATGACAAACTCTACACTCTAATAAATTAGGAATGCGATAATTTACAGTGCGCTGTACCCCGTCCTTCTCGAAAATTATATCCGTAAAACTCCCGTTCAAATCTAGTGTTGCTTCGGTTTGAGAATCGTTCCATACATAATCAGCAAATTCCCATCCTGCAGTTTTTTTAAATAATAGTCTAGTTTCTATGATACGTCTGGTTCTGTCAGGTAGTACATTATCATAATAAAAGTTTTTAATAAGAACTGTGCCGCGTGGGAAGTCAAGTAAGTTATTGTCGGTTTGATAAACTGCTTTAACATCGTTAGGCATCCATACAAAACGCTTTTTTGTGGAATAATCGGTAAAGAGCTGATTGATTAATGAATATTCAAGGACACCATTTTCTGGTTCCAATAAATTCATGGGAGATTTGAAAAAATTATAGTCGCTTAATTTTTGATAAGGGACATTTTCGATATCTACAATAATAGGGGCGCCTGTTTCTTCTATGGGCAAATACTCGTCATTATCACAAGAATAACTTAATAAAATAGAACCCGTAAGTAAGAATAAAATCTTTGATAAACGCATTGGACTGATTTAAGGAGTGGTAATATAACAAAAAACCAGTTTAGTTTTACAAAAACAATTATTTTGGAAATTTCATAGGGATTGTATTTACATACAGCTAAAATTTAAGGCTTTAAAAAAATCCCGATAAAATGTTTGGAACATCTCATCGGGATTTCTGTTAAATATGTCAGAGCTTTAGGTTCTAATTCCTTTAAGGCGCTTCTCGATCTTTTGCTTCTTTGCGGTAAGCAATTTCATGAGATCCATTAATTTTTCGTCTTTGGTTTCTTTGTACACTTCGTTGATGCCTAGAATAAGCTCTTTAGCTTTTCTTGAAGAATGCACTCTGTCACTTGTTGACATGTTACTCATCGATGCGCCGAGCCATTCATTTGCGTCTTTTATTATATCCATTTTTCTTTCATTTAATTTCGCTTTCGAGAAAGCGTAACAGTAATATTCCCCTAAGTGTCAAAAGTTAAACTATTTTCTGATATTTCCTAACAAACAGGATGAATTTTAAGGAATTCTTAATACCTATAGTATTCTGGCTTAAACGGCCCCTCTACTTTTACACCTATGTAATCGGCTTGATCCTTCTTTAATTCTGTAAGCTCAGCACCCATTCTTTCTAGGTGTAATGCGGCTACTTTTTCATCTAAATGTTTAGGTAACATGTATACTTCATTCTCATAAGCATCTCTATTGTTCCAAAGTTCCATTTGAGCTAACGTTTGATTGGTAAATGAATTGCTCATTACAAAACTAGGGTGTCCCGTTGCACAACCTAAATTAACCAATCGGCCTTCGGCAAGAAGTATGATGTCTTTCCCATCAATGGTATATTTGTCTACCTGTGGCTTGATCTCTACTTTAGTGTTTCCATAATTGGTATTCAGAAAAGCGACATCTATCTCATTGTCAAAGTGGCCGATATTACAAACGATCACTTTATCTCTCATCGACTTAAAGTGTTCCCCCCGTATGATATCCTTGTTCCCGGTAGTGGTAATCACGATGTCTGCATTTGCTACTACATTCTCTAGTTTCTTTACTTCAAAACCATCCATTACGGCTTGTAAAGCACAAATAGGATCAATTTCAGTAACTGTAACTATAGACCCTGCTCCTTTAAAGGAAGAAGCGGTTCCTTTTCCTACATCACCATAACCACAAACCACAACACGCTTGCCAGCAAGCATGGTATCGGTAGCACGACGTACTGCATCAACAGCACTTTCACGACAACCGTATTTGTTATCAAACTTAGATTTAGTGACCGAATCGTTGACGTTGATGGCTGGCATTACCAGTGTTCCATTCTTCATACGTTCATATAGCCGGTGCACTCCCGTAGTGGTCTCTTCAGACAGCCCATTGATTCCTTTAGCTAATTCTGGGAACTGGTCAAAAACCATATTGGTTAAATCTCCACCATCATCTAAAATCATATTCAACTGCTTGCGATCTTCCCCAAAGAAGAGCGTTTGCTCGATACACCAGTTGAACTCCTCCTCGTTCATACCCTTCCAAGCATAAACAGGAACTCCAGCGGCAGCTATAGCAGCAGCAGCGTGATCTTGTGTAGAAAAAATATTACAAGATGACCATGTAACTTCTGCTCCTAAGGCCACAAGTGTTTCAATTAATACAGCAGTTTGTATCGTCATGTGAAGACATCCAGCGATACGCGCCCCTTTAAGCGGCTGCTCTTTTTTGAATTCTTCTCTTAATGACATCAAGCCAGGCATCTCCGCTTCGGCTAATTCTATTTCTAGACGACCATACTCTGCAAGAGACATGTCTTTTACTTTATAAGGAACGTAAGGAACTGTTTTAATACTCATAGACTTATTATTTTTGTAAGCACATTGCTGACTTATTAAAAATCAACAATTTAAATGCCTTTTTATTTATTAAATTGCGGCTGCAAACTTACAAAAAACCAGTCGATTTTCATGCCGATTTTTCAATCCATTAACAACCGTGAAAACACTCAGATTTTTATTTGGAAAATCACCGAGCCCGAAGCTTTTTTAAGAGCAGACATAGATCTGTCGCAAAACTCGGTAAACCGACTGTCTATTATGAGTTCAGAATTACATAGGCGTGGTTTTTTAAGCATTAGGCACTTATTAAAACATGCAGGATACCGTGATTTAGATCTCTATTATTCAGAGGATGGAAAACCTCACCTCAATGATCACAAGTATATTTCTATCACACATAGTTTTGAATTTACTGCTATTATTGTCAGTGATGTACCTATAGGAATAGATATTGAGAAACAACGTGATAAAATAAAACGCATCGCTTCCAAATTTATAGGTTATGAAGAAGAATTTATTGCATCCCTAGAAGATCCTGTAAAAGAACTTACCGTTGTTTGGGGAGCTAAAGAATCTATGTACAAACTCTACGGTCATAAAGGACTTGGTTTTAAAGCACATTGTCTTGTAGAGCCTTTTAGCATGCAAAGCGATCAAACGCTGGCTCGAATTGTTTTTAAAGATGATCATCTAAATTTTGACGTTTTTTTTAAAGAGGTAGAAAACTTTATGCTCGCATACGTAATTCCATCCCGTAATGCCTGAGTTACTTCAACGTATACAACAAGCAAATCGCAGTCTTGCTGTATTGATTGATCCAGAAAAAATGGAGTTAGATGCTATTGCCGCTTTCGCGAAAGCGATACCTCTAACCATGTCTTCTCTAAAAAAAAAGCTGCACATCGATCAATTTTTCTTCTTGGTGGGTGGCAGTACGATGGGAGATACAGACATTAATCAATGGGTCAAACTACTAAAAGAACACTCTGAAACTGATGTAGTGCTATTTCCAGGGACTCCAGAGCAGCTCACTAAAAATGCCGACGGGCTATTATTTCTAAGCCTTCTTTCTGGGCGTAATCCAAAATTTTTAATCGAGCATCAGGTAGATGCGGCTATGCAGTTAAAAGGAACATCCCTAGAGGTCATTCCAACTGGTTATCTTTTGATCGATGGCGGTAAAGAAACAGCTGTACAGCGTGTTTCTAAAACATTGCCTTTGTCCCAAAAAAATATTCAAAACATTGTGAATCACGCTTATGCTGCTGCGTTAATGGGAAATCAACTGGTCTACCTAGAGGCTGGAAGTGGAGCTGTAAACCCTGTTGCTATAGAGATTGTGCGTGAAGTAAGTGCTCAAATAAATGTTCCTTTAATTGTGGGCGGCGGATTAAGAACTACAGCTCAAATAGAAGCTGTTTACCATGCTGGGGCAAAAATAGTGGTAGTAGGAACGGCAATTGAAGAGAATATCAATTGGAATGGCTAGCTTTGTGACGCTATAACAATCTAAAAAAAATGAAAGCATCCATAGAACTGACCATGTCACCACTTCAAAGCGATTATGAACAGCACATCATCAATTTTATAAAAGCCCTACGCAACTCAAAATTTACGGTTATGGAGAATCCGCTAGCGACCCAGATTTATGGAGAATTTGTACCCTTGATGGAATTTCTAACAAAGGAAATGGCTGCCAGTATGGAAAAAACTAAAGCTGTTCTGTTTTATATCAAAGTAGTAACAACAGATCGCAGCGATTACGAGCCGTTCTTTTAATGGAGGTTGTAGCGTTCATTTTTGGACAGTATAGTGAATACAGCACAACGCACCTACTTCTAGAAGCGATTGCTGTCATAGCGAGCGTCATCAGCGTGCTCTATTCTTTAAAAAATAATGTTCTCGTGTTTCCTTACGGGATCATCAGCACAGTACTATTTGTTTATTTATTAAATGAATGGAACTTGTTGGGTGATATGATCATCAATATTTATTATTTTGTGATGAGTGTCTACGGTTGGTATATTTGGACCAGAAAAGATGAAAATAGAAAAGTCACTCCTATTTCAGTAACAGACCGCTTGGACTGGTTAAAATCATCAGCGATATTTATAGGTTCTGGAATAGTTGTTTATTTCATTTATTGGAAATTTGAAAGGTTTGAAAACTGGGTAAGCTATCTAGACATACTAACCACGAGCATTGCTTTTGTGGGTATGTGGTTAATGGCACTCCGCAAGATGGAATACTGGCTGGTTTTACTAGCGGCTAACGTGATTTCAGTTCCCTTATATTTTTATAAAGGTTATGGATTGACTGGACTTTTATTTATATTCTTATCGATCATTGCCTGGAAAGGTTATCAAGAATGGAAAAAATACCTCAACAAAGAGCCTTTATAGGCATAAAAATCGTTCTCTACGGGCCCGAGAGTACTGGTAAGAGTACACTTGCTTGCGAACTTACAGATCACTTTAAAACAATAAAAGTAGATGAATACGCACGTCCATACCTTCAAGAAAAGCTGGATCGAACTGGGAAGGTATGTGACTATGAAGATTTAGTTCCTATAGCCGTAGGACAAAGAAAAGCGGAAAACCATGCATTAACAACTGCAAAAGGTTATCTTTTTTGTGATACCGATGTACTTGAAACCTATGTATATTCATTAGCTTATTTCGATAAAGCACCTGCAGTACTAGAGAAAGCAGTAAGGAAAAGCGATTATGACTTATATTTACTTTTAGATATTGATATTCCTTGGGTAGCAGACGGTTTAAGGGATCGACCAAAGGATAGGAAAGAGATGTTTGGGAGATTTGAAAAAGGACTGCTAGATTTCCAAAAAAACTATAGTATTATCAGTGGGACTGGAGAGGAGCGTTTTAAAAATGCTCTTAACGCCATAAAAAAGCTAGAAGACAAATGAAACTAACTGCAGTACAAGAAAAACAACTTCAGGATAAAGGAATATCAAAGCAAACACTTGAAAAGCAACTCTACCGTTTTAAAAACGGTTTTCCAGGAGTGATTTTGAATAGGGCCGCCACGATCAATGATGGGATCATACCTATCGAACAATTAAATGTGGATACCTTACTATCTAATTATGAATTCATTAAGGATCAACTAGATATGATCAAATTTGTGCCTGCCAGTGGTGCCGCAAGTCGCATGTTTAAATTTCTACATGAATTTCTTAATAATTTTAACCAGCACAAACAGAGCATTAATAGTTATATCAACAACAATAAAGCAAATGATCTCTTTACTTTTTTAGTAGGTAGACGTGATTTACCTTTTTACGATGAAATAATGGAATCTATAAAAAAGAAACATCCAGACTGGTATAACAAATCAAAATCAGAAAAAGAAACCCTTTTTGTCAAGGAAGTACTCACGCCTGACGGCTTTAATTATTCTGCAATGCCTAAAGGTCTTGTACCTTTTCACAAATACGAAGATCGCAGCGCCAGTGCCTTTGAGGAGCACCTTTTTGAAGCAGCTGCATACGCATCAAGTAATGGAAAAGCCAAATTGCATTTTACAATTGCTCCTGCCTTTGAAGAGGCCTTTAGGACAAAGATGGAGCAGATTAAAATTAATGTTGAGAAAAGGACCAAAACAAAATTTGTAATAGACTTTTCTTACCAATCAGCAGCAACTGATACAATTGCCGTGGACCAAAAAGACAACCCAATAGTCTTTGAAGACGGCACTTTATTTTTCCGACCAGCGGGGCATGGAGCCCTGATCAACAACCTTAATACATTAGATGCAGACCTTATTTTTATAAAAAACATAGATAATGTTACCATCTCAAGTTTGGAAAAAGAAACCTCCTATTACAAGAAACTTCTAGCGGGATATCTTTTGCACCTAAGAACTAGGATTTTTGAGTACTTAACTGTTTTAGAGAAAAATGAAGTTGAAGATTCTACAAGGATAAAAATTGAAAAATTCTTGACAGAAGAGCTCTCTGCGGTACTGCCTAAAGACTATCATAAATACAAAACCGATTACCAGCTCGAGCATCTTTACGATCAATTAGACAGACCTTTACGTGTTTGTGGCATGGTAAAAAATGAGGGAGAGGCTGGCGGTGGTCCCTTTTGGGTGTTCAATCACCGTGGTGAATTATCCATCGAGATTGTTGAAACTGTACAAATAAACAAAAGCGATCCAAGACAGAAAAAAATTGCTAACGAAGCTACACATTTCAATCCAGTAGACTTAATTTGTAACGTGCGTAATCACAAAGGGGAAAAATATAACCTGTTTAAATATTGCGATGAAGACACTGGTTTTATTACCTACAAATCCCACCAGGGTCAAGAAATCAAAGCTCAAGAACTTCCTGGTTTGTGGAATGGAGGCATGGCGTATTGGAATAGCGTGTTTGTCGAGGTCCCTCTCATTACTTTTAATCCAGTAAAAACAGTAACTGATTTACTAAAATCTGCACATCAATTGGACTGATGAATATAGAGCGTTTACATAAAGAAGTAATTTACAAGGCTACTACCAGCAGTGGCCCAGGTGGACAGCACGTCAATAAAGTTGCCACAAAGATACAGTTGGCCTTTGATGTTTTAAATAGTCTCGCTTTCGCGAAAGCGGAACATGAAAGGATACTAACCGCATTATCAAAACAGCTTACCAAAGAAGGAGTCCTGCAAATCAACTGTCAAGAATCTAGAAGTCAAACAAAAAATAAAGAACTCGCACTTAAAAAACTGCTTGCTATACTTTCAAGAGCTAGTGTAATTCCTAAAATTCGCAAAAAAAGAATCGTTCCCAAAGCCATAAAACGCAAACGCCTTAACGATAAAAAAAAACATAGTGATAAAAAGAAAGACCGAAAATTTAACCCTCTGTAGGGGGTTCCCCATAAAAAGCAATAATTTATCCATCACCAATTTTTCCTTATGAGACATTACGCCTTCTTCATTCTATCCCTTATTTTAATTTCTTGTAACCAAAAAACTGGCCCCTCCTCTACGGACACCAGCCGTTCTAAAACAACTCAACTTCCAGAACCAAAAACTAACGAATTTGCTTTAGTAATTCACGGTGGTGCTGGAACCATAAAAAAGGAGAACATGACTCCAGAATTAGAGCTTCAGTATAGGGAAAAACTATCTGAAGCTATAAAAGCAGGACACGAGATCCTCAAAAATGGTGGAGATGCTATGGATGCGGTAGAAACAAGCATAAGAATTATGGAAGATTCTCCTTTGTTTAATTCTGGTAAGGGTGCTGTATTTACCCATGATGGGATCAACTCTTTAGACGCTAGTTTTATGGATGGAAAGACCTTAAATGCAGGTGCTGTTGCCGGAGTAACCACCGTAAAAAATCCGATTTCTCTTGCCCGGAAAGTAATGACTGACTCAGAACATGTGTTACTGAGTGGCGCAGGAGCAGACGAGTTTGCAAAATCTCTTAGCTACGACAACATTGAATTAGTAGACAATAGCTACTTTTTTACAGAGAATAGGTACCAATCTTTGCAGCGAGTTCTGGCTAAAGAAAAAGAAAATGACCGCAAAACAGCTTTTTTAGAACTGGAAGATCCTTTTATTAAAGACTCTAAATACGGGACTGTAGGTTGTGTTGCTCTAGATAAAAATGGGAATATCGCTGCTGGAACTAGCACTGGTGGTATGACTAATAAAAAATACGGCCGAATAGGTGATTCTCCTATTATAGGCAGCGGTACCTATGCTAACAATGCCACCTGTGGGGTTTCTAGTACTGGACATGGAGAATATTTTATTAGAGCACAAGTAGCTTATGACATTAGTGCATTAATGGAATATGGAGGTAAAACACTTGAAGAAGCTACAGAAGAAGTGATCCAAAAAAAACTCGTCGATTTAGGCGGTACTGGTGGTATCGTTGCTTTAGATTATTTGGGCAATATCTCCATGGAGTTTAATACCGAAGGAATGTACCGCGCCATGATGGATGATCAAGGAACACTAACGGTCGGAATGTATAAGGAGTAATCGAAGTATAAAGAATTTTTAAAATTCTGAAATCTTAGATATCAAAAAACCCGGACTTATTAGGCTACACACATAGAACGCCCCAAGCGACACAATAAATTACTACAGGCAGACTTCGGTCTTCTCATTCTAAATTGAAATTGAAATAACACCCCAATGAAAATCATCTCCTACAACGTAAACGGTATCAGAGCTGCAATGAAAAAAGACTTTATAGCATGGCTTACTGCGGCAAATCCGGATGTCCTTTGTTTACAAGAAATAAAAGCTCATGAAGATCAAATAGACACAGAAGCTTTTACTGCTGCTGGATATCAATACCAGTACTATTACAGTGCGCAGAAGAAAGGTTATTCTGGAACGGCCATTATTGCTAAAATCAAACCAGATCATATAGAGTACGGCACTGGTATAAAGACCATGGATCATGAAGGAAGAAATATCAGAGCAGATTTTGGCGATATATCTGTAATGAGCATGTACTTGCCTAGCGGAACTAATGATGCGAGATTGAGCTTTAAATTTGAATATATGGAGCAATTTTTGGAGTATTCTAAAGAATTGAGAAAGAAATATCCCAATGTATTGATTTGTGGTGATTACAACATTTGTCATCAAGCCATCGATATTCACGATCCAGAACGTTTAAAAAACACATCTGGTTTCTTGCCAGAAGAACGTGAGTGGATGGATCGATTTGTAGAAAGTGGTTTTATAGATACGTTTAGAATCTTTAACGATCAGCCAGATCAGTATTCTTGGTGGAGTTATCGCGGTGGTTCTCGAGCGAGAAATAAAGGCTGGAGATTAGATTATCACATGGTCAACGAAAGTTTGCAGGATCGTGTTAAAAGATCTGTAATCCTAAGTGAGGCAGTCCACAGTGATCACTGCCCAGTAATGGTGGAAATTGATTAATTCTGATGGTAAAATATCTCTATAGTCCTAGCTGGTCCAAGACAAATTTAGAAAAGGCTTTATAACACAGTCAGGAGTTCTCAAGCCACTGTTTTTGGAATGACCAATTGCTTCATTATTGGTTTTATATGAAATAAGAATTTACAAATATCCCGGACGGCCTTCTAGGACGACTACAAATTCCCCTTTGGGCTTTTTATGTTCAAAATGAGCAATAGCATTTGTTAGAGTGCCTCTAAAATGTTCTTCATATAGCTTAGTAATCTCTCGAGAAATAGAAACCAGTCGTTCTTCACCGTAGTGCAATTTGAAGTCGGCTAAGGTTCTTAATAGTTTGTGAGGTGATTCATAGAAAACGATAGTTCTAGTTTCTTCTTTTAAAAATTCAAGACGTTTTTGCCTTCCCTTTTTTACGGGAAGAAATCCTTCAAAAACAAATTTATCGCAAGGCATTCCAGAAACTGTAAGTGCAGGGACAAAAGCTGTAGCCCCCGGTAAGGATTGTACTTCTACTCCATTCTCTATGAGTTTTCTTGTCAGTAAAAAACCAGGATCGCTTATTCCTGGGGTACCCGCATCTGTAATTAATGCCATGCTTTCTCCAGATTTGATACGACTTACAATGGTGTCACTTATCTTATGCTCGTTGTGCATATGGTAAGAAAGCATTTGTGTCGCAACGCCATAATGCTGCAATAACTTACCACTTGTTCTCGTATCCTCGGCAAGAATGAGGTCTACCTCTTTCAGTATTTCTACGCCTCGATAAGTCATGTCTTTTAAATTACCAATAGGTGTAGGAACAAGGAAAAGTTTCATGTGTAGCATTTAGAGTGCAAATATAGAAAAGTTAGCATGGAAGAAGGTGCTTTAAAACCCTCTTGATGGCTTTAAATAAAAACTAAACAAGACGTTAAGCCAAAGAAACTTCTTTACTATTTCTTTGGCTGCAGTTCCATATCATAGGACAAATGATCTGTAGCAGCTATTTTAAAGTACGTATTAAAAAGAGAAGAAGAAAAATCCAGAACGCTATTTCGAATTTTAAAGCTACTTGTTAACCTATTTAAGCAGAATTAAATTAGAATGCTGAGGCCAAATAGCTTTCTAGAAGTATCTTTGCCCCATGAGCAGAGATGAGCAATTAAAAGACCGGTGGATGCGCACCGTAGCGTTTTTTCAATCCCGATTTGCAGATGGAGATGAAATGGATCTTGATGCGATTCTATTTATAATAGGGGTGCAAGAATTAGGACAATTGCATCGCAAATTCAAAAAAGATGAAAAATTACAACTCATGCATATAGCTATATGTCGAGTATTAGAACCCTATGGTTACTATGAATTCTCTCATTATGATGATGATAAATGGCCTCATTATGTAGTAAAAGAAAAATTACCTGCACTTAAAGCTGGAGAACAATCCTTATTGATGAAAGAAGCAATTGTCGAATATATGATAGTTAGTGAGGTTATC
>Ga0136655_1000326_pt1 | contig 21323 bp, 13 predicted proteins | sample CPBDNA_2_FD_94863 | JGI IMG/M metagenome (GOLD analysis project Ga0136655, IMG submission 94863) | Freshwater to marine salinity gradient microbial communities from Chesapeake Bay, USA - CPBay_Spr_15_0.8_DNA (version 2) | ecosystem: Environmental > Aquatic > Marine > Coastal | place: USA... | reverse complement strand
GTTACCGGACTTGGCCCCCGGTGGACTGCCGGTTTGAGCGGCCAAACCGGCACTTCACCGGCACTCCGACCCCCTTAATGTACAAAGGGGGGTAAATGTACGTCCGGTGGAGTGCCGGTATCCTGGCGCCGGGGTTTCGCATGCACACTATTGGGTAAAGACGAGTCTTCAGTAAAACGCTCTGGGCTATGCACTAAACAAGAATCCGCGGTATGTCGGAGCTGGTGGCTTGCCAACGTCGGCGTCTCTACGAGGTGGGCAGTCCAAGTGCGCACGGTTGCGAGGACACGCCTTCGGACTGGAACGGCGTCTCTCCGTTTGAGCAATTTGCGTATCTGGACCGGCTGGTAGCAAAGACGGTCACGGGATGCCACCGCCACCGCCACTCAATGATGGTATTGCGTGCCTGCAGCCGAGGACTGCGTGACGTGATCGACGACGAGATAGCTCAGTGGTGCTCCGGGTTCGAGACGTTCCAGCGACGACAGGTTGATGGGATGAAAAAGGGGGCAGATCTGTACTACAAGTGCATTGTGCAAACGGAGACGCTGATAGTGGAGGCCTTTGGGGCCCTGTCGGTGTCTACCCGGGGCCTGATGCAAGTCAGCAGGATGGACCGCGAGACGTACATGGCGGTGCTTACGAACAAGTGCGTCCTGTGTGGATGCAAGATGACCAACGAGGCGTTCGTCAGCGACTGTGAACTGAAGAGCATCGCGCCGGGCTACGTGTTTGCACACAAAGGGTGCCAGCGCAGGCACATGGTGGTCCTCACACAAAGCCACAACTGCATCCAGCGCTGTGCCGAGCCCCGGTCACTGCACAAGGAGCTGTGCGACGTCGCAAGCGTGAAGCCGAGGGGGGTCGTCATCGACTACGCGAGTGTCCGGAACAGCATGTCGCCGTGGTTCAACCGGATGTACGTAGCGTTTGACCACGGGCCTGCCAACTGCCCCATCGTCGTGTGGCTGGGGGAGCACCCACGCGTGCGACCCGAGGACACGCTCTACGGAGCGCTTGGCATTACGAGGCAGGACGTGGCGTTGGCTCTTCGGGTCAAAGCGAACAAAGAAGCAAAGGCACGTGAGGTACTCGAACGTCGACGCGCCCAGTGCTCCAAGGCAAAGAAGTCGCTCGCGTCGTCGCTCGAGGCTGAGCTCAGGGTGTGGCTGGGCAAGGGCCGCACGCGGTGGCGAAGCATCGAGGACCTGGACGCCTTCCATCCCAAACTACTGAGCAGCACTGGAATCGACAACTTTGTCGGTCCGTTCATGAAGCGTTCGCTCCCTCCAAACATCTCCACTTACACACACATGCTAAACATGCTGGACCGCACCATCTGCATCCTAGACTGCCCGTCCAAGAGCACGATCGTCGACTGGGTCGTGTCTCACCTCCGCATCGATAACATGTTCAGCGGGTCGCCTTGCGATTACTGCCCGACCGAGTCAGACTGGTCCTCCACGAGCATCGAGGCGGAGGCGCCGCTGCACGCGCGAGTGTTGGGCGCCCTGGCAACCTGCACAGCGTCGGAGGTGGACGTGCTCTCGTGCAAGATTGTGGACACCCACGCAATACGTCCGTACAACGAAATTAGCTACAGTGTCAAAATGTCGATTTCACTGGACACGTGCGAGCAAGCACCGGAGGACGTGATGCCTGTCCTATCGGATGGCATGAAGTACGAGGTGGTCTCCACTTTCGTAATGTCACACACCAGCCTGTGCAAACTCAAGTTTGTGGCAGGCGATATGATGAGCGAGTCGCTTCGGAAGACTCTTCCGAGCGTCCCAGTGTGCAGCGGCGTGCTCGCCGGCATGTCGCCAGAGTCCCTGCAACTGCAAGCGGAGAACGCATGCTCGTTCCTGAGCAGCGTGTTGAAGGCGTGCATGTCGACAGGCGGAGAGCGCTCCCGCGTGCATGCACTGTCTCTTCTGGTCTCTTGGAAGACCTACAGAGAAATCGTGCAGTCGCTGCGGTACGACTCGGGAGAAGAGTCGGACTACATGTAGACGCGAGTCTGGTTGTATAATTGACTGTACCGTTCCAATAAGCTACTTAAATGCTGTTTAAACAAAGAGGAATGCCGCAAGCGCTACCTTCGCTGGCGCTCTTGTCGCTCAACGAGCGCAAGCCGGACGCGTGTTCTTTTGACGCGTCCTGGCAGTGGGATGCGAACACGTACCAAGTGCGGTTTTCCGTAGACACTGCCATCGTTGAGCAGATTAACGGTCTCGGGGAGATGAAAACAGACAAGTTCGAGCCGGCCACAAAGCCACTTCCTAGGTCCCAAATGGTTCCGTTGAACGTGCTGCGCGCGGTCCGAGAGTACACCATACAGCGGCTGTGGGATCTGGAGTGCCGTGTGCCGTGGCTGGACCTGAACGAGCACCGTGTGAAAAAGCCCGACGAACCTCCCAACGACAACAACGAGCCGTTTCCGGATACTGGGCCCGGACTCATCACAGAGGTCGCCAAGTGGGTGCTTGCAGTGGATGACACAAAGACCGCTGACCAGGCGAAAGCATCGGTGGCACGGCGTGTGGCGGGTAGAAGCAGAGCGGCGGCAGGGTCGTCCGACCGCGGCCCTGTTCTTTCCTACGAGCGCAGACTGGGAGACAAGGAAGCCGAGATCAAAGCCCGCATCGGAGCCGAGCAGGCGGCGGTCTTTCAGAACATGAGAAGTCTCAAGAATACGCTTATCGACGTAGAAATACTTTACAGCGAGGCGCTCTGCGCCCTTGAACAGGACGGCGAAGGAGCAGAGAACAGGCATGCTGAAATGGAGCTCAAAATTGCAACCTATTTGGTTTCGAATGAGCGTAAACTCACTGTGCCGTCTATGGCAGAATGTCGGCTGCAACCAAAACGAGGGTACTACAATCCGAGACACACGGCCTCAGAGAAGTATCTGCGTTGGGTGAAGATACAGACGAGCCTTTCGGATGGAACGCAGCCTCTTTTGAGCGGCACAGGTGTATTGCCAGCCGACACCCTGTACGGCACCCCGGTGACGCACACTGCAGCCGTTCCCAGCTCGCTGGACGGATCCTTTTACACTGGCACCATCGACTACCACATTACATCGGCCGAGGACCGGCTCGACGACATGCAGATGGACCACGTAGTCCCACGCAGCCACATGAAAAACTGCAGGTTGGTCAAGGAGCTGGGTGTGCCGGACGAAATGTCAATGAACACTGTTGTCACAACCAAGCAGGACAACACCCGCAAGGGAAACAAGATGCTTCCACTCGGATACGAACAGAAGAACCACCGCGAGATGCAAGGCAACACGGCGGTCGTTAACGCCTTCGCATCCGATTTTGCTATAGAGAGGCGTGCGGCGGCTGCTCGCATAGTATGCGCGACATACATGCAACTCTTTTTGTTAGAGCGCAACCCCGACCCCTACACGGAGCTGGGACCGCGGCGCGGTGGACTTTACTACAGATACAGATACGACATCTTCAATTTGATGGCAAGCGTTCCTTCCACATGCGTAGTACCAGACATGCTCTACTTGAGTAAGAAAGAACTGAACAAAAAAGAGGCTTGTGAGAGGCTCGAGTACCGACAAGCTTGGCTTTGGGAGGCTGGAATACCACTCCTCCAATGGTTTTACCTCGATCAACCATACAACCCGATACCAAACCTCATGTACCGCGCCAGTGCAGGCCGCACGCAGGACACCACCATGCTGGACTTCTTCTACAAGGAACTCCTCACTCACCGTTTTGGGGGCTTCGACATTCTGTCAGAAATGTTCAGGCGGGAAATGCAGGAAGAGGTGTCTGAGGCACCGGCTCCGCTCCGGGATGAGGCAGAGGTGGAAGACATCGAATCACGGAGACGGCTGGCTTTGGACGCTCTGCGGCCTGTGTCGAAACGACCGCACTGTTCCACCCGGAAGCGTAGACGGCGGCCATAATTAACTTGCGAAATATGTGGTGGTACATGTGAGTGTCCAGTGGCTGGTTCTGAGTGGACTGGGCCTGTTGAAACCACCCAAAAACCGCCGCCCCCCCGAACCGTTTCGGCACCGGTACATAAGCAATTAAATCATGACTGTAAAGCCGGTACGCTGTCAAAAAAGCTGCTGAGAGCGGCTATGGATTGATGGTCTTGTGCCTCGCTGGCGGCACTGGACATGGACATAAATGACGACCCAGAGCTACTTGCGGAGTCGCAGGCGGACCCCCCGTTGCTGTACAGCACGGGAATCGCGGACAGGGGGACGTTGACCGTGAAGTTGAGACGCGGCCTCGTGTGCTTTGGCACCTCGACGTCGTCACGGAACTGGTCGCTCTCTATCCAGGACAGCAGCCCCTCCTGCTCGTCGCAGTCGAGCTTGCGTCCGGCCGGCCACATGGCCTTGCGCATGTAAGCGAGCTCGATACGCACGGAGTTGTACGTGTTCAGGCCCAGCTCCTTTCCGTACCTTCTGCCATGCGAGACGGCAGCCTTGGCGCGCTCAAGCGCCCTGCGCTCGGCCTGCAGCTCCACGCTCTGAAACGGGCCGTAGGCCTTGATGCCGTTGCTCCAGTGCGAAAGCATGTTTAGGCACCTGTGTAACCAGACGCCCGTGACCATCGAAATGGCCGTCGAGTTGTCCGCGCACTGAGACAGCACAGTAAGCACAAAGTAGACGCACGCGCTCATGCCGAGCACCACGTTCTTCGTCCCGTAGCGAGAGTCGATGCGGCTCGACCCCTTGAACTCCGAGATGTAAGGCAGCTGCCCTCGTATGGCGTGGTGTGATGCAAAGCCGCGGAGGAGGTGGTGCGTGTCGTCTCCCCTGCAAGTCACCAGGTCCTTGCTCGCCGGCTGCAAGCAGTTCCGCAACGTGCGCACGATGTCGGACACCCGGTCGTTGGGCATACGCACAAAGTCCAGCACAGAGCCCAATAGACACCCGTAGACGTTCCCGGAGTAGATGTGCTTGTGCGTGCTTCCCACACGCTCCCGGAGTGCCTTACCCCCTCTCCCGGAGTGCTTGGTGCCGATGGCGGGACTGATAAGCAATCGCCTCATCACCAATGTCAAGCCCTGCTGCTTCGCTATCACCGCGTCGAGCACACAGGCCTCTCTGCTCGCGGATCTCACCTCGGACGAGGTGAGACTGTACCTCGCGTCGCTCACACAATACTGCCTCACGAGAGACTCTTGATTGCTGCTCGGCATGGCAACCGCGGGAACACTGGGCTCTCTGGGGTCTGATCTCGCATTCTCCGTCTCGTTTGGCATCGCAAACGAGCTGCTCGACGCAGCCCACGAAGCACACCTGTCAGAGGACGAGCTTATCGGCATCGTGCTCACGCTCTCTGTGCTCCTCTCCGCCGTGCCGTCCACGTTCGTGGCCATGCACAGGGAATGGCTCAAGTACCGCGCGGGCATAGTGAAGGAAGGGTCGAGTGTGCCCTCTGCGAGCGACGGAAACGGCGCGAACGAGGGGAAGGCCAACCCGCTTCCGCCGTCCGGGTTGGTGGAGTTCGTGGCATTGCTCCTTAAGATGGCCCAGCGAATATCTCTTTCCATTTGCGTGCAGCTGGTCGCTTCGAACGTGCGGTCCAGGCAGCCGCTGCGGTCCGTGAGGGTGGTGTCGCTTCTGGCCGTCTCCATATTCTTCCTGTTCTTGGAGTCCACCAGCTCCGTAGGAAACGGCCAACGCTGATGTCTCGGCGCCGACCGAGATGTGCACCAATAGCACGGTTAGAGATATAGTAATGCTAATTTTTCTATGGCAGTACCCGAGCTACTAAATGGCCGAGGGTCCAGCAACATTGTTTCCGGCGCCATGTCTCATAGCGGCCGCCAAACGGTGCCACGTGCACATGTGGCCAACAAAGTAGTGGCCACGTCAGACAGACGGAAACGTCCAAGTGCAACTGTCGTTACACACAGTCGAACGCCTGCGGCTGGTGCAAAACACATTTGACGCAAAAAGCGCCATGCGATGATATAGACGACGTGCCGACGACGATCACCTTTTTTGAGGGGTCAAGAAGTGCAACAGCACTGTGCGCACAAAGCAGAGTGTCATGGGTGATGAGCCTGGATGCATACGGCGGGTACGTACGGGCGTGGGAAGGCATGTAAACGTCGGGAGGGGGCGTTTCTCTCACCCCGTATCAGCAGCGTAGCCGCGTAATGTCGAGTCACTGCCGTAGAAGTCACCCGTTTCTACGATGACACCCCCCATCGAGTTCAAACGCGGTACTAAAGCATAACGTCTGTCGACCACGCCCTTTCATAAGGGCATGGCTGCATCCTACAGCCAGAAGAAAGACAACAGTTCCACAGAGTCCACACACACCCATGTCCGTCCGTTCTGATAAGCCACAAGTCGAGGCCGCTGGTGCCGCCGGCATTTTCGGCGAGGCTGCCTCCACCGATGCCTCGCTCGGCGAGGGCAACTCGTACTGCGTTGCGTCCCCGGACAACCCGCTCAAGCGCAACCTGGTTGTCTCGATCCGCGCCTCGCTCAACGACCTCTGCCTCTCCAAGTCGAAGGGCACGTGGCAGCCGTCGTCAGAGGCCCTGAGGTCGATCTGTAAGTTGCGCCCCCTCAAACAAAATCACGTGCCTTTCAACTCTGCTTAGTCTGGCTCATACACAACCCCAGCAATCCCGCATCGCAGTCCAACAAAAGAGGTTCACATCCCTCGACGGCGCGGTCGACACCCAGGGCGACCTAAAGTCGGTTGTGCTGCACGACCTCAAGGTCGAGCACACTTCGTCCAGCTTCCCCGTCTGTAAGTGCCACGCCCGCTCCTACCCGGGCCCCACATCGTGTGCTTACCATTTCTTGTGCCCCGTGTGTCCCTCGTGTAGCGCTCGGTGCCCGCATCACCGGCGTCGACGACACCACCTTCTCCTCCACCGGCGAATCTTTCTCCATGATCGTGCTTCCCCAGTCGAGCTCGGCCAACGAGCGCACGCTCCAGTCGGACGATGTCAGTCTTGCATATGAATTTGCGAAGAAGGTATGCCACCTGCCGCCTCGCTCTTGTCTTAGACGAGCCCATTGCCTGTTTCGCTGCTCACGTGCATGTCGCTGTGTTCGCAGTTTCCGGGCTACACGAGCGACAACCTCAGCGAGAGTGAGTGTCTGCAATGACCCGAACACCATCGTGCCGTGCCGTGCCGCGCTCTCTCAACTACTGACAATTCGTTGTAATGTTTGTGATCACAGAGGGTGTCCACGAGGTGTCCCAGCGTCGCTTCGTGCTCGTCGCGGCCGACCACCCGCTTGTTTGTGAGTACTGCCTGCTGAACTAATCCCTGTTGCGCACCCACAAGTGTGTTCAGCGTCTCATGCAACTGCCCATGCCTTTGCGTCACAGCTGCTATCTCAGAGAACGCGGACAAGCTCCAAGTGCGTTGCAGCACAGTCTAACCTTTCTGAGCCACTCACTCCTCGTCACTTGTTTCGTACTCACCGGCGTTCGTGCTTGTTGACGTGCTCGCAGATGGGCGAGATCTCGGTGCGCAATGTCATGCCCAGATTCTAAAGATTCCAACCGCCCGTCACTCCTAACTCCTCTTCGCTTGACTTATACTGACACTTGCTGCTGATTGCCGTGTTCGCAGATGATGCCGGAGGGCCTTGTGTGAGCGCCGCCACCCTTTGCGATGCCTTTCCCTGTCCCTGCTCATGCGCGCCAGCCTCTCTGGCACCTGGACACGCACGCACGCTGGCTCAGCCAAACAAGCGTTTCCATTCCTGCACCCTGCGACATTTGTTTCCATCGAGATGAGATTCCACGCGACGCGCCACATTCTCCGCCTGTCCAACATACTGCATTCATCCGGAAACGTGAGCTGATAAACGTACCCCCGTCCCTCCGTGTTCGCAGGAAGATCTCCCAGGGACTCTACGAGGTGAGCATTTCCACCACTCCGGGACCTTGCACTCGGAGACACTGGGCCCCACATGTTGATATTGACTTGGTGTCCATCCTTGTTTCGCAGTCGATCCTACCACTTGTCAAAACGCAAGTTGAGTCGCAGATCAAGGGTAAGCCCCGTCCCTATGCCGCCTTAGTGACGCAGCTTGTAACATCCTCTTTACTCGAACCTGACTTGGCACCGACTTCCGTGCTTTCTCAGTCCGCGACTTCTCGCGCGCGTCCGTCACCATCACCCCCGCCGAGTTCGCGTCGTGGGCCGACGCCCGCGCCGAGCTCCTCACCGAGGCCAAGCGGCCGTTCAAGGCCCAGTTCCAGGCCGAGATGGCCGTTTCCCCCAGCGAAGAGCACACACTCAAGCTCCGCACCGCGTTCGACCAGCGCGAGAAGGCGATCGAGCACGAGATCGATCGTAAGTGCCGCTTCCAGAACCGACGCCCACTATGTCTGTGTTCCATCACATCACAACTAACTTTTTATCGCGTGCGTATTCGCAGACAAGCCGCTCGAGATGCACCTTTCGCTTGGCGTGAGCTACGTGAGTACAACGCCTCAACCACTGCCATCACACCCATACCCACATACATACACACACCACACACACCATCTAACATGTATCTCTTGTGCGCTCGCAGAATTTTTTGACTAAGTGAACGGAGCGCATCACGCAAGAGAAGATCGGACTGGCCACGTCCGCAATAGTGGCACCCCGCTCTCTCTCTGGTAGGGCTGTGTACGGGATAATAAAATGAAATTAAACCACGTTGTGTTTTCACGCTCTCAAACGTGACGGGGCTAACCGCACCACGGTCACTCGCGGACAGTGAACACAAACCACCCCGCTCCCGCGCACATCGCATGCTCGCTCCTGGTGCCATATGCCGCTGCGGGCGATGGTGCTCTGCGCAACGATCCCGTACGCGAGTCGATGTGCGCGCCTGCTGCGCCACCTAGAAGGGGAGCATGCGCGAGACGAGCTCCTCGAAAAGGCGCTGCACTGCGCGGCCGTGCGCGATGTCGTGGTAGCTCGAGAACTCGTGGGCCACCTCGTGCAGAGCGGTGCCGACGATCTTGTCCGCCGTGCGAGCGAACGCCAGGTTCACGATGCACACGCCGTCGTGGCGATGGAAGCCAACCCAGGACTCTCCGGGGGCGTAGCAGGGAAAGAACTGGCAGCGCCCGACGTCGACCTTGTCGCGCACCATGTCGATGGAGCGGTGGAAGGTTGCCAGGTCGGATACGAGCGACGCCGGGACGTCGACGGGCTCGTTGGCGGGCATGAAGACACCCGACGCGGTGTTCCAGTCCATCGCGCAGCGCTCGCCGTCCTCGACATCCGGGGCGGGACCCGCGGAAGTGCCGCCGCCGACGCCGGTAAGGCCGCGCGACATGGACTTGAGGCCCTCGGGTGGCACCTTGGCGCGCGGCGGGTTGGGCACGGGAGCCTTTGTGGCAGGCACGGCGCCCGACTTGAACTTCTTGCTGTCGAACTTCTTGAGCGGGTTCTCCTCAGAGTCCGAGTCGTCCGAGTCGCCCGACTCCTCCGACCCCTCTCTGTCGGTGAGAGCGCGCTTGCGGTCCTCGCCGATGTCGTAGGGCATGAGCTTGGTCGCCTGCGAGACGGCGAACTTGACGCGGCACGACATTGCCATGCTGCGCGCGGCGTTGCCATGGAAGTGCAGGGCGAACTGCATGGAGCGCGCGGACTCCTCCTTGCTCTCGCGCATGTGCGGGCCGAGGAGGCTGATCAGGTTCTCCGTGTCGAGGTCGGGCTGGTAGATGACCACGATGTCGCTGGTGTCCTTGGCGAAGCGGAAGTCGTAGGACTGGATGCCGTCGCCCGGGTCCGCGAACACGCGCACCACCTTCACGTCACTGCCCTTGCCCGCGATGTACTTGATGGCAGTGCGGACCTCGCGGGGCACGCCCACGCACATGGTCTTGCGGCCGTTGGCGTTGACAAGGGCAAGCCGAGACGCCTGGTCCTCCATCTCGTCGATGGGCACGGGGCGGAAGAGCTGCGAGTCTGCGACGATGGGGTCGACGACGACCACGTTGTCGCACTTGCCGCACAAGAACTGGTACCAGCGAGCGCGCTCGGAGTTGTGGTCGGTCACTATGATGGCATCGCCCACCCGCCTCTGCACCCTTTTGCGCTGCTCCGCCTCGTTGTGGGCCCACTTGCCGGGCGAGAGCATCTTGAAGAGAAGCATGCTGCGCATGTTGTGCTGCGCGTTGCCGTCGTAGAGCAGGCTGTTGAGCAGCGTGTGCGGGTAGTTGTGGTACAGCAGGGAGGTGCCGCCCTTGAGGAGCGGCCACAGAGCGGCCGTGAGAGCGTTGGTGTTGCACTTGTCGTTGTGGAAGTTGTAGAACTGCTGGCCGAATGTGGCCCTGAGCTTGTCGGTGTCGACCTCGCGCATCTGGTTGTTGAACACCGGGAAGGGGGAGCCCGGGATGCCCTTGCCGACGATACAGATGACCAGGTTGCGCGGCGCGAAGAGGGTCTTGAACCTGTAGAGGATCCCGCTCACAAGGACGAGGAAGGTGCCGGGGTCGGACGGGAGCGCGATGGGGTAGCCCAGGAACTCGTCCACCAGCGGCTCGAATGTGCAGCGGTGGTCCCAAGAGCCGTGCGTCTTGCTGGAGATGCTGCGCATCTTGGGGTCGGCGACGCGCCTGTACATGATGCACTCGAAGCGGGACAGAGCAGCAACCAGGGCCTGCTCGAGCTGGCTGCTGCCGGCGGTCTTGTCGGTCTTGCGCACGCGCGTGATCATGGTTGGGCGCGCGCTGTAAAGGTCCGCCTCCTCGTTGGTGCGACTGCGCACCGTGACCTCGACGGCCATGTGCGGCTCGCTGAAGCCGTCGAAGACGCGCACCACCCAGTTCCACACCACCACGCGGTCCAGGTCGGTGGAGTCGAAGCAGAAGAACAGGTACAGGCACGAGTAGCCGTAGTACAGCAGGGAGTGGAAACCGGTCTTCGAGCCGTCGCCAAAGCCGCCCGCGTCGTTCTCGGCAGCGGAGGAGTCGTCGTCGGAGCCGTCGACGGCGGGTGCGGAGGCAGCCGCCTGCGTGCCGACGGACTTCTGGCCCGTGCCTGACCCGATGCAGTCGAGCGAGAGAGGCAGGCAGACCTCGTAGAGGTCGAGGCCGCTGGAGTCGCCGAATATTTCGAACACCACCGACTGGTCGATCTGCCAAGTGAGGCGGTTCTCGGTGTGTGAGAGCTTGCAACGTGGGTCGCGGAGACCGTTCTGCATCTGGTCGGCGGCGTTCTGCAGGAGCTCGCCGATGGCAAAGACGAGAGCGTCCATGCTGGTCTTGAACTGCGGTGGCTCGCGGAGGACGACGCGGGTCGTGTTGACCAGCGCAGGGCCGACGTGGGACTTGTGCGACAGCCTGGCGAGCTTCTTGCGCATGAGCCTGGCGACCGGATCGGAGTCCGGGCAGAAGAACTTGGGGAGCACCATGTGGCTGCGGAGGTGGCGCGAGCGGGCAAGCGTGTGAGTCACGGCGCCACGGGGCAGGGGTGCCCGGCGCCACGGGTGCCGTCCTCAGGAGAGGGTCGCTCGAGTGGCGGCGGTAAGGGGCAGCGGGGGGAGGGCACGCACCTGGGTCGTTTGGGTCGTTTGGGTTTCGTTTTTGTAAGGTCCGGCGAGATTGCAAAAGCGAGACAGGGGGGTGCCCGGCGCCACGGGTGCGTCCTCAGGAGAGGGTCGCTCGAGTGGCGGCGGTAAGGGGCAGCGGGGAGAGGGCACGCACCTGGGTCGTTTGAGTCGTTTGGGTTTCGTTTTTGTGAGGTCTGGCTAGCTCTATAGAAGAGCTCCAATGCTAGTCTATGGCTGTGTTTAAACTGCAACAAGACAGTGGCGGGCGGCAAATCACAACGTCAAAATCACAAGTACTGGGGCGAGAAGCGCGGTTGTACACACCCTGACAGCCCCAATCAGAAACAGATTCGTGTTGGCCGAGGAGGCCTTAGAGCGAAAATCTGTGCATGAGTACACGTTCTACTGCCACCAGTGCTGCGGCTGCGTGCACGTGTTCAATGCTAGGTTTGACAAATCAAATATCATCAAGCCAGCTACAGCCACAAGTGCGGCGAACAAGGTGGCGCAGATACTCTACCAACGCCGACAGACAGCACGATTGGCGTTTCTCGTCTGCGCTCGGAACCACGCTCCTTTCCCCATTATCACCCACGACAGTCACAACACCGAACAGTTTACACTTTCGTCTAGGTGCACGCATGTCGTACCCCCCTTCCTCAACCGGGTCGGTTTGAGTGGATGTTTCGGATTTGGGCGATTTTAGATTCAAGACCGGCCGGCCTTCCGCGGCCTCCAACGCCGGCGTCGGCGCTTCGACGTCTTCGTCGACTGGCTTCACGTTCTCGGTTATTTCAGTGGACGATTGCCCGTTTCCCATGCGATCTCGATGTATGTGTGAGTTTACGTGTTTACGCAGCTGCCCGGACGCTTCTAATAGCGAGTGCCGGCAGGCAGCGATTCTTCGTAGAGTGTGCCGTTGTGCGATACTTACCTTCATCTCAAATCAGTCCGACGACCTTCCAGAGGATGAAGAACTGCCTACAGACGCTGCTGGTTCAGCAGCGACGGGCCCGAGCTCCTTCTTCTTATTGTCCAGCTCCGCCTGCTTGATCTCAAGAGTGATCGCGTTATCCTTGTTGGCAAAGTCCTTTTGACCCGTCTTGTCCTGTTTGGCCTCTTCCTCCTTCTGCTTCGCCTTTTCCAGCGCGGCGTCGATGTCCTCCTTTGTGGCGCCGATAGCGTGCAGCACCGACGGCATCGCGATCTCCACGGGTACAAGTCCGGAGTTGAAGAGGTTGATCAACTCGTCGGTGGCCGCCATTGGGGACGTGAGCAGCTGCAGCTGGCCGACGTCGTCGCCGGGGCCCTCGGCGTATATGTCCTGTAGGCACGGGAATCGCGTGTCAGCTGGAAGCAAGAAGCACAATACGTCGGTAGGCAAGGCGTCGTTAGGCAACGCACCCGGTACGCGACAGTCAGCACGCTGTTGACAGCCTTGGCCAACTGCGAAACAGAGAAGGGGTGGCGCCACGTGGTTAGTGTACAATATGCGCAAGGCTGTATTCGAGGTAAGGGAGGCGTGAGCACACCTGACTAACGGTGATATTCAGAAGCGATAACTGGCTTGTTGACTTGCCCGCGAAGCGGCCTGTAACAGCAACACTTTGATGTCAGAGAGAGAGAGAGTGGTACTAACGTAGGGATGCGGTGGCAGCTCGCACCGCTAAAGATGAGATCCGATGGCACGCCGAATGCGGCGCTAAATTGCTCGATGGACAGCCGCGTGAGCGCCTCGAGGTCGCCGCGGGACTCGGGACTGGATAGATTAGGACAGAGCTCTTGATCCTGCGAACAGTACGGCGATGAGTTGTGTATGCAGGTTGGGCCAAGCTACTACCTATCCAAATGGGCTGGCTGTATCCCAATCGAAGAAGAGAAGCAATACATAACGATTGCCTGAAAAGTGCCACTGCAGCATTTGAAAGTGACCCAGACGTATCCAACGAAGACTCTGCTTGATGTCGCGTGCGGGTACAGGGTTAGGGAGAGTGTGTAGCGTACCTTTGGTAGATGGAAAAGCGACGGAGAGACCTCGGGTGGGGCGTACGGCATCTTGCCGTTGATATTGGAAGTGCCCGCTCCACTGAAGGAGTGCATGTTGTGGTCGTGTCCGTAGTGCTTGGTCTGCAGCTTGTTGATCATGTCGCACATCTTTTGCTGCAGCTGCAAGGCTCTGATCTGTCCGGTGCTTTCATCGGCGTCGGCCCCGGCCTGAACGGCGCGGCTCTCGCTGTCGAAAAAGAGGTTTCCGGGGTCGAGCGCGCTCGCGTCCTTTTTGCGCATCTGCGTGACGATACGCGGCCGCGCTCGCGACGATTCGGCAACCACTGCCAGTTCCATGATTGCGGCCACAAACGAGCCAAGCTCGAAGACCGATGCAAGCGGAGAGTTGACGTTTCCCACCTGGTCGGGGTGCTGTTTCACCACCACACGCGCCTCCTCGTCGACTCTGGTGCCCGTGGTGCGGTCTGTGGAGTACACCAAGTATTCACGCTTGTACCCCGCGCGCCCGCCCATGCGGTACGCGATTTCGTAGCTTCCGAGCATAGGGACCAAGGGCACGATGACGGGTGGCTCTGTGGGGGTCGTCTGCACTGTACTTGCGGCCCGAGAAGCAGCCTTTCCCTTTGAAACGGGCGTCTCCACCTTCCTGCGTTTGGACAGGAGTGACGCCCTCCGCAATTCGTCGTCGTGCTCCTCGTATGAGATGACGGCAATTCCCCATTTTAGGAAGCAGTCTATGACGTCACCGGCAAACGGTAGCCACACCTCGTTCAGGTGGTCGCGAAACGCCGGCTGCAGCTCAACGTCGCTTCCGTTTTTGCGCAGACTGATACCGCCGGAAAGAAGCTGACCACTCAACACCGTGCGAGCGGCTTGCACCGCCGGGTTGCCCTGGAACATGTGCTCGAGAGCGTAGACCTGCGACAGATTGAGTCGATGTTCTGCATGTCCACCCGTGGACAAGCCCAGGGAGTTTGCTATGACGCCTTCCCCAAGCTTGCTACGCGCCAGCGCTGGTTTGCGCTGCCCCGCATCGCGCAGGCGTGTTCCACTGGCCATTCGTCGCCGGAATCACTGCTATCAAATCGCGTCTGTTGCTGTGTTATCTTGGCGACCCACCCAAGCTTAGCGAGACATGTTTGGGTCTTCCCCGCTACTCGGTATACTCAACAGTTCAAACAATATGGCACTGGGTCGCGCTCAATGGTAGGAACATGAGCGCCTCCGCCGAAACTCAGAAGATGCTCCCTTTCACGTTGCAGCCGATGAGTTTGATGTCGTCCAGCACCGATCTCTTCGATATGTTGGGCCTCTCGTCCGTTTCTGACTTCTCGTCACATAAGCAGGAACTGGATGTGCCGTCGGACGAGGCGTACGTGATATGCGCGGTTTTGGACGATGCTAGTCGCACACGCGTGCGCATAGGCAGCGCGCGGTACTACGCTTCTTCCGGTACGTACCACCTGCTCGACGGATCACTTCAGATTCTTGAGTCGTCCAAGTCCGCGGACGACGGGCTGTACCGCGACAGAACGGGGACATACGCTCTCGTGACAGAGAAGCAGTTTTCTGAGGAACAAAAGCCCGTTCCCGTTGTGACTGCGCCTCCGCGCGTCGATCCCACTCCTCCGACAAAGCCAACTCCAGCCCCGCCTGCCACCCCTCCCGAACCACACGTGAAAGCCATCCCCCCACCTTCCGGCGTAAAGCTTGCCCCCATTTCGGCACCCCTTCCTCATATGCCAATCGCCACTGTGCTCCCACCCGTCGCGCCTCCAAACGTGGCAAAACAAGGTGCCAGTGAAGAAATCGGATGCGGGCTCGGCTCTGATACCAAAAGCGTGTTCGTGACCGGCAACTTCGAGGGAGACTCCACCAGGCTGGAAGTTGTGATGAAGCAGAGCAAGGCGATTGCAGCCAAAGCTGCAGGCCGCGGGAACAGAGTAATGTACGCATTCATGGGCAACGTGATGCCCTGCGTCCATAGGCCGGGGGCAAACGACGATACCTTGGACTCGTTCAGCCGGATACTCGAGATGGCAGAGTCCGGCATCCGGATCACTGACAGCTACGATGTGTCGCCAGAAGATGTGCTGCTCATATCGGGCACCAGAGAACTTGCGTGGCTGCGTCTGGCAAACCCAAACTCAGAAACCCGGGAGATAGCACCTTACGACAGCCCCAACTCCCGCGACGTCCTGCTGCGCAAGACGCCACTTGCGAGCATGAAGGGAAGCACGCGAAACCAGTCGACAGGCGCCCACAATGACGGACTGCACCTGCTCGGTGGCTTCAGCGCAGACAACGAAGTCGCTGTGGCGATGCTGCTGAAGCTGATATCTCTCACGCAATCCACCATGCAAGCGCCGGGGATAGTAGGACTGTTTGCAAAGCGACTTTTGGCCGAAGGCGCGCACGACAACGCGTCGCTTGTCCTTCTTCTCGACTTTCTGTCCAATTTCAAGGGGGGCATCGAGGAAGGTGTTTCTAAGCTCAGTGACGAGGCGGAGTTGACGCCCGAGGGAATGGCAATTACGCCCGCAGCCAAGGCCGTGGTTCATGCGGTCATGACGTTTGCGCAAAACGCGGCGATGAGGTACATGCGCAAGTCTAAGCTCGTGCACTGTGTGACCGACAAGAGCTCCCCAGACGGCCAGTTTGGGCTATGGCTCACCCCCAGGGGAACCGACTATGGCTCAATCGTTGGGAAGCTGCCGGCCGGGGTCGATCGCACCTCGCTGCGGGTGAAGTGGAAGGACGGACCCACTGGCAAGCTGGAGTGGTCGAAGGCGCTGAACAAGGAGTTCAGGCACTTTGTGAAGGCGTTCATGGAGGGAAACAATTCGGCAGACATTGAAATGTACCAGGCGTTCATGGCCATGTCTCTGGAGTCCAGTGGTGCCACGCTCCCGCTTCAGGACCTCGCTGCCAGTCCACAGACGCTGTGCAGCGGAATCACGGCCAACACGAGCACGCCGTTTGGCACCGTGCAGCGCCGCATACTGGTCAGAGACACTGCCCATCAGGAACACAACCAGTCGGACCTGCTCAAGGTTCTCGACCAATGGACCAACATCAACACCGACGCATACACGCCGAGCACGTACTGGGGGATTGCCACGTGGTGCGGAGGCACAAAGTCGGACATTGTGAGCTACCCGGTGATGACGAGCATGGCCGACAAGCTGGAGACTCAGCTGTGGCACGTCAGCGTCACGCTCGCGTCGCTCCTCACTGTGCGCGTCAAAGACCGCGCGGTGAAGGAGTACGGCGCTTCCACTCTTTCCGGTATCCTTGGGCCTGTGGTCGCCGGCCACTCGTCAAGCCAAAAACAACCCATGCGGGTAGTCTCGTTCACGCACGAGCAAATGGATGCGGCCTTTGTGCTTTTGCTTCCCGAGTCTTTTGTACAATGGTCTCTAGATTACTACAACTACGACTTGGAACACGCAACTGGACACTTTTCGCCTATGATTGCAACGGAGGGCTTGCTTGCGCTTCCCGACGAGTCTGCAGTGCCGCTCGGGTTCCCGGGGCTGTCCGATGCGGAGACTGGACTCGTCCGCTCCGAGCTAGGCACACGTGTCTGGTCGCTGCCCAAGAAGCGATCCGAAAAATCAATCACGACGTTCAACGCGACCGACTACGACGCCATCGAGGCGATGAAGCGATCCGACGGCCCGTCGCGCATGCTTGCCGTCCCCGGTTACTCAATATTTCACACGCGGCAGAGCAGCAGCGACCCCTTTGCGGGTCTGCACGTGGGACTTGCAAACATCCCGGTGAAGGGGTACGAGGCGCGCATGACAATCATAGCGGACAGCATGCCGGCCCATGACATCTTTCGTGTCGTTGCTAGGGAATAGACTGCGCGTTCTGTTAAGTTTGAGTACTGTTTACTAAGTCCCGTATCACTCGACATGCGCTAGTAATCGTCAATCGTCTTCATCATGCAAAACTGTTGCTAACGGGCGCAAAGAGACACAGTGCGCCCCCACGGGGCCCGATGCTGCCGTTGTCGTCCGTCCCGGGTGCCATGAGCCAGATGCCCTGGCGAGTCCAATGGAACGAGCGCGGAGCCTGGTCCTCCGTCTCGAACAGCGGGTAGGGGCGAAACTTGCTCACCTTGTCGCGCATCGCCGTGTCCACGATCACTACGCCGTGGCTCTTGGGTGCGGACCCGAACAGGGGATGGCGGTCGATGAGTGCAAAGAACCTGCCGCATGGCGAGAACTTGAGGTCCACAGACGCCTTCACGAGGTCGTTGGCCATCTCGCTCGGACCGTCCGAGGGGCGGAGTCCCATCCACGGAGAAGCGTCCAGTGCCTGGATGATGCTGTAGTTCTGGTGGTTTGTGCGCCAGCAGAAGTTTGCGATGAAGCTGTTGTCGCGCTTGCACGCGACAACAATGCAGTCTCCATTGGGGGACACTGCCGCGGACATCAGCCCCTTCATTCCGTTCATGTAGACCGACTTGATTTGGTGGGATGTGCCCATGTCGAGGCAGTGCTTGCTCACCATGCACATGCCGTTCAGGATGTCGCGTCGCTTCACCAGTGTCACGACGCTGTTTCCGTCGGCGGTGGGCGAACAGGTCATCAGAGTGCCCAGCATGTTGGACCCGTCTGACATGTTCTCGTATATCTCTACGGGATCGTCGTTGGTGTCTGCGTCCACCAAGTACGTGGTGAAACAGTATTGTGGCAAGGACTGAGGCGGCGCGTTGCTGCCAACGTGGTGACCGCTCGTGTGCATGAAGTCGGTGGACCATGCCACCACCAGCATGACCTCTCCGTTGCTCTCTCTGAACCAGGCGTCCTGCGCGCTCATGCTGTCGCCGTCGATGTTCGAATCGGGACGCGGCCGCGGTAGCTTTATGGCCTTGTCCCACCCCACGCGCCATAGCCATGCCGAGCTGAACGGCGTCTGTGCGTCGGCATCAACCTCGTGAAGTGCGCGTATGTAAGCGACGGACTTGCCGTCGTGGGACGTGCGCATTTGTAGCGGAGCCGACATGTCGTTGCAGTCTATTTCCAGGATGCCCGACTTCAGAAAGGTGGGCTCAACGATGCTGCATGTCGACGTAACCCGCGTCGTCTTTTTCAGGGAAAAGTGCTGGATGACGTCTTTGAATCGTCGACGCCGGTTTTCTCCGTGCTCCAGGCTGTATCGCTGCCGCGCGTATGCAAAGGCGTGGTTTCCGCAGTGGGACACGTCGAGCAGGCTGCAGTTGTCCACTATGTTGATGAGCCTGTACTCGTCACCGGCGCACGTCCCGAGGGTGGGCGAGGCCGGGCGGGAGAAGACTTCGCCCTTGCGGATCTCCTTGTTGAAGCTCCTTTGTATCTGGTGGCAGCAAGCCTTCGCGCAGTGACACGCCATGGCGTTCTGTGCGGCCCTGAGCAGCTTGAAGTGGTCGCAGCTCAGCAGCTCGTCTCGCATCTGGGTCGTGAAGGCTAGCTCTTCGAAAGGCATACGCGGCAGCACGCGCGTGCACGTTCTCGCCAGCGCCTCCGCTTGAAGGTCGGGACACACCATTCGCAGAACGACGGCGAAGCGCCGACACGAGAGTCCAAAGGACACTACGGCTTTTCTGGATGCTTCCACGTGTGCAAAGTAGCCGAGCCCGACCGCGTCGCCGGGTATGTGCAGCAGCCAGCGGAAGATGGACGCGACGTCGTCGTCGGACATCGTTGTAAACACGCCATCGGCATCGGAATCTCTGACTGGGAACTCGGACCGGCGCTTCTTGTTGTCGATACATTTTATGACACGACGAAACCCCTTCACTGCCTGCTGCCGCGACGTCTCCGGCGCCACGCGCTCCGAGATACAGTGTGTTGGGACCATGTGGGACGACCTAGTACGTTTTGGCATGTCGAAAGTATCACACTCAGACGAAACAATGTACGTGGCCAAAGGTACCTCTGCGTATGTCCGTGGCGCCGATTTTATTTGTGGCGCCGTGCGCTCGCTAAGCAGCCCGTGCTTACAGCTTTGCTTGAGTGTGATCCGCACCGGAGGCAACATGTCTAGCGCGGCGGGAGGTGCTAGCTCGACCACAGAGGCCGTAACAGCGCGGGAAATTCCGCACAACGTCCCGCCCCCGGCAGCGAGTGTGTTACAGCAGCCGCCCCTGCCAGCGGATCCACACCCCTCTACGCTGCACGCGCAACAAATGGCTTATACACAGGCAGCTATGTCACAGCAATACGTCAAAGCACACTTTGGCCAACCCGTGATGCAATGGCAGCAGGACGGTTTTGTTGTTCATCACCGTCCTGACATACCAGCAATATCCAGCCTCTTACTACGTGAAGCGGACGCTTGGCGCGCTGTACTGAGCCTGCACTCGAGTACAGTGGCGTCCGCACAGCAGGTATCGCGGTCCCCGGACCACGTGGGCAACGCGATGCTCGTAAACGACGACGACAAGAACGTGAACAGCCAGTCGCGAGAGGCCGCTTACTGCAGCGCGCTGTCATCGCTGGCGAGTCAGTGCGACGCCCTGTTCAACGAGGTCCTCAAACTGCGCACCCTGAGGAAGGCCCGTCGGGCTGTCGAAATCGAAGCAGCCGCCGACATCGTGCGATCGCACTCGGACGAGATACTGGCGATTGGCCAGACACTAGCTTCGAGCGGATCGCTGAACGTTTCTTCCGCGACAGCCGATCTGCGCGTTGCAATTCAGGGACAGAGGAACCAGGTGTCGCAGCTTCGCGTGTTCCTGGAGTCTGTCAAAACTGCGTCGAGTCTACCGCTGCCAAAGGGTTCAAAGCTGGTCATCGGTGTCAGGCAGACGGACGGCGAGTCCAGCGTCAGAGAACTCGACGAACTGTTCAAGCACATTTACGAGGAATCGAGGGACGTGAACGAGAGCAGCCTGACAACCGCGCTGTCGAAATTGTTTTTGAGTAGCGCCACACATTCTCCGCGAAGCGGGCAAGTCGAGAGCCGGCAGTTTGCGCGCCGTTCTTGTGACCGATAGTCTGTGGCGGATCTATCGCGATGGCTGCGAGGCCAGTCCTCCCGCACCCCCCCCCAGTCCCGTGCTTCCACCTCCACGGTGTACACCACGCCGCTAAAATCAACGTCTACAACCTGTCTAGACCCCGTGAACAATTACCGATGAAAGCCGTACGTACAGTAGAGGATAAAACGAGTGCACTCAAGGAGCGCCAGGAAGAGCAGCGAAAGTTAGGACGCAAAATTGACCGCTTGGTCGCGGACGGAAACGTGGCCAACGGGGAGATCGCCTCTGGCTGCATGGGGAGAGGTCTGTGCCCAACCATCGGAAAAGGCGTGGCGCGCTTTCTCGGCATCTCGCAGAGAGCCAGAGCAGTGTCCACCAAGGAGGTAGAGATTGCATCCGTGGCTGTTGCAAAGGACAGCGCAACTCGATCCACTGGGGGCGAAATCTCGCGCGCCGTCCTTGGCCTGGCTCCATACAAGAAAAAGACACCGCAAAGCAAGCTCGCGGCAGCGACGGAGGCCATGCGGGCGCGAGTAGAGTCGCTCGAATCCAGGGCGTCCGAAGGCCGTGCCGCCGCTTCCGCGGCGATGAGGACGGGTAACAAGGCGTCCGCCTTGCGCGAACTAAAACGCGCCAAGATGCTGGAGAAGCAGGCTCTCTCCACTCAAGGCGCAGTGGACGCCTTGGAAGCCCAGTCGTACATGCTGGAGCAGACCGCGCTGCAGAAAGAGGTTTCGGAAGCTCTGGGTGCGACGACAAAGAGCCTCAAGAAGGAGAAAGGTCTGCTTTCCAAGGCAGAGGATGCGGTGGACGCTGCTGCGG
>Ga0136655_1000318_pt1 | contig 21527 bp, 20 predicted proteins | sample CPBDNA_2_FD_94863 | JGI IMG/M metagenome (GOLD analysis project Ga0136655, IMG submission 94863) | Freshwater to marine salinity gradient microbial communities from Chesapeake Bay, USA - CPBay_Spr_15_0.8_DNA (version 2) | ecosystem: Environmental > Aquatic > Marine > Coastal | place: USA... | reverse complement strand
TTTATTTCAAAATTTGAGGGGAAAGACTCCAGATTCAGCTTGCTCATTCACATCCACTTTAGTTATTTTGGAGTTTCCGTTTAGTTCGGGGAAATACATTAATTCTGCCCGCAATGGATTTAGTGTAAATCTGCCTGCATAGCGCGCTAGTAGTGAGATTTCGAGCTGAGTATTGCCTTCTGGCAAAGAACTATAGTAAACATAGAGTTTGTCGCCTTTTAATTCGCTGTGGCCATTTTGGATGTAAATTGGATGGATGGCTGGTACATATATAGAATGATTTGTAAGAAATAGAACAGTAGCCTTTACGTTAAAAAAGCATCAAAGGTTTGTTAAGGCGAATGAATCTAGATGGGAAGTGTGAATTCAATTGTATGAAAAAGAGTCATTTACACTAAATTATATTTGAAGAGTTTTTTTATTAAGTGTTAAATCCCATCCAACTAAAATAGAGAATGAAGTCATGAAAAACTGCGATCGATCGTCTTTTTTACTCTCAGTAAGATTCTCTTAAGTCGAAGACTCCTTTTTGAAAAGGGGTAAGCAAGCGAGGGCTAAGCCGGAGAAAGAAAGCACTATCCAAAGCCATTCAAAGCTGCTGAATTCAATCAGGTTGAGTGAAATAGAGGGGGCGAGAATATGACTGATGGAAAAGCCCAACGCATAGACTCCCATATACCGCCCACGGTTTTCTGAAGTGGTAAAGGAGGCGGCTTTGCTTACCAAGAAGGGTAGGGCTAAGATTTCACTGATACTCAAGAGCACAAAGCAGAGTATGAAAACGCTGAGCTGAGGTGGAAGGAGCAAGGAAGCCAATCCGAGTCCAACCAATGCGAAGCCTATTGATATGCTTTTTGTAGTGCCCACTTTCTTTTCCATTAAGCTTACTAAGGGCATTTCTAAGAGAAAAACCAATCCACCGTTTATGGCGAAAAGCAATCCAATAATCGACTCGTTCGCTTGTCCTGGTCCGCGCAGGTATAGAGGTATAGAGTTGAAAATCTGGAAGAACAAGATGGCATACATCATGGCGTAGAGAATAAAGCGTCTGTACACTTTGTCTTTTAGCACATTCACTAAATCCTTAATGGGAGCGGTTTTGGGCTTGGGAATAGAACGCGCTTCTTGTTTGTGGAAATAGAGAAAGAACATGCCCGATGCCAATATACACGTTGCGCCATCGAACCAAAAAATATACTTGTAGTTATATAAGGCCAATACGCCGCCAATCGCCGGTCCAATGCTAAAACCTAAATTAATCGCCATTCGGTTTAAGCTAATGGCTCTGGTAATATTTTCGGGCTTCGCATACTGCGCTATGGCAGACATATTGGCCGGACGAAGGCTTTCTGCCAAGGTGCTAACCAGAACTATAGCTGCAGCTACGCCATAAAATCCATGCACAAAGGAAAGGACAATGAAACCCAATCCACCTAAACTCAAGCTATAAAACTGCACCCAAAAGGCACCGAGTTTGTCGGTGAGCATTCCGCCTAAAAGCGATCCGAAAGCAGAGCCAATTCCATACAAAGCAAGTAAAATACCCACTTGACTTAAGTCGAAGGCTTCAGATTCCTTCAGATACAATCCCATAAAGGGCAAAATCATGCTTCCACTGCGATTGATCAATGCGGTGAGTGCAAGCATCCAAGAATTCATCGACAAGCCGCGATAGCTATCGACATAAAAGTTTGAAAAACGCTTTAGACCCTTGAGCATACTGCTGCAAAGGAAGTCTTTCTGCTACTCAATTTATGAGTAAACGATTATCCGTTCATCGAAATTAAGAACTCCACATTGTCTCGTGTTTGAGCCATTCTTGAATTCATGAACTCCATGGCTTCCACAGGATTCATATCGGCCAAATGGCGACGTAAAATCCACATTCTTTGAAGGGTATCGCGATCAAGGAGTAAGTCTTCCTTGCGTGTACCCGAAGAAAGCAAATCGAGAGCTGGGTAAATACGGCGATTGGAAATCTTGCGGTCGAGCTGCATTTCCATATTGCCCGTTCCTTTGAATTCTTCAAAGATTACTTCATCCATCTTCGATCCAGTATCAATCAAAGCCGTAGCGAGGATGGTCAAAGACCCCCCGTTTTCTATATTCCTAGCGGCTCCGAAGAAACGCTTGGGTTTGTGCAAGGCATTGGCATCTACTCCACCAGAAAGAACTTTTCCAGAGGCGGGTGATACCGTATTGTATGCACGTGCAAGTCGGGTTATTGAGTCGAGGAGGATAACCACATCGTGGCCACATTCCACCATTCTCTTGGCTTTTTCAAGCACAATATTGGCCACCTTTACATGGCGCTCGGCTGGTTCGTCGAAGGTGGAGGCAATTACCTCTGCATTCACATTTCGAACCATATCGGTTACCTCTTCAGGACGTTCATCGATTAGAAGGATGATTAAGTAAGCCTCCGGATGATTGGCAGCGATGGCATTGGCAACTTCCTTAAGCAAAGTTGTTTTACCCGTTTTAGGCTGGGCCACGATCATACCTCTTTGTCCTTTTCCAATAGGAGAGAAGAGGTCAATTATACGTGTACTGAGGGTACTTTCTTTAGAAGTAATATCGAATTTTTCTTCTGGAAATAAAGGAGTAAGGTGTTCGAAAGAAACGCGATCTCTCACGAAATTGGGCTCTCTTCCGTTGATCTCATTCACCTTCACTAAGGGGAAATATTTTTCACCTTCTCTAGGAGGACGAACCATTCCCTTAACGGTATCGCCTGTTTTTAATCCAAGATTTTTAATCTGATGCTGTGGGATGTATACATCATCGGGAGAATTTAAGTAGTTGTAGTCTGAAGAGCGCAAGAAGCCGTAGCCATCTGGCATTATCTCCAACACTCCTTCGCTTTCTACAATTCCGTCGAATTCTATCGTTGGGTCTTGTTTGTGAATGGCTTGTTCACCTCGGTTTCTATCGTTGCGATTATCTCTGCGATCGGGTCTATCTCCTCTTTCAGGTCTGTCTGCTCTGTCGGTTCTTTCTTGTCTTTCAGGTCTGTCGGTTCTTTCAGGTCTATCTGCTCTGTCAGTTCTTTCAGTTCTATCTACTCTGTCAGTTCTTTCAGGTCTATCTATTCTGTCAGTTCTTTCGGGTCTAACTACTCTGTCAGTTCTTTCAAATCGGTCGGTTTTTTCGCGACGCTCGTTGCTGAAAGTTTTCGTCCGATCTCTCTTGAAATCCCCTTCGCTTTTGGCGGTTTGTGTATTTGCGGTGTCGTTGGCTGGAAGTGGATTGTTTCTCCCAATTGGGGCGCTGCGATTCTCATTTCTTCTCTCGTCTAGCTTTTCTTCCGATACTTCGGCCCTATTGGCATTTTCCGTTGTGGCAGCATTCGAAGGTCCTTGATCGCCTTTTTTGGGATAAGGTCTTGGGATTTTATCCAAGCGTGTTCTTTTTCCGGAAGTTCTTTCCTCAACTGATTCGTTCGAAACGGCATCTGTCTGGGTTGGAAGTGCTTCAGCTTTTACAGGGCTCTCTTTTACTTTTTCAATGCTTTTTTCTGCATTGTCGGTAGCCACAGAGGGGGAAGATGATTGGGCCGCGATGGATTCGAGAAGCTCTTGTTTGCGCATATAGCGCGCTTTTGGAATCTCTAATTGCTCGGCTAGGGATTGTAATTCAGGTAGCTTTTTACCCTTAAGGGCATCAAGATCAAGCATATGAAAGAAAGTAAATTGAAAATAGTTGTATACGTAGAAATGAGAAGCTTTGAAAAGGAGTTGGGTTTAACTCCCGCTTCGGTGCGCAATAATACAATTTTCATTGAATCTTTGTACACTCTAACTTTAGACCCTCAAATTCTTATTATGATTCAACGCATACAAACGTTCTATTTCTTCTTGGCCTTTGCCGCTGTTTTAGCAAGCTATTTCTTCTCTCAATTGAGTGTTAAACCTGAAATCATTGAGCTATCTGAAATTCCTCTTTCCCAATTGCTAAGCGGATTGTTAGGTGGAATTAGTTTGGCTAATTTGTTCAATTTTAAGAAGCGAAGAGCCCAATTGGCTATTGGAAGATGGACCATTCTACTCGGTTTTTTCACCTTCGGATTGTTTTGTTATTTCTACATAATAAAAGGAGGTGTAGCTCCCGGTTTTGCATTGGTGATGCCTCTTTTGGTGGTTGTATTTACATCGCTGGCCAATAAGAACATTAAAAAAGACGAGGAATTGGTGAACAGTTCGAACCGAATTCGTTAGTTTTTCTATCGTGGAAAAAGCTCGATAACATCTAGCTTTTGAATCTGTCCTAGTATTATTTCAAATCGCAACAAGGTGCGAACTTTGTGAAAGCCATGTTTTCCTGCAGCCCCAGAATTCATAAAAAGATGACCCAAGGATGGGTCGCGCTGCACTTTGAGAATATGAGAATGACCGGCAATAAAGAGACCCGGACGTGCCCTTTTAATCTGATCGCGAACACCGGGAGCATATCGCCCAGGGTATCCACCAATATGCTTAATCATTACCCTTAATCCATCGGCATCAAAAAGGGCTATTTCAGGGAATTCTTTACGCAGTATCCCACCATCAATATTTCCATATACCGCCCGAAGTACTGATACCTTTGCCAACTCATCTGTAACCGAAGGATTGCCTATATCGCCCGCATGCCATACTTCATCAGCTTCCGAAGCATGTTTTAGAATGGTTTCATCCAGAAAAGAATGCGTGTCGGAAAGAAGAAGTACCCGCATGGTATTAGTACATTTGCATGTTTAAACAACAAAATTGACTCAGAAGCGCTATTTTCTCTCCTTTGCCTACAATGGAACAGCCTATCACGGCTGGCAGAAACAAGCCAATGCTATTTCGGTGCAACAAGAAATCGAGAAAGCTTTAAGTCTTTTGTTGGGCGAAAGTACAGAACTTCTTGGTGCGGGAAGGACCGATACTGGAGTGCATGCCAAGCAGATGTTTGCACATTTTGATAGTTCCGTTGAGTTTGATTGTGGAGATATAAAACATCGTCTCAATGCCTTTTTACCGGAAAATATTTCTTTTTACGGGCTTTATCCTGTGCCAGAAAATGCGCATGCTAGGTTTAGTGCAACCTATAGAGAATATGAATATCATTTGCATTACCATAAAGATCCGTTTAAGGAAAAAAGAAGTTTTCATTTTAGAAGAAGTTTGAATTTTCAAAGTATGGAAAAGGCGGCACAGATTCTTCTGGCTTATTCGGAGTTCAGTGCCTTTACTCGTTCCAACGATGGTGCTAACAATCATCGATGTGAACTAATGAAGTCGGAATGGAATCACTTCCAAAACGGCAGTATTTATACTGTACGAGCCAATCGCTTCCTTCGAAATATGGTGCGGGCTATCGTTGGAACTATGTTAGAGGTGGGAGAAGGAAAGCTTAGTTTAGTTCAGTTTGAAGAGATTATTAAATCAGGAGATAGGCGGAAGGCGGGTGAATCAGCACCTGCGCATGGACTGTATCTCACAGAAATAGGATACCCTAAAGAAATTACAGCATGTCTGAAGTAAGTGGAAAGGCCTTTGATCTCAAGCTATTGAGACGGGTGTTAGCCTATACAAAACCCTATAAAAAGCTTTTTTATGGAGGTATTTTACTAACTATTCTTCTGGGTGCGGTAGGAACCACGAGACCCATATTGATTAAATACACCATCGATCATTTTGTAATGATTCCTGACGCAGCGGGTCTGCTGAATTACACCTTGCTCATGGTCTTTCTCCTTTTGGTGGAAACCATTTTGCAGTTTGCCTTTATTTATTCTGCCAATTATCTAGGCCAAAGTGTGATACGCGATATTCGAGTGCTGCTATTCGAGAAACTCATAAAGCTGCGCCTGTCCTTTTTCGATAAAACTCCCATTGGAACCTTAGTTACCCGAGCCGTTTCAGATATCGAAACCATAGCTGATATTTTTGCAGAGGGTTTGCTCGTGATCTTTGGAGATCTTTTCAAGATTGCGGTGATGATAGGAGCCATGTTCTATTTCTTCGATTGGAAATTGGTTCTCATTAGTTTATCTGTTGTTCCCTTGTTGTATTTCGCAACACGCTGGTTTCAAAGAGCCATCAAAGTTACTTTCCAAGATGTGCGCAATCAGGTAGCGAGATTGAATGCTTTCGTTCAAGAACATTTGAGTGGAATGATGATCGTTCAAGCTTTTCATCGCGAAGACGCTGAACTCATCCGCTTTAAAGCAATTAATAAGTCCCATATGGATGCCAACATCCGCTCTATCTGGTATTTTTCTATTTTCCTTCCTATTATCGAGGTCTTGTCTGCTGTATCTATTGGTCTTGCAGTTTGGTATGGAGGTATTTCAGCGGCTATTGGAGGCCAAGTTACTTTTGGAGATTTAACAGCTATACTCATCTTTATTAATATGCTGTTTAGGCCTTTACGTCAACTGGCAGACCGCTTTAACACCTTGCAAATGGGAATGGTTGCCTCTGAAAGGGTGCTGAAATTACTCGATCAGGAAGAGAAAATTCAAGACCATGGCGAGTTGAATCCTACCGAAATTAGGGGTGAAATAGAGTTCAAAGACGTTTGGTTTTCATACTTGCCCAATGAATGGATACTCAAGGGCTTAAGCTTGAAGATAAAACAAGGGGAAACCCTTGCTATTGTGGGAACTACAGGAGCAGGAAAATCTACGATTATCAATTTGGTGAATCGTTTTTATGATATTCAAAAAGGACAGATTTTGCTCGATGGGGTAGATGTTCGCGATTATACTTTAGAAGGACTGCGGAGTCAGATGGCTCTCGTATTGCAAGATGTCTTCTTGTTTTCAGATACGATAAAAGAGAATGTTACCCTTGGAAGTCCCATTCCAATAGAGGAGTTGAACCAAGCGGCGCGACTGATTGGCGTGGACACACTCTTGGATAAACTGCCAGGATCTTGGGAGTTTAGAGTAGGAGAGAGGGGTGGAAGTCTTTCTTCCGGACAACGGCAATTGTTGGCATTCTTGAGAGCTTATGTGAGCAAGCCTTCCGTTCTTATTCTCGACGAGGCAACTTCGTCAATTGATACGCATACAGAATTGCTTATTCAAAAAGCCATAGATAAATTGACCGAAGGCAGAACCTCAATCATTATTGCACATAGACTGGCCACTATTCAGAAGGCAGACCGTATTCTTGTAATGGATCACGGTCAGATTATCGAGGAAGGCAATCACGCTGAACTCATTCAGAAAGAGGGTGCCTACCACCGTTTGTATGAGATGCAATTTAATAAGATAGAGGCTGAGGCTTAGCGGTTGTTAGGAGATTTAGAGGGATGGAATTCCCAAAAAAACTCTCTCAAAATGAAACAATTCACTCCCATAATGGGAAAAAGTGCTGCTTTGTGCTTTTCAATGAGGGATTGTTTCGGTAGACTTACAAATAAAAAGCTGACATTCCCTACAAAAAATGAATAGTTTTAAACCACCTTATCCTGCATTTGAAGGTATTTTGTAGGGATAATTCATTCTAATTGTGTTGAAATATATTCGATTGATAAATTCAGTAAGTTACTGTGAATGAGTAATGTTGAATAGAACTTTATTTATGTTCATTCAGTATTAATACGAATTTGAATTAATCTCAATCATTTGTTTTTCAGTGGTTTGAGTAGGGATAATTGGACTTTGGATAAATGGCTAGGCACTTCCTTTGACTACTAGGTAATACAGTCATTGAAAACCGGTTATGAATAGATCCTCTTTTTTCCTCTTTGTTCTAAGTTTTGCCTTTAGCCTTTCCGTCCGTTCGCAAGTAACTTCGGCTACGCTAAACATAGCCCAAACGGCTTCTTGTCAGAATGAGTTGATGAGTGTTCAGATGAGTGCGGCAGCATCTATTTCCGCCGTAGAGTGGTTTAAAGACGGACAACTCATCTATACTAGCACCGCCGTTAGTCTTCCGAATGGTGCCATACTCGCGGGAGGAAATGGACAAGGAGGTCAGCTTTCTCAGTTACGCTATCCATACGATGCGGTTCAAGACCCTTTGGGTAATACCTATGTAATGGATCGCAACAACAATCGAATCATGAAGTGGGAGCCTGGGGCAAGTGAAGGAATCATTTACGCTGGCTTAAATGGATCTGGACCAGGACTCGATCAGTTTAGGAATGCCTATGGATTGGCAATCGACGCCAATGGAAGTATCTATATTGCCGATCGCAATAACCACAGAGTATTGCGTTGGGATCAAGGCGCTAGTCAGGGTGTAGTTGTGGCAGGAGGAAACGGAATTGGAAATGGTCTACATCAGTTTTATCAGCCAGAAGGATTGACCGTAGATGCCTTGGGAAGAGTGTATGTAGCAGACAAGAAGAACCAAAGAGTAATGCGATGGGATGTAGGAGCAACTCAAGGAGTTGTGGTTGCAGGTGGCAATGGCGGCGGATCTTCAAATGATAAATTTCAGCAACCTGTATCCGTTGCGGTAGATGCGGCCTTTAATATTTTTGTTTTAGATAGAAAGAATGCCAGGGTGATGAAATGGGCTCCAGATGCTACTTCTGGAGTGCTAGTGGCTGGGGGAAATGGTACAGGAACAAACCTCAATCAGTTAAGCGAGCCCAAAGACATTGAAATAGACGCAGCAGGCAATCTATATATTATCGAGCGCAACAATCACCGTGTAAGTCTTTGGGCTCCTGGTGCTACCGAAGGTGTAATTGTGGCGGGAGGAAATGGTAATGGTGCTCAAAGCAATCAGCTCAGCTTTCCATCAGGTCTATATCGCAATGCACAAGGTGCCATTGTAATTGCAGATCATGCCAATCACAGAATAGTGCAGTGGGGCGCTTCTTCGCCTTCACTTCAATTAACCAGCAACGGCTCAGGAATCTACTCGGCTAAGGTGATTTTAGAAGGAGGCGCTGAACTTTTCACCAATACAGTGAACTTTGTATTGAATCCGCTTCCAACCACTGGATTTACCTATACCCAATCATTTAATGATTTCCAATTCACAGAGACCTCTACCTATGCGGCTAGTTTTCTTTGGAATTTCGGGGACGGTACAACAGCTAGCTCAGCTTCCCCTACTCATTCGTATTCTTCTGAAGGAACCTATTTTGTTTGTCTGGATGTTCTAGATGCCTGTGGGAATCTATCCAGCAACTGCCAAAGTATAGATGTAACTTTTCCTGCACCGCCTCCCGTTGTGGTCGATATCGTTTTATCTCAGAGCATGGATTGTAAGGAGACTAACATTAGTGTTCAAGGTTTTCTCGCCGAAGAGCTTGACTCAGTGGAATTGTTTAAAGACCTCCAATGGATTGGAACCTATAAAGCCAGTGCAGCCAGCAATGGTGTACAAATAGCGGGTTCTACAGGACAAGGGGGCCAATTGAATCAACTCCGCTTTCCTCAAGAAGTAGAAGTATACAATGGCAGCGCTTATGTTGTGGATAGAGGAAACAATAGGGTAGTTCGTTGGGATGCCAATGCTTCACAGGGAGTGGTTGTTGCTGGCGGAAACGGTTCAGGCACAGGCCTTCACCAATTGCGCGATCCGAGAGGTATTGCCATCGACAACAATGGAAATGTGTATGTTTCTGATCGGAATAACAATAGTATTGTAAAATGGGCTCCTGGCGCGAGCCAAGGAGTTCTGGTGGCAGGTGGAAATGGGCAAGGAAGTGGACTAGATCAATTCAATAAATCAGCGGGTATTGAGTTGGTTGGAAATGCTTTGTACATAGCAGATGAAGGAAATCACAGGGTATTGAAGTGGGAAATTGGGCAAGCAGCGGCAACTGTTGTGGCTGGAAATAACGGTCAAGGAAGTCTAGCAAATCAATTGAACAGTCCGAGCGATGTAGCGGTTGGTCCTAATGGATGTGTCTATGTTGCTGACCGAGCTAATCATCGCATTATGAAGTGGTCTACTCTATCGAATGCTGGAATTCAAGTGGCAGGCAGTATAGGAAGTGGATCGGGATTAGCCTATCTCAACAATCCCTATCATGTAGAAGTAGATGCAAGTGATGCTGTTTTTGTGGTCGACCAAAACAATCATAGAATTGTAAAATGGTGTCCTTCTGCACTTCAAGGCAAACTAGTGGCTGGTGGTGTCAGTGGCAGCGGGGTGAATGATTTGAAATTCCCTACTGGAATGGATTGTACTTCCGAAGGTTTATTTATTGCCGATAACAACAATCACCGTATTATTAAATGGGCCATGTCGTCCCCTCAAATAAGGTATCAAACCCAAGGGGCGGGTGACTATCAAGCTCTCTTTTATCCAACCAATGGAGCCCCCGTTAGCAGTTCGATTAAAACCTTCAATAAAACAAGTGCACAAGCCAATTTCAGCTCACTATCACAGGGTTTACAAATTCAATTTACCAATAGCTCTAGCGCGGCTCAACAGTACACTTGGGATTTCGGAGATGGAAGCACATCCAACCAAAACAATGCCCAATTTCAGCACATCTATTCTAATTCAGGAAGTTATACTGTTTGTTTAACGGCAATAGACAGCTGCGGAAACACAGATGTTTTCTGTACAAATGTGAGTGTAAGTAGTTTAAAGTTTGATGCAACTACCCCTTCGTTCGAATTCTCTCTTTATCCCAATCCAGCAAAAGACTTTCTACGCGTGCGATCAGCGGAGGATGGATTGTTGAGATTGATAGATATGAAATCGCGTGTAGTCTACGAACAGTTGATATCGTCTGATTCTGAAGTTGAAATAGCGGTAGCCTATTTACCTAGAGGGGTTTATATTCTTGAAAACAGTACTTCGCTCGGACGAGAATCAAAACGTATTGTGCTGAATTAGAAGGCCAAGGGTTTATGAAGGCGTTCTGCAATCAACAAGAATTGGGCTCTAAATTTTCTTCTTTAGTGCTTGAAATTCTTTTAGATAGTCTGGTTCGTAAAGGGCAGCATCTTCAAAAGTACCCTGATTAAAACGAAGGAGGGCAGGAGTTAAAAGTCCTTTTGCGATAGGCAAAATTTCCTTAGCCACTTGAAAACCTCTCGCTTCGAGAAATTCACTGGCTTTTTCCGCACCATCGCCAAAGCAAATGCCTTTTTTAAATGGAAGTTCTTCATCTAAAATCATGGCTTGTAAGGGAGATTCTATTTCCGCACGGGCATTCATTCCCATGGTATAGACCTCCATTCGGCGAGCATCAATCATTGGCCAAAAAACCTTCTGAGATTCAAATAAAAGGGGGTCTAGTGTTTTGAACGAATGAAATAATACTTCCAAACTGGAAATGCCAATGAGCGGAATTCCCAAGCCAAAACACAATCCTTTCGCAACCGATAAGCCAATTCGAAGACCTGTATAACTGCCTGGTCCGGCTCCAACTGCAACGGCATCGAGCCAAGGAGAGCTTTCCATCTCTTTCTCTAGAAAAACTAAGCTTTCCTGCACGAGTAAATGCAGTTTTTCTGCATGAATAAACTGATCGGAGGCCTCATTGAGTTCAAATATTATCTCATTGCCACGGCTTAAGGCCACCGAGCAACTTCGAGTCGAAGATTCAATGAGTAGTAAGGTAGGAAGGCGATTCACCACTTCATGAAGGCTATTCTTCTTCCTCTTTCGATTTAACCGTAACCGCATCACCACTGTTGAGGTCCTTGCTCAAGAGTGAATAGGGTCCAGTGATAATTTCAGTTCCTTCTTCAGGTCCCAAAAGCAATTCAATATTCTGATCGTCTTGAATGCCCGTCTTTACTACTATAAGCTTTGCTTTTCCGTCTATTACTGCAAAAACTACTTCATACTCTTCATTCTCCTTTTGGTCTGAAGCGGCGCGACTTTCTTTCCTCTCCTTCCGCTCCCGATACGATAGCTTTACATTACTAGTATCGCTTCTGAGATTTACAGCTTGAATGGGAACGGTTAGAATATTTACCTTTCTTTCTGTTTGAATGTCTACGGACGCAGTCATTCCAGGGCGAAAAGGAGAGCGGCCAGTTTCATCGCTTAAATTGGTATAGCTCGAGGGTAAAATTCGGATTTTCACTTCAAAGTTGGTCACTTGATCTACACTAGTACCCATCAGTTTTGCAGAATTGGCAATCTGGGTAACCACCCCTTTAAATTTTTGATCTTGGAAAGCATCCACCTCAATAGTAGCTGTATCTCCTAAAGAAACCCGAACAATGTCGTTCTCATTTACTTCCACCAAAACCTCCATAGCTTGCAGGTTTGACACGCGCATGAGTTCAGTTCCCGTCATTTGAGCCGTTCCGACTACGCGTTCGCCTTTCTCTACATTTAAAAGTGATATAGTGCCATCGGTTGGGGCAAAAAGAGTGGTTCTATTGAGGTTGTCTCTTGCTTCTTTTGCATTGGCTTCAGAGCTTTTAAGTTGGAAGCGAGCCGATTCTACTGAGAGTTTAGTTACTTCCAAACTACGTTGGGCCGCATCAAATTCTTGTTGAGATATGGCGCCTTTCTTTTTTAAATCAACCGAGCGATTGTAAATTTTTTCTACTTCAACAAGTTGCGCTTCAGTAGAAGCTAAAGCCGCCCTGGAAGAACTCACGGCTGCATCAACCCGGTTTACCGAGGCAATGTATATATCTGGATTTATTTTAGCCAGTAAGTCGCCTTTTTTAACCGTTTGACCTTCTAAAACGGCCAAGTCGATTATTTCGCCACTAACTTCGGAGGAGATTTTAATCTCCAATTCGGGCTGAATTTTTCCACTAGCGGAGACTAATTCGCTGATTGTTGCGCGCTTCACCTTTTCTGTGGTAACCGTTTCGCCTTTGTTGTTCGATCCGATCCAACCTTGTTTCTTGGCAACGAATAAAAGAATAATAAGTAGAACGGCAGAAAAGAGGCCAATTTTGAGAGTACGACTCATGGTGTTCTTTAGGGTTGAATGCTACCGCTAAGGTAAAATTCTAAGGTTTTAATTCTGAAAATATAATCGAATCTCGATTGGGCGAGCTGGGCTTGAGCACGACTCAGGCTGTTGCGAGCATTCTCGTAGTCGAATTGGTTTATGGTACCACTTTCGTAACGCACTTTGGCATAGTTGAAAGATTCCTCACTCGCCTTCACACTTGCCTCAGAGGCAGCATAGGTTTCGTAGGCTGCAGATGCATCGGCATAAGCGCGTTCAATGGTTTGGCGCAGCGTATTTTGATTGTTGAGCAAATCTAGATGGGCATTTTCCTTTCCAATCTGAGCACTTCGAACACCATTTTTCAATTGCATGCCAGTCCAAATGGGAATGCTAAGGCTAAAACCAACGAATTGGTTGAGGTTGTCGTTGTATTGTTGACCTAGTGATTTGATATCTCCCTGACTGAAGTTTACTCCGCCAAAATCGAAGACATCATCGCCCGCGGAGGTAATACCAATTAAACTAGGATCTCTTGGAGAAAGGCTTAAGTCTCTAATCTGATCTGAATAATTGGTTCCGATAGAGCCAAATAAGGAAAGCGTAGGAAAAAAACCGCCCTTCGCCAGTGCCACTTGCTTTTCGGCGCTTTGAACATCAAGTTCCGCCGCCGATATACTGGGCTGGTTTTCTAAAGCTGAGTTATAAATGTTTTCAGAACCCATGCTCAAAACAGAGCCGTTTGGCATAATTCCCTGATACTCTACAATATCAAAGTCTTCTTTGAATGGAATCTGAATGGTCTGAGTAAGTTGAAGTTTGGAAACGCGCAGATTGTTTTTGGCCGCAATCATCGATTGATTGTCTCGGGCTTGCTGGGCTTGAAGGTCGTACAGACTACCCGCAGGTTGAGATCCAGCATTTACTAAATCAGTCATACGCTTAACCTGAAGTTCCGTAGTTTTCAGTTGATCCTCCGCAATTTTAAGTATCTCCCTGTTTAGAAGAATTTGAATGTACTGTGAAGCCACATTCAAGGAGGTATTGTTTTTCATATCCTCCAAGCGATAAAGACTAGAGGCGTGATCAATTCTATTTTGGGCGAGGGTGTTGAAGTTCCGATTTCCATCGAATAAAACCCATTGGGCCGAAAGGGATAGACTATTGGTCTGCCTTTGATCTCGGCTAGGAATATTGGTTACTGGGTCGATGTTTAATCCGAAACTCCAGTTGTAACCCGCCGATCCACTTACGGTTGGGAAAAGTCTGGCCACTCCAACATCGATCGAATTCTCGGCAATTTGGGTTTGAAGCTTGCTCTGCTTTATCTGAACATTGTTCTTTAAAGCGGTGTCAATACAAGCTTGTAGAGACCAATTGGAGTTGTTTTGAGCAATGAGACTTACTGAAAAAAAAAGAAGTAGGGCGGTTGTCTTGAATGAGCTGCGCATAGCTATAGCATTGGCTTTGAGCAAATATAACTAATGCTATTGCCTTTAGGGGTGGATGGCTTCTGCCTTCAATTTTTTTGAGTGTCGGTACCAAGCTATTCCAACAATCAACATTAAGATATAAGGGAATGCCATTAAGTACAGGATTCCGTCATTAAGTCCCTCAGCAATAGGGCTTCCGCCTTCTCTCGAGCTCTCTGCAACCGCCTTACACATACTGCACTGAGCCCATGAAAAGAGAGGGAAAAGAAGAGCGATGAGGCTAGAAAATAAACGAAATTTTAACGAATTAAACATAATAAGGGGCCATAAAAAGGTAAACCAAAACCCCTGTTACTGCAACATAAAGCCAGATTGGAAAGGTAAATCGAACCAATTTCTTGTGCTTTTCATACTCTTGAGTGAAAGCTCTGTACACACTGAGTAGGGCCAAGGGTAGCACCGCAACGCTCAATAGAATATGAGAAATTAACACAAAGAAGTAAATAGGTCGAATAAAACCCTCTCCACCAAAAGGAATGGGTGCATGACTCAATTTAGAAATGACATAGGAAACTAAAAAGACGCTGCTTAAAAGGAGAGCAGTAACCATAGAAGCCCTATGCAAGGCAATTTTTTTATTCTTCACAAACACAAGTCCTAAGACAAGAAGTACAGCCGTGGTACCATTGATTACAGCATGAAAAAGCGGGAAAATATGATTCTCAATTCCAGTTTCTATTCTCCAATTCTCTGGCATGAGCATAAGTGCTAATACCGCCAGTGGAATAATCACAGAAAGACTAAAAATAATGGGAATAAAGCGCTTATCGTTTTTGCTTAGTTGAATGTCCATTTATTTTTTTTTTTGGATTTTTTCGCTTCTTTTTCTGCTTTGTACTCCTCCCTCGACCTCTCTCTTTCATATTCTGCTATCAGCACCTTCAAGTCAGAGCTCAAATCTTTCATTTCAACGGCATCCAGTGCATTATACGACCCTACTAAATTGCCATTGTCGTCTATTCTACTGCGTATATGGCCTTTCCAATCTACCAATACTACTTGTTCTGTATGTAAAAAGCCCCCTTCTGCGGTAGAATCTTCTTGCGCACTTTGCAGATAGTGACTAGCGGTTCGGTAAAGGCTATCTCGGTCGCCGGTTAAGAAATACCAAAGTCCGTTGTTGGCATTCATTCTACGAGCATAATTTTTTAAAACACCTACTGAGTCGTTTGCAGGATCAACAGTGAAAGACAGAATTCTAAATTGATCAAAGCCTCCAAAGCGCTCTTGAAACTGTCTGATTTGAAAATTCATACTAGGACAAATACTCGGACATCTACTAAAGAAGAAGCTAGCGAGATAAATTTTTCCCCTTAACGAATCAGAATGAATAGAACGGTTGAGTTGGTTGGTGAATTCCCAATCTTCAATGGTGTAGGGAATGGTGTCGTAGCGGACGCCCTCAAGGCTCTCAACCTTTTTTATTTCAGAAGGACCCACATAGGCCAAAGGCTGAAAGAAGTTCTCTTCTGCGCTGTAAACAAAAACGAAGTAAACAAAAAAGGGCAGCAATAGTAAGCTAACTAAGACTGCCCATTTAAATAAGCGATTGTACATATTAGTTTAACAACTACTGCAACATATTGTTGATGTAAAAACCTTCAGTAAGTACAATAAATAACAAGTAGGGAATAAGAATTACCATAGGTAAGACAATGGTGTAGATCATTCCTTTTCTTTCGAATTTCAAGTGCATAAAGTACGCAACGATGTAATACGCCTTTACAAGGGTAAGAAGGATGAAGAGAATATTCAAATAGGTAGTACCTATAAAGGATTTCATTAAAATGCCAGGTTTAATGATACCCAGCGCTACTTCTATACCGGTGATGGCTAAGAGGAGCCAAAAAACCAACCAGATCCAACGTGTACCTGCGGGCCCTTCGTGATGCTCGCTTTCTCCTATTTGATGATGTGTTGATGCCATAATTTCTTTGAATTATACGAGGTAAAAGAAGGTGAATACAAATACCCATACGAGGTCTACAAAGTGCCAATAAAGACCCACTTTTTCAACCATATCATAATGACCTCTACGGGCATAGGTGCCCATAATTACATTGATGAAAATGATGATGTTGATGATTACTCCAGAGAATACGTGGAAACCGTGGAAACCGGTTATGAAGAAGAAGAAGTTTGCAAATAGGTTGTTGCCATATTCGTTGCGCACCATATTCGCGCCTTGTACTACTTCTGCTTTTTCAAGCATCTTAACAGCCGTTGAGTGAGGAATGGCTTCTTTGGCCTTCCCAGGAACAAGTAAAACATAATCTCCTTGCTTGAAGGCAGTTTGTATTTGCTCGCTATTAAATTTTTCATGATGTCCATGCGCTCCAGCACTCGGACCATGAACCAGGTCTGTAAGGGTTATTTGGGTGCCGGCTTCATCGCCTATGTACAATACCCTTCCATCTGCAACCTGAACCGCTCCTTTGTCGCCAGAGATGAAATGATACCATTCCCAAGCCTGAGAGCCTAAGAATATAAAACCACCAATAATAGTTAAGAACATCCACCAAATAACGCTCTTCTTATTGTTTTCATGGCCGGCATTTACTGCCAATACCATGGTTACTGAAGACATGATAAGAATGAAAGTCATTAAGGCAACATACAACAGTGGTTGATCGCCATGAATGAAAGGAAAATGTGTGAAAACATCTTCTGCTACAGGCCAAGTTTCGACATATTTAAAGCGCATAAGGCCATATGCCGTTAAAAAACCAGAGAAAGTTAAGGCGTCACTGAGGAGGAAAAACCACATCATTAACTTGCCATAACTAGCGCCAAGTGGCTGTCTGCCACCGCCCCAGAGTTTTCCCTCCGGAGCTCCCATTGCTGCTTCTTGAGCCATTTGGAATACTTTATAATTGCAGGCGCAAGTTTAACGAATAAATAGCAAAAAAAGGAATAAACCGATCCAAACTACACCTAAGAAGTGCCAAAATTGTGCGGCTAAGTCGAATCCAAGTCTCCGATCTGATGAATATTTGTTCAGATTAGCTCTAAAACTCGTAATAATCAGCACTATAAGTCCAGCTGTTAAATGGAGTAGGTGAAAAAAAGTTATGGCATAAACCCATGAGCCAGCGGTAAAGCTTCCTTCTCCCGTAAAAAATACTCCCGATTCTTTCAGTTCAGACCAACCCCTTACTTGCAAATACAAAAATCCTATTCCACATAACAGAGCCAGAAAAAGATAAGGAGCGGCTTCATTTGATGAAGTAGAGCTTATTTTTTTTGAAGCCATGAATAGAAGTAGACTGCTTAAAACAATCACTGCCGTGCTGTAGTAAAAAGACTGGGGCAACTGAAATACTACCCACAGACCTTCTTGAAGCAGTGCTTTTCTGCTTACAATATATCCGCTCGTTAAACCTGCAAATCCCATGAACATACTTGCCATTCCAATCCAGAGAAGGGGTTTCCGGACTTTCTTTTTCTCGGCAAACGAAAGTGTTTCCATTATTTTTTAGATAAATCTATCTACAACGTAGATAATTTGAATTAAAGTTAACCATAGAACACTTGCAAGCATTAATCGTTTTGCATCGCGAACGGTTTGATGGCGAAATAGGCCAATGGCGCGAATTAAAAGGAAGACTCCCAATCCACCAATCAATACGGCAGCAGGAACAGACAAGGTGAGTGTCTTGGTTAATCCTGTTACGGGAAGGATTGAAAGTGGAATGAGTGCCAAAGTGTACAACAGGGCCTGAAAAGCGGAAGCATGATCTCTTTTTCCTGAGGGTAAAAGGTTGTAGGAAGCCTTGGCATAATCGTCGTGTAGCATCCAAGCAATAGCCCAGAAATGAGGGAATTGCCAAACAAATTGGATCGCAAACAAAGTTCCAGACTCTATGTCGAAATCGTTTCGAGCGGCTACCCATCCAAGCATGAAGGGAATAGCTCCAGGAATGGCTCCTACGAATACAGCCCAAGGTCCTTTGGCCTTCATTGGGGTATAAACAAGAACATAGATTAACAGGCTCAAGGTTCCAAAAAAGGCTGATATTGGGTTAATAAGGTATAACAAGGCTACACCTATTACTCCCATTAGGGCGGCGGCCATTCCGCTCTGTTTAGGAGTTAAGCTCCCTGATGGAATGGGTCTAATTTTCGTGCGGTCCATTAAAGCATCGCGATCCTTTTCCCAAACTTGGTTGAAGGCATTGGAGGAGCCCACTACCAAGAAGCCACCAAATAATAGAAAAACAAATTCGAGGAGATCAAAAGCAGGTGTACCCAATAAGTATCCCGCTGCAGAAGAAAAGACAACACTGCTAGCCAATCGTGGTTTCGCTAGCGCTACGTAATCCTTCGTTTTAATTTTCGAGCGTTCCGCCGTGTATGTATTTGAATTCACATTCATTGATTACTCTCCCTATCGAGAGAATGATTTATTCTTTAACAATAAACCATGGGTTTAAAAGATCCTGCTTATTGTATTTCAGAGGGCCCTCTTCGGTATGCTTTAAAACTCTAAATCCAGCGGCGGTTGCTATGGCATGGCCGGCGGCTGTGTCCCACTCCATGGTAGGGGCAAAGCGTGGATAAACATCTGCTTTACCTTCAGCCACCATGCAAAGCTTAAGGCTACTTCCTTTTGAAATAATTTCTACTTTCCCATGCTTTTCTTCCAAAGCTTTGAAATAGGTTTCGGTTTCAGGACTCATATGAGAGCGACTTCCAACCCCTGTGAAGGCTCTATCTTCCTTTATAGGAAGGGCGCTTCCTTTCGATTTTAATTCCGCCCAACTAATTTTCTGGTCGTTCGGGATAGTAATGAGGTAAGCGCCTTGACCCGCCACTCCAACATATAATTGATTGGTAACAGGCACATAGATGATGCCTGCCACAGGATCTTGACCGTTTACAAGGGCGATATTCACAGTAAACTCACCATTTCGCTTAATAAACTCCTTCGTTCCATCCAGTGGATCAACAATCCAAAGCCATGTCCAGTTCTTGCGCTCGTTAAAATCAATGCTTTTTCCTTCTTCACTCAGAACAGGAACATCGGTTTTTACTAGATGTTTCATGATGGCCAAATGCGAATTTTGATCAGCCAAGGTTAAGGGAGAGGCATCTGCCTTTATCTCAACTCCAAAATCGGCTTTGCCATAAACTTCTAAAATTTCTTTCCCTGCGTCGAGTGCAGCTTGTATGGCGATGTCTAATAAATGATCCATTTCGATAATTTGCGTTAAGGCCGCGAAATTACGCCATGCATTTTAGAATGGATTGAAATTTATGGGATTGATGCGATCTTCTCAAAATAGAAGTAAAATGGAAAGTGCAATTCTCTCTGAGCCTGTGAATAGCCTATTGGCGCAGAATCAATCCTCTATGTAAAGAGAGATGCATTACTCTTAAAGTTGGTTGAATACTAAGCGGAAGGTTTCTAAGGCCGTACTATCTGACAAAGACAAGGGTGTACACATTTAAAAAGCCCCATTAAAGGGGCTTTAATAAGATAGGGTAGTGCAGAGTTCGGTACTCTATACTTGGATTAGAAGCTAAGCGTGTAACCCAAGCTAATGCGAAAAACGTTATTTCGTGCAGAGTTGCCTTCAGGAGCATCCGCTAAAATATTTATTAAACCCAAATCGTAATGTGCTCCTAAAAGGAAGTTTTGGTATGTCAAACCTGCACCAAGGCTAATGCCAAAATCCAAACGTTCGACATCTGTTCCCCATTCAACGGGTTCTGTTACGTTTTCTGAAACGCCTGGGCCTGATGCCTGCACATTTGTCTCTCCAACTAAGCCAATACCCACATAAGGTCCAGCCGCTACATAGGCACCTAATCCATTGGTTATTTAAAATTTGGAGACCAAGTTCATAGGAACGTCTATATAGAATAAGTCTATGGATACCTTTTGGTTGAAGCCAAAAAAACTGCTTTCACTTAAGACGCCCTTAGTTGTAAAGTTTAGTCCAGGTTGAAATGTTAGATAGTCATTTATTTTCAGGTTTATACTTGCGCCTACATGAAATCCCGGCTTACTTTTTATCCCTGGAAGATCTATACTATCCCCTTCAATGGTCATGGAACTAGAATTGTAGCCTGCAATGAAGTTGATTTCCTGGGCTGTAATTTTTTGAGAAATCAGAAGTAGTATTGAAAACACTACAATTTTTGATGCATTCTTAATGGTTTTTTTTGATTTCAAGGTTAGTTTAGCTTTGTCAAAAAGCTAGGCGAAAGGTAATTTTATTATTGTCAATTACATCCACCCTAATTGGGTCTCCACTACATTAAAAAATTGGTTTTTCAAAAGAATTGTTTTCCGTTTTAGTCATTACGGGATGGATGAGGCGTAAATTCTAGTTCGTCGCTAAAGGGTAGAGTAGTAAAATTTATATGGGTGGATGTGATCACCCGCCAATAGAAGCTGGATTGTAGAAGCGATTCTCTCCGAGCCTGCGAATAGACTTTAGTGTAAATTCTCCCATTTTATAGAGATGGAAGAATCCTTTTTGAAGCAGGATGAGTGATTGCTACAGGGTTTTTATTCGTTTAAGAATGAGCCCGTGTAATAAGCGGATTGGAAGATGTATTTTTGATGTAATTAAATGTGAGTAAGGCAATTATGAGCGGGTAGAAAAGGATGATGCCCTATTCTTGGAAGTGATATTTCCGCTTAAAGGAGTTTAATATTAAAACACTTTCTGAAAATAGGATCTGATATTAGAATGAGTAAAGGATAAAAGAATCTCGAAGTTTGTATTTAGCTCAATTGGTATTCTTTGAAATTATTCTGTTTTAGTTTAGACAAGCTTTGAAGAGTCACGCATTACAAGGATGTATTGCGAAATACTACTGAAGTCTTTTTGGGTGGAAAAAACCATAGCTTAGAAGCTTCATAATTTTAAGATATGAAAGTACTTTACTCTCAGAGATTTTGGCTAATTGCTTTGATAGCCTTTTTTAATCTGTCTTCAATCCAATTGCATTCTGCTGAAGTTGAATCCGAGTTAGATCGAATAGAGTTTGTCTTAAAGAACTCCAGATCAAATCGACTTCTTGTTGAAAAGAAAGAATCGAGTTTGAATGAAAGTCGTGAACGGGATATTCCTTTTGCGGCACCCCTTTGTGGCATTCTATCGATGCCTTTTGTGGAGGATTTCAATACTTGGCCTCCTAGTTGCGTTAATTTAATTGGGGGCACTCAAGTAAATACTCAGTACGCAAATGCTTCAGGTA
>Ga0136655_1000315_pt1 | contig 21679 bp, 21 predicted proteins | sample CPBDNA_2_FD_94863 | JGI IMG/M metagenome (GOLD analysis project Ga0136655, IMG submission 94863) | Freshwater to marine salinity gradient microbial communities from Chesapeake Bay, USA - CPBay_Spr_15_0.8_DNA (version 2) | ecosystem: Environmental > Aquatic > Marine > Coastal | place: USA... | reverse complement strand
CCAAGACTTCCAGCTGCCATTCGTGCGTCGTCGTCTATTCCTGCTCCGTAAGGGTGGGAAAATGCCACAGCTTCCCGAGGGTGTTGAGCCAGTCATCGTGACAGGCTTCGCTGCTCTTGGACGTGGGCACGACCGCGACAAGCTGATGCGCTACGCCGAGACCATTGCCCAGCTCGTGGGTAAGGAAAAGCTCGAAAGCTACATCAACTTGGATGAACTCGCATCCCGCCTCGCCGTGTCTGACGGCATAGAAACCAAAGGCCTCCTGATCTCGTCTGCAGATCGTGCAGCCAAGCAAGAGCAGGATCAACAGACTGCTTCAATGCAGAACCTCGCACCTGAGATGATGAAGCAAGTCGGGCCAATGATCGCCCAACAACTACAGCAAGGACAAGCACCAGATGGACAACCCCCAAGCCCCCAAGGCCCCGCAGTCGCCGCCTAAGCCAGCGAAGGCCGTCAAGACATCGAAAGCCAAAGCCATCAAACTGACTGGCGGAACCACACGTGAGGACTTCTGAACATGAGCGACGTGAATGACAATGGCGCGAACATCACCGTGGTCGAGGGTGCCCAAGCCGCTACCGTAACCGTGGACACTGGAGCTGCTGCGTCAGAGGCGGCTGCGGCTAAGGAAGCTGCGGACAACCCCCTGATCGGTGGTAAGTTCAAGACCAACGAAGACCTTCTCGCAGCATACACAGCCCTTGAGAAGAAGATGGGCGGGCAGGCCCCAGCCGAAGAAGCAGAAGCTGAGACTCCTGTTGTTGATGACGCGCCTGTCAAAGAAGATCCAGCTGAACCAAAGGCTGATGACGCCAAAGCGAGTGGCTACGGAACTGTCGTTGACAATGCGTTGACAGCGGCTGGTGTTTCGGTGGCCGACGTCCAGAAAGAGTTCACCGACAATGACGGCAAGTTTACGCCTGAAACGATGGACAAGTTCAACGCTGCTGGCTTTCCAAAAGAGATTGTCGAGGCCTACCTTCGTGGTGTGGTTGCGTCCAACGCTGACGCGGCTGTTGCACAGGAAGCTGTCGCAGCGTCTGCTGCAGAACAGATCTCTGCGGTGAAGGCACTGGCTGGGGGTGATGATGGGTATGCCGCCATGACAAAGCACATGGCATCGACCTACACCCAAACTGAGGCAGACGCTTTCAATGCTGCCTTGAACGACCCAGAGACAGCCAAAGCTGCCGTTGCCGAGGCACACGCCCGGTACACAAAAGCTGTTGGCGTTGAGCCTAAGTTGATCGGCGGCAAGACCCCGGCAGCAGTGTCTGGCTACGAGTCTGAGGCACAGCTGTTGGAAGACATGGCCAAGCCTGAATACAAGACATCCGCTGCCTTCCGTGACAACGTCCAGAAGAAACTGGCCTCGTCATCGCAGGCGGTCCTAGGAGTACGCTGATGGAACTCATCGCCTTCCTTCTGGTTCACGTGAACACCATCTCCATCTGCCTTGCATCACTGCACGGTCTGGCGGTGGTCATTGTGAACCTTACGCCAACCCCAGCTGACGACATCATCCTTGGTAAGATCTACAAGGTGGTCGAACTCATTGCTGGTGTGGTGACCAAGACTGCCAAAGCCTCCCCGGCCAACCGCCTTTCGGATCGGGACAATTAGCTGTGATGGCATCCATCCTGATCTGCATCAAACAGATCCGCAAGTGGCTGCTCCCCACAGTGGGGGCAGTCGCATTCATCTTCTGGAAGATCCTGACGGTACGGAACAAGCACCTCTCCGACGAGGTCGCGGACCTGACCACCAAGACCATCACCCACCAAATAAAGGAACAGGCCTATGAAGTTCGCGTTCGCCCTGTGCCTCTTGATAAGTCCAGCATTCTTGACCGCATGTAGCTTCCTCGACAGGCCCACCCCGGTAATTCCAAAGGAATGCACTTGGGCTGAGGCCATTGAGTTTGATCAAGCAACCAAGGATTGGCTGACGAAACAAGAGTGGCCACCCAGCGCCGCCTCCGACTTTAACAAGATCGGTGACCACAATGAGCTTTTCGCCAAGCTCTGTTAATTACCCACCACCATAGCATAGGTAGAACCGCCACCGCAGCGGTATGCCTTAGCGCCATTGTCCCGAAGCCCAAGACCAAGCTGCCGTAATGACGGTCACGGTCTGGGCCGAGGACATATACCACCCAACCTTAAGTGAGATCGGAAGTCACCATCGCTTTTTAGCGAGCTGGCACCTGATGACACAGCACAAGCAGCGCTTGGCCCTCTGCGGAGGACAACCCTGTGGAAAGCGAGTGTGAAGTCGAAGGGACGCAATCCCCGAAAACTCACTAAGGAATACCCCAATGGCTGACGCTATTATCTCCCAACTCGGTGTTATCAACGCTGCTACTCCAGCTGACTTCGCCGCTGCTAACGCTCTGTTCTTGAAGACCTTCGCTGGTGAAGTGCTGACTGCCTTCAACGAGATGAACATCTTCATGCCTCTGCACACTGTGCGGACGATCACGCAGGGTAAATCGGCCTCCTTCAACCACACAGGCAAAGCCTCCGCAGCCTACCACGTTGCTGGCACGCCTATCGTCGGTGGTGAAAAGATCAAAGCCAACGAGACCGTGATCAACATCGACAACCGCCTGATCTCCAAGGTCTTCATCGACGAGCTTGAAGAAGCGAAGAACCACTACGACGTGCGTTCTGAGTACACCAAACAGCTTGGTGCTGCTCTGTCCCGTGAGTTCGACCTGAAAGTCGCCCGCGTGATCGCTCTGGCCGCTCGCTCCGCAAACAAGATCGACGACCTGCCCGGTGGCTCGCGTCTGGTAAATGCTGCTGCAAAGACTGACGGCGCTGTTCTTGCCTCTCTGCTCTTTGATGCTGGCACAACCTTCGACGAGAAAGACGTGTGGGAAGGCGAGCGCTACGGCGTGTTCAAGCCTGCTCAACACTCGCTTCTGGTCCAACAGAAGGACGCACTGAACCGTGACTGGGGCGGCGCTGGTTCCTATGCCAAGGGCACACTGCCTGAGATCAACGGCATCCAGCTGCACAAGTCTAACAACGTCCCTTCGGCTGTTGTTGCGGCTGCAACTGGCGAGCAAAACGCCTACAACGGCGACTTCACCACCACGGCAGGTCTGGTCTTCCAGAAAGCTGCTGCTGGTACTGTCAAGCTGATGGACCTACAGATCCAGAAGTCTGGCGCTGACTACGAACTGATGTACCAAGGTACGCTGATGGTCGGCAAGTACGCAATGGGCCACGGTCCTCTGCGTCCTGAGTGTGCAATCGAGATCGCCACTGGTGTTGTGGCCTAAACCCGCACCTAAGATCTCCAATGGGGGGCTGACGTTAATAGCGTTGGCCCCCCTTTTTTTTCACAGACGAGGCTCCCATGACTGCACTCACACCTACACCCAAACTCGACGCGGTGAACCAGCTGCTGCGTGCTGTTGGTGAAGCCCCTGTAACAACCATAGCTGGCATAGGCGGGCTTGACACAGCCAACGCTCTTCTCGTGTTGGATCAAGTCCTGCGCTCTGTCCTACTGGAAGGCTGGCAGTTCAACACGGAATATGACTACCCGCTGCTTATGACAGCTGACGACAGCCCCGGCGCAGTGTTTGGGACAGGCACCATAACCCTCCCAGAGAACGCGCTTTCCGTTGACATCAACCGGGACGCATACCCTGGAGTGGATCCGGTCTGGCGTGGTGGGAAGCTGTACGACCGACAGAACCACACACAGGTTTTCAACCAGATGATCAAGGCCAAGGTCATATTCATGCTGGACTTTGAAGACCTGCCTGAGAGTGCCAGATACTACATCACACACCGCGCCTGTCGTGAGTTCCAAGACGCGACTATCGGGTCCGAGGCACTCCATAGATACACGGCTGCATCTGAGATGCGAGCACGTGCAACATTCATTGAACAGCACGCAGACGATGAAGATCTCAACATGATCCGATCTACGCCTGAGTTCTGGCATCTAACATAGGATAGCAGCATGACGCTTGTTTCTGAACAACTCCCAAACCTGATGAACGGCGTGAGCCAGCAGGCTGTTACCATGCGTATGGCCTCACAGGCAGAGCTACAGGAGAACGCTGTTTCGTCCGTTGTTGAGGGCAACATCAAACGCCCTCCGACGAAGTTCAGGGCAAAGCTGACAGTTGCTACAGCACAGGGCGCGTACTTCCACACCATCAACCGAGATAGCGCTGAACGGTACAGTGTGATTGCTGATGGGACAGGGATCGCTGTCTACGACGTGACCACAGGTCAAGAGCGGTCTGTCACGTATCCGGCAGGAACCAACTACATCAGCTCGACGAATGCCGCTCTTGACCTACGGGCAATCACTGTCGCTGACTACACGTTCATCGTGAACCGCAAGCGCATTGTTGAGACCTTCACCGTGACAGCTCCAGCTCCCATTGAAGAGGCTATGTTGTTTGTAAAGGCAGTGAACTATGACGTAACCTACAAAGTCCGTATCAATGGGACTGAGGTTGCCAGCTACACTACCGATGCTTCTGCAGATGCTGATGCTTCAGTGTCTGTTGATGAAGTTATAGAGGCCCTTAAGGCTCAACTTCTGGGCAGTCTCCCGACTGGGTGGTTGTTTAATTCTTACTCGCCAATCCTGCACATCACGAAGTCCGACAACTCTGCATTCGAGCTGGAGTTTACGGACGATGATGGCAACACCAAGACGCAGGCAATTACAGACAGTATCCAGCGGTTCACCGATCTCCCTGTTGTAGGCAAGCGGAACTTTCTGGTTAAGGTCACCGGGGACGAAGGGTCCGAGACAGACGACTATTACCTTAAGTTCATCCCCAACAACGCATCCCTCACTTACGACAGTGGGGTGTGGGAAGAGACCACAGCACCGGGGACACTTACGGCACTCAACCCAGCCACAATGCCACACTCACTGGTACGGATGGTCGATGGGTCTTTCGAGCTGCGACAGATCAACTGGGGGCGGCGCGTGGTTGGTGACGTGGATACGTCTCCTTGGCCGTCCTTCGTTGGCGGAACCATCCGAGACGTTTACTTCGACCGACGCCGCCTGTGCTTCTTAGGCGCTGACACCGTGAGTATGTCAGCATCAAACGACTTCTTCAACTTCTTCGCAGCCACAGTGATCACAGTCCTAGACGACGGTCCTATCGACGTGTCGTCACCGGGAACCTCTGTAACCAGCCTCAACTACGCAGTGCTGTTCAACAAGAAGGTTCTTCTGTTCTCTGATCAACGACAGTTCGTTATCGAAGACGAATACCTCGCAGCTGGAAAGCCGCCAACAATCAAGACCCTGTCGGACTATGAGAGCCGAGGGGACACTGCGCCTGTTGGGGCTGGACGGACGCTGTTCTTCCCAGTCAACAAAGGCACATTTGGAGCTGTCTATGAATACTACGTCATGCAGGATAGCGCTGAGACTGATGCAGCAGAGATCACTGAACACGTCCCCACATATATCCCTGCGCCTATTACAAAAGTGTCAGCTTCTGAGAGTGCTGGTATGGCTGTGGTTCTATCTTCTGGTGATCCACGTTCGATCTTCGTTTACAAGTACCACTGGAATGGACAACAGAAGCTGCAGTCAAGCTGGTCCCGATGGACAATGCCAGAAGACGGTGTGGTGCGGAGCGTGGACTTCATCAGCGACGAACTCATCCTGCTCACGGAATACGCTGACGGGGTGTACCTCGAAGTCATGGACCTTGGGAAGGGCCGAGAAGAGGAAGGTGAGACGATTGTGTACCACCTTGACCGCCGAGTTGATGAGACCAGTGTTACCGATCTGGTTGAAGACACGGGGGCACGCAGGACGACGTTCCGCCTCTCGTATGAAACCACTGCACCTTTAGCTGTAGCCACCCGCGTTGGGGACGGTACGTCTTCTACCGGGCCGGGGAAGAACCTCACGGTGGTGTCCCAAATTGTGGACCCAGTTGGAGGTGGAACACTGGTTACGGTGTCGGGCCTAGCTGCCAACATGAAGTTCTTCGCTGGTGTGAAATACGCACACAAGTACACCTTCTCGCAGCCTGTTATCAAAGCCCAGTCTAGCTCTGGTGGTGTAGCCTCAGTCATCGCTGGCCGTCTACAGATCAGCCGCTGGCTCGTGGCCTACGCAAAGACAGGATACTTCCGCGTCGAGGTGAAAGCCACCGGGCGCTTAGGGGAAGAGTACGCATCAGACCCGCTGAACTACGGGCTGACTGGCGTGACCTTAGGCAACGAGAGCACAATCCTAGGCCAGATCAACACGGTCCAAGGCGTGCTGCGTGTGCCTGTCCAAGCTAAGGCAGGGGAGTTCAGCGTAACCTTAATCAACGACACGTTCCTGCCGAGTGGCTTCACCGCTGCCGAGTGGGAGGGACGGTACAGTCGTCACACCTCGGGGTTCAGATGATCCGCAAAACAGAACCAAACGACATCCTAGAACTCGCAAACACGATGCGGGTGGAAGATCAACGGGAGGTCCAGTCTATGGCTGGCCTCTCGCCACTGGAAGCCCTCTCCCTCGGTTACATGCAATCTACGGACTGCATCACCGGGGTAGGCAAACAGGGGACAGTTAGCCTCGTCGCAGGGGTCGTGTCTACAGGTTCCTACGGAGCTGTGTGGATGCTGTCTGCCCCTGACATAAAGACCAATGCACGTGAGCTGGCGACGACCGGACGTGCATGGATCACGGCCATGACCATGAAGCATGGGCGACTTGAGAACGTCGTAGACGCACGCAACAAGCTACACATCCGCCTGATCAAATTCATGGGCTTCGACCTAGGCGATCCAATCAGCAACTACGGCGTGGATAAGATCCGCGTAATCCCATTTAAGAGGTAGAACCATATGTGCTTCCCAGCAGCTATTGGTGCCATAGGCGCTATGTCCGCTACGACGATGATGGCGGCTTCACTGGCATTGACGTTGGTATCGACAGGTGTCAGCTACATGGCCCAGAAGCAGAACCAGACCGCACAGGTAAAGGCCCAAGAGACCAATGCCCTGAACACCCGCAACGCCGCCGTACAGGCGATGATCGACGGGAATGACAGCCTACAACAGCGCGAGCAACAAGAGAGTGCATCAACAGCGCTTCGTATCCAGAACGCAAAGACAAAGGCCCGTGAGGCCACGTCAACCGCAGTAGCAACGAGTGAAAGCTCAGGGCTGTCTATGGACGCACTGCTGAGTGACTATGACAGGCAGTACAGCTCATATGCTGACACGCAGATGCAGCAGCTCGGCTTCACCAATGACCAGCTAGAGCGTAGCCGTCAGGGCCTACAGTCACAGGCCGAAGGGCGCATCAACACTATGCCACTCAATCCGGTGGCAGGACCGAGCCTTCTCGGTTCAGCCCTAGAGTTTGGGGCTGGAGCCTTAAGCTCATTCGAAACATTCGCAGTTCGTGATCCACAGACTGGGTCGTACTCATTATAAGGAAACCAGACGATGGTTCAAAAAGTCGTTTCAGACCCGTCGCTGACGCCCGTAGCGGCACCAGTCGACACCTTCGTAGCACCACGTCTGGAAGCCCCACAAACCAGCGGGCTGCAAAGCCTTGCCCAGTCCTTGTCGCGTATCAACCCAGAGCTTCAAAGGTTCTTGGGATCGCGCAACAAAGAGCTGGCCGAGCGTGAGTTCGCTGCTGGCATGACAGCCGCACAGTTCACGGATCCATCCTCAGGCCTTCTGGCCAACAAGAACGGGTGGCAGCAACTGATCACTGAGGTGAGAGCAACAGACAAGATCAACGGCACCAGCAAAGCTGACGATCTGGTTGGGGCATCACCCCACTTTCGTCGGGGCCTCGTGTCCCAGAAAGCTACCCGGATCGGGGTCGGCCTCGCTGCCCACATGCAACAACAGTGGACGGACAACGAAGGTGGCGTTCAGGGCATGGATGACCCTGCAGCTGTGCAGGCGTGGATGCAGAACCAGACGGTGGCTTACACCAAAGGTAAAGGCCTTGACGGGATCGACCCGCTGATTACCGCAGAGGCCTTCACACCTAGGCTGCTACAGGCTGAACAAGCTCTCATGAGCCACCATATGTCGTACCGCTCAAAGGCACGCATGGGTGAGTTCGAAGACGAGTTCAGTGCTGGCCTAGGCCTCGCCCTAATGGGCAACAGCGGTCCCTATAGCCCTCCCGTGCTCTCGAACCTGTCCCACTCGGTCGAGTTTGAGTTCCAGCTGGAGGGCAAGGCCCGCCCGTATCGCCCTAATGATGAGATCCTCGACGTCCTCGGCGCATCCGCTGAGGCTGTCCTAGGCAAGGGCACGCGCATTGTTGTTGGTTCAGGGCAGGAGGGTGACAAGCCGCAGCACGGATCAACGCGCCACAAGACTGGCACCGCAGCTGACTTCTACATCGTGGACCCACAGGGTAACCGATTGAAGGCTGACGATCCTCGCTCCCGCCAGTTCATGATCACTGCAGCCCGCAATGGCGCAAAAGGCTTCGGCCTTGGTCCTGAATACATGGGTGACAGCTTCCACATCGACCTCGTTAAACCCGGCGCTGGACAAGACAACGCTTGGGGATCCTATGGAAACGCCATGCAGGCCGAGCTGGTCCAGGCCATCCATGAGTTCGATAGCGGGGCACCTGTCGCAGGGAACTACCAAGACACAGCCACCCACGACATCCAAAGCATGATCAACTCAGCGGTCTCCAATGGGATGAACCCAAAGAAGGTCAACGAGATGGCCGTCCACGCGGTGATCGAACAGGCGATGGCTTCTGGGGACTCCAGTATGCTCACAGTCCTTGAACAACTCGACACTGGGCACGGTCCCCTTGGCAACATCGCTTGGGTGCGTGAGGCACGACGCAAGGCTGCAGAGGACATCGACGACGAAGCGTGGGAGACAGACTCTCGCGCCAAGATCGTAGAGGACCAACAGCGCGTTGAAGAGACGCGGGTGATGAAGCAGGCGGGATACAGGGCGATCATGAGTGACCCTTTCGGGGACCACAAGAAAATGATCAGTGCTCTGACAGAGGCGGGGGAGCCTTCCCTCGCAATGGAGATGCACAACCTGCAGCGCCAGCTCCAGCAAGAGACTTACACCGTCAACACCAACCACGAGCAAGTCGGTGAGCTACGTCTCGCCATCAATCGCAGCTCTTTCCCGAAGGACGAGATGGAGCTACGCATCCTGAAAGGCATTGGCACCGAGTACCCGTCGTCTGTGGGCATGGCCCTGTTTGATGACCTCGAAAGGGTCGCCAAGTTCGAAGACAAGATCAACGACCAGAGCGTTCGGCGCATGATCGACGACGGTGCGAGCATAATCTCGGACGGACGCATCCTGAAAGACATCAGTGGCAACAACATTGGTGACGGCTTCAAAGCTGCGATGGCCTACGAAGAAGAGTTTCTGGACGAGATCCTGATCTTCTTGGAGGACAACCCAGAGACCTCTGTCGTTAAGCTGAGAAAGTTCGTTCGTGATACCCGGCGTGAGCTGATGAAGAAGTCAGAATATCAGCCGATTGACCTGTACAGCCAGCAGTCCGAGACACAACTCGACAGTGTGGCATCCGGTGTCGAAACCGTAGCCGATCCGTTTGCGGGCTACTCAGATGCTGGCATTGCAAAAGCTGCAGCAGACAGTGGCCTAACTACAGATGCGTACCGCCAACAGGTATGGACGCTGTACGGCTACACACCACCCAAATAATCCCAAAGGAAATAACGCATGGCCGACGAAACAGGGGCAACCCAACTACCACCTCTGCCAATCTTGGGGGACAGTGGTGCAACACAACAGCCTCCACTGCCAATCCTTGATGCACAGGGCCAGCCAGCTGGTGGGGCACAACTCCCTCCGCTTCCTGTCCTTGATGCACAGGGGCAGATCGTCGGCGGTGGAACCCCTCCGTCCCAAGAGATCACACTTGACTTGGCCCCCGATGAAACAGGCAGGGGCTACATGGCCGACATCGGTGTTGGTGTCGTCGGCGGGGTGCGTGACGCAGCACAAGAGACCCTTAACACAGTCCAGTGGGCTGGTGAGGGCCTTGGGAACCTGATCACAGGCGGGAAGGACGTCTACTACACCAAGACTGACGGCTTCGAATGGCTGACCACAGAAGAGGTCAAGGCACGCGATGATGTCCCAGCGTGGCAGACGCGCGACCTGTTCGGGGATGAAGGAAGCGTAGGCCTCCCTGAGGTAGCTGACACACAGACGCTGCCCGGTGGCCTGACAAAGGGCATCACACAGTTCGTCACAGCCTACGCCACCTTTGGCAAGGCCATGAGTGTCGGCAAGGGCGTAATCGTCAAGGGCCTGACTGGCGGGGCCGCAACTGACTTCGTGGCTTTCGACGCCCACGAGGACCGCTTCTCCGACTTCCTGCGGGATAATCTCGGATTGTCTGACCCCATCACTGCGTACCTGTCTGCGGACGGGGATGACACGGTGTTGGAAGGTAAGCTCAAGAACGCGGTAGAGGGCCTAGGGCTTGGTGTGGCGGCTGAGGGTGTGTTCCTTCTGGCTCGTTCGTTCAAGCGGGCCAAGGTGGTACAGCAGGCTGATGGAGACATCGCTGCGGCTGAGACGATGCAGGCTGAGATTGCCAAGATCGTTGACGAGAACCCAGAGGCACTACAGCTTGACCTCTTTGACGCAACAACCGACCCTAACCTGCAACACGCTGGGGCTGGCCCTAAGAAGGTGGAAGTATACGGGGGTGACGCAGCACCTACACCAACACCAACTGCCCCTGACGCAAAAATCCCAGGATCCACAGTGGCCCCTCGGAAGCCTGTGGACGTAGCAGCGTTCCAATCTGCAATCGACTTTGAGATGGGGATGCAGCGTGCAGGCTCCATGACGAACCCTGACGCATATGTTGAGGGTAAGCTGTTCAACTTCGACACGATGGACAGTGAGACGTCGATCAAAGAGTACCTGAACATGGCCTCTGACGCGATCCCAGAGAGCGCCCTGCAGGATACAAAGACCTTCGACAAGATGCGGAGCGAGGCTATGGCGTTCCTAGGGGACAGTGTTGACGTCTCCCCTGAGGTCATCGACGGGTCACTCCGCGCTATGGCAAAGGATGCACGCCAACAGCAGGGCATCGTCATCGCTGGTAAGATGCTGGTCCAAAGCCTTTCACGTGAGGTTGAGCTGCTGGCAGTTAAGATCTCAAACGGTGTCGGCGTGGTGGAAGACTATTCCAGAATGGTACGCCTGCAATCCCGTCTGCTGGAGACTGCAGGGGATCTTAAGTCCGTGATCAAGGGGGCTGCACAGACAACAGCAGCTGGCAGGATCCGCACCGAAGACATCCTGACCGGGGGTGAACTTGCCAGCTCTTCGATCCTCAAACAGATGGAGGATGGCCTGCACGCTGCCGGGGGACGCAAGGCTATTGATGACCTCGCCATGCAGATCGTTCTCAGTAAGGCAGCTGGCAACGGGGCTTCTGGGGTGATGCGTATCGCCGCCAATCGCCAAGCGAAAGGCTTCTGGGCAGTCACAAACGAGGTCCGCATCAACGGGCTTCTATCCGGCCCACGCACGCACATGATCAACATGATCTCCAATGGCTTTCAGTCTGCTCTATTACCAGCTGAGAAGTTCCTAGGCGGCGCTATGGCTGGGAACCGGGAGATGATGCGTGAGGGGGCCAACCAGTACGTTGGCCTCTCTATAGCAGTGAAGGACAGCTTCAAAGCTGCTGCAGCTGCATTCCGTAAGGGCCGCAACATTCTTGATCCAGAGGCCGCAATCCTTGAGGCCAATGGCAGCGACTTCCGTGCGATCACCTCAAACAGTGAGAACGCGGTGGCCCGTAACCTGATCAACGCAGTGGGCGAAACCATCCGCCTCCCTTCGCGGTTCCTTCTGGCAGGTGATGAGGTGTTCAAGCAGCTCAACTACCGTTCAAGTCTGTACGCCCGCCTCATGGGGCAGGCCACACGCATGATTGATGGGGGCCAGATCGCTAAGGCTGACGCTTCTAAGTGGGTCGCTGATCGTATGCGGTCTGGCATCGGTGCTGACGGGGCTGCAAAGTCTCTGGACGACCTAACACACGCACGCGAGGCGACGTTCACCAATGAGCTTCGTCAGGGGTCCATGCCGCGTGCTATCCAGAAGATGACAAACGATCATCCGTGGCTGAAGACCATCGTGCCGTTTGTTCGCACACCGACCAACATCCTCGTGGCAGGGGTGCAGCGTACACCTCTCATCCGACGTCTGAGCAAGGGCTTCATGGAGGATCTAAAGAGCGCTGACCCTTCTCGTGTTGCCGCAGCTCGCGGTAAGATGGCCACAGGGAACCTTATGTGGGGAGCAGCTATCTTGTCCGCACACGAGGGGAAGATCACAGGGTCTGGGCCTACTGACTTCGAACAACGTAAGGTGCTCATGGCCACAGGCTGGCAACCTTACAGCGTGAAGGTCGGTGACAAGTACATCGCCTATGCACGATTGGATCCGTTCGCCATGTTCTTCGGGATCGCCGCTGACGTTGCGGAAATCTCAGGACACTTGGACGAGCAGACGATTGGTGAAATCGCAAACGCTGGCCTTGTTGCCGTCGCCAAAAACGTCGGTTCAAAGACGTGGCTGCAGGGTCTGACCGATGCTGTTGAGGCATACTCAGATCCAGAACAGCGAATGGGTGGGTACATGCAGAAAATGGCAGCGAGCTTCTTGCCGATGTCTGCTGCTATGCGTGAGATGCGTAAGGCAGGAGACCCCGCGATGCGCGACGTCCGCACGATCTTGGACAGCATCAAGAACACTATTCCGGGGTACTCAGACAGCCTACCAGCCAAGCGCTCCTTCATCACTGGGGAGCCAATCTTCTATCCAAAGGGCTGGGGTAAGGATGCGTTCTCACCTTTGGGCGAAGCCTTCGCCTCCATGAACCCGATCTACGAGGGTGAGTGGAAGAAGGACAAGGTGCTCGACGAGCTGGCCAATCTCAATGTAGGCTTCCCTGCACCCCTCCGCAACATACGTGGAGTTGACCTGTCACCTAAGCAGTACGAGACATACCTTGAGCTGCACGGAAAGGTGCGGGCACCGGGATCACGTCGGACGCTGTACCAAGAGCTGGAGAAGGTGATCAGCAGCCCGACATACGACATCAACCGGGAACGCACAGGGGACATTTCAGATCCAGACATGGACCCACGACTGCGTGCGGTAAAGCGCGTGATCACAGGATACCGTAAGCTGGCCCAGCAAGAGCTTCTGATCCTGTATCCAGAGCTTCGCCAGTCGGTTGTGGAGCGCTACTCAGCTTCACAGACCAACGCCCGTTCACTCCTGAGTGGTGTGATCGACCTCGGCAAGTAGCCGCCTAAACCAACCATCCTAAAATGAAAGGAGCCTGCCCGTGTCACAGCGGGTGGGCTGGTAAGTCATGACAACAGCTACCTCTACCACGTTCGGTGATGGCGCGACCACGTTGTTCAATATCCCGTTTCCATACCTAGACCGCACTCACGTCTTCGTTGAGGTTGACGCTGATCAGGTGTCGTTCACGTTCAACTCATCTTCAACAATCAACATCTCACCTGCTCCTGCACTGAATGCACTTGTGCGGGTCTATCGGGTAACACCTGACACTGACCTCATTAACTTCAACAACGGAACAAACCTTGAGGCTGACGATCTCGATCTTATCCACCAGCAGTCTCTTTACCTAGCGCAGGAGGCCAGAGACGTAGGCTTCGACGCCATCCGCCGTGCCTATGGGTCCGTGTGGGATGCCGAAGACCGCCGCCTGACCAACCTAGCATCCCCGGTGGAGCTGACAGACGCTGTGCCTTTGGGATTTATTGCCACCTACGAGGCTTCAAGTCTTGGCGAGGTTGTGGCGATCCGTAATCAGCTTTCCGATCTGAACGTAACGGTAGTGCCTCTGGACTACACCGATACCCCAATAGCTTCATACTCCATCGACACTGGTACAATGGAACTCAGCATCCCTCGTGGTGTTCCAGGACCACAAGGTGTCATCGGTGTCGCGGGGGCGCAGGGCATCCAAGGTGCTCAAGGCAGCGTTGGTCCAACAGGCCCAGCTGGAATTGTAACTGTTGGCGACACAGGCCCTCAGGGCATCCAAGGCGAACCCGGTGGTGTTGGTGATAAAGGTCCAACAGGCGACCAAGGCCCTCTAGGCGACAGCCCTATGGCTCTGGCATTTGGCAACTTCGCGGTGACGAACACAGGAATGCTCACACTTGAATACGTCGGATCGCTCGCAACTGGGGCGCTCTACATCGACGCTAACGGCGACATGCAAGCCGACACGTCAGTAATCTAAAAGGAGCCTATAATGGCAACTCTAAACATTGGCCGCGTCCGCATGTTCCCACGAGGAAACTACAGCGCAGCTACTTCCTACATCGCGCTCGACAGCGTCGTATACCTTGGTTCATCCTACGTTTGTATCACCGGAACCACACCGGGCATTACGCCCACTAACGCGACCTACTGGCAGCTTGTAGCGGCCAAGGGGGACACAGGGTCTGCGGGGCCTGCTGGGGCCACTGGTGCGACAGGACCGCAAGGCTCTGATGGCATTCAGGGCATTCAGGGCATCCAAGGTATACAAGGTGTGATTGGTGTTCAAGGCATCCAAGGTGACGATGGTGTCGCTGGTACGACGGACTTCAACGTACTCCTGAACAGGCCAGTGTTACAGACGTCCTCTATAGACCAAACTTCTGGTGCCCTTCTCAAAGTTGATGGGGAATATGGTTCATTCGGACTTGGCGGAAACACAGCCCGAACCGCGACAGACATCAACGTCACTACACTGCACATTGGGTGGCACGCCACAACAACAGCAACAACAGGTGACTTCCCACATCCCAATCACTGGGGGCTGTTGCGCGTCGAAAGTCTTGGGCCAACTACAGCCATGCAGACATGGTGGGGAATAGTTGGCGACTCCGTGTGGACGCGGCGGTACTATTCTGGCGTCTGGTCAGTATGGACGCTATTGTCCAACACGATCAAGACAACAGAAGAGTTCGCCGTAACAGGCACAGGACCATCCGTTGTTGTTTCGGAAACCCCATTAACTACAACAGACATGCAAGTGTACCTAGACGGTATCCGTCAGAGACCATCAGACTTCACAGTCTCAGGCGAAACAGTAACCATCACAGGCGGCTGGCCGGATGGTGTAACATCAGTAGTCGTTGACTACCAGTATTACTAGGGAATAGAAAATGGTAACCACAGTATCTTATGCGATGCTACCCACTAACGTAATGAACGCGGAGTGGATTGATAAGACTTATCACTTCGCCGTTTCTGATGGCGTTCATGGTGATGACTATGTTAGCGCAACAGACCTTGGCACAGACAAGTCCGCAGCTATGCAGACTGCCATTAATACGGCGATCACAGACAAGAAAATCTTGGTAATGCCACCACATGCGTTCATTCGTATGGACGCTATGGTAACGTGGTCTGCTTCCACTGACCTAAAGCTGATTATCGACGGGAACAACGCCACGCTTGTGGCAAACGGCGATGTTAATTCCACTGGCCTGTTGAAACTGGAATGCACCAGCATTTCAAAGACGATGGACATTGAGATTAAAGACCTCTCGTTTTCCGCTGCATCTCCAATTTCGGGTGGTGTTGTTAACTGCGGGCGCGGCCTCCAGATTATCCACTCACCTGCACCGGGTCTGCGCGGGTTTACCTCTGTTCTCCTTGAGAACGTGGAGTTCTACAGCCTCAACAACGATCAGGGATATTTCAGCCGACCGCTTTACATTGAAGGTGCATGGTTTGTACACGGAAAGAACGTGCGCTCAAACCAGCTCTTGACTGCCAACTTGACGGACGCTGCAAATAAGTACCGCAACAACTGGCTCGCCTTCGTCCCTGAGAGCGCGTGTCACCTCAAGGAAGTCTATGGCTTCTTCTTTGAAGACTGTATGTTCCGTTGTGGTGGTGGTCTTATTGATGGCACAGAAGGCGCGGCCTTTGTGTCTGATACAAACGGATCTGCAGAAGGCGGTATACTGCGAAACTGCACAGCGAACTATTCGCGGACTGGCGTACAACTCCGGGGGACTTCGAACGAACCCGGCTTCACAATGCTGTCTGGGCACATCAATGCGCGGGATTACTGCGTGGACATCCAGCGTGGTAAAAACCTGCGCTTCTCTGGTATACTCGCATACCTTGATGACGGCATGGCTGGCGCTAACCCGGATGGTGCTGCAGACCCCTCTATCTTTAAGTGCGGGACTCTGTCTGGATCTAACATCATCGTTGAAGGTGTTGACTGGCACTACGCGGCCCACCAGAACCTTGCAAACGCTCGCTTCTTCGATTCCAACGCTGTGTCAACCCAGACCTACTTCATCCGCGATAACAAAGTTGGTGACACTACGTTGTTCAAGCACGGGTTCTCTTCAAGCACACAGCACACAGTATTTGCCAGCGGCAATGCGTTCGCACATGGGACGATCCCTTTCTCAAACGATGCTATCGTTGGGTACCAGTACGAAGAAATGGACAACCTCCGCCGCCGCATCACTGGCTACAACTCACCTGCAGGCAATACATTCCCCGGTACGCTGACCAATGGTGACCTCTACATCGACCCAAACATCATGGCTGGCTCAGACACCTATCGTCTGACTGATGCAGGTGCCGGGACTTGGACCCGTTTCTAAGTGGACGCAGACAGCATCCACCGCAGCCTAGGCCGTCTTGAGGGCGCTCAACAACAGATACTGGACATCCTAAGGGATCGAAAGGCTGTTGTTGATGACCACGAGACGCGCATCCGAAAGCTGGAGAAGGGTCAGTGGAAGCGCTTAGGCGCTCTCGCTGCCATAACCGCCATTGGTTCAGTGGCACTCACACTCCTCAAAGACATATGGAACCAACTATGAGCGATAAATCAAAAGCAACAGAGGACATGCTCGCTGTCCTTCATGGAAAGATGGCTGAGGCGATGAAGTCAAAGCTGGAAAGCCCTGACACGCTGACAGCAAGCGACCTCAACGTGATCCGGCAGTTCCTCAAGGACAACGGCATTCAAGCAGACGGCAGCAAGACACCCGGTATGCAATCACTGGTCGATGGCCTTCCTGATCTGCCTGACAACGACGACCACCTGTACGCCCACTGAGGCGTCCACACAGCGCCCCTAACTAACAGGGGCCACACCTACCCCTGAAATCACAACAGCCTAGCCCCTGCAGTCCCTGTGGGCGGCTTAGGCGTGCCCAAAGGACATCTCTCGTATGGCCATTAAAGACGACGTCAAGTGGTGGCGCAAGGAGTACCCAGAGGAAGACTGGAAGATCTTTGAAGACCTCCGCTACTTTCTGATCCTCGTGTGGCGGCACCTCATGCTGCCAGACCCCACACCCGTACAGTTCGACATCGCAAGCTGGCTGCAGTATGGCCCACGCCGGATGATCACCGAAGCCTTCCGTGGTGTTGGCAAGAGCTGGATCACCTCGGCCTACGTGTGCTGGCGATTACTACGCAACCCTCAGCTTAAGATCATGGTCGTGTCCGCTTCCAAGGAACGCGCCGATCAGTTCTCCACCTTCACCCTTCGTCTTATCAACGACATGGACATCCTAAAGCACCTGATCCCCCGCGCCGATCAGCGGCAGTCCAAGATCAGCTTCGACGTAGGCCCAGCGCGTGCCGACCACAGCCCCTCGGTCAAGTCCGTAGGGATCTTCGGTCAGCTTACGGGTGGCCGCGCCGACGAGATCATTGCAGATGACGTTGAGGTTCCTAACAACTCCGAGACGCAGACCATGCGTGACAAGCTGGCAGAGCGTGTGAAGGAGTTTGACGCGGTTCTAAAGCCCGGTGGGTCCGTCAAGTACCTTGGCACCCCCCAGACCGAAGAGAGCCTGTACAACCAGCTCCCAGAGCGTGGCTACGTGGTCCGCATCTGGCCAGCACGTGCCCCTAAGCTGCCTGACGCCAAGGGCACCCGACTTGCAAACTCTTACCTCGCAGCCATCGCCCCTACGATCCTCGAAAAGATGGTACAAGGGACGCTACTGGTCGGTGACCCCACAGATCCAATCCGCTTCGATGATCAGGATCTCATGGAGCGTGAGGCCTCCTATGGTCGCTCTGGCTTCTCCCTGCAGTTCATGCTCGACACAGCCTTGTCCGACCGTGACAAGTACCCTCTCAAGCTGTCCGATCTGCTGATCACTGGCTTGAACAACGAGGTCGCCTCTGAACGGATCATCTGGTCCGCTGACCCCATGTACACCCTCAAGGACATGCACTGCCCTGGCCTCAATGGGGATCGCTACTACAGGCCCGCTGCCATGCTTGGCGACTGGGTTCCCTACGAAGGATCCGTGCTGGCCATTGACCCCTCAGGTCGCGGCAAGGATGAGACCACCTACGCTGTGGTCAAGATGCTGAACGGCTACCTCTACGTGACAGAGGCTGGCGGGATGCAGGGCGGGTACGACGACCCCGTCATGGAAGAGCTTGCCCAGATCGCCAAGCGGAACAAGTGCAACGCTGGTATCATTGAGGGCAACTTCGGTGACGGTATGTTCACCAAGCTGTTCACACCCTTCCTCAAGAAGGCCGGGTATCCGATGACGCTGGAAGAGGTGAAGCACAACACCCAGAAAGAGGCGCGGATCATCGACACCCTTGAGCCTGTCATGAACCAGCACAAGCTGATCCTATGCGACAGCGTCCTCCGTAAGGATCTGGAGAGCACGCAGCACTACCCGACCGAGCAGGCCCAGAAGAGGCAGCTCATGTACCAGCTCACGCGGATCACGAAAGCCCGTGGCGCTCTAGCCTATGATGACCGACTGGACGCCCTAGCTATCGGTGTCGCCTACTGGGTCGAGCAGATGGGCCAGAACGAAGAAGACAAGATGGACCAACGTGCTGCTGAGATCCTCGAAGCAGAGCTTGCATCGTGGAGCGGACAGGACGGCATCAGCCTCGACATCCTCGCTATGGGTGGCTCAATCGAGCTGGCCATGAAAGCCGCCCGGTGGAACGACGGATAATTACCCGCCACCATAGCCCCAGCCTCCCCCGCCCCCCTCCGTTACCCTATAGTTACTCTAGAGCTATGGACATGGTTATGGTGAGGGGAGGCACCCCCTCCAGCCCCCCATTAAAGAGAGACCTCAGATGAGACCCACAGCTTACATGCTGGTGGGGTTCCTCCTAGGCATCGCCGCACTGGCATATGACATCGACAGGATCGTCCAGAGCGATGTCGGAGGTGTCCTGTGGAAAGGTGGCGTGTTGATCTATGTGAAGGACTTCCCCCGGTGACAATCATCATCACCAAGACCTGTAACAACTGCAATCGCCCTATGGCGTTCACCCCCGCAAAGACCGTGGTGTGTGGATGCTGTGGTGCCGTTTACACGAAAGCCAGCTGAGGCCCCCCTCTGCGTGGTCGGATTACATCCTACCCCTCCGAGGGGACATAGCAACAGCAACGAAAGAAATAAACATGGACATCTCTGCACAGAACACATTCACGTCCCCTCAGCTTATTCAGGGTGACAAAGGGTTTGACATCTCCGTATCCGGCACATTCGTCGGTACAGTGTCTGCCCAGCTGTCCAAGGACGGCACCACCAACTGGATCGACATTGGCAACACCACCGCTCCAACCGTGCTGACTGCATCCCCAGCAAGCGCTTGGTTCCTGCGGGTCGGGATCGCCACAGGTGGTTACACATCTGGCACTGCCGCCGTGGAGGTTTACTAAATGCTTAAGCAACTCCTTAACCGGGTCGTAGCTTCCCCTTTGCGGGTCTCTGGATACTTTGGTGAAGTGGCCGTAGATGTCTTAGCGCTATTCACAGGTCGCTTCGGTTTTTGGTATCAGTTTGAGACCGGGACAGTGGAGAGCGCTCCCGGAGTTGTTGCTACTGCAGGTGACATTGTTGACACTGCAGGGGACTCTAGCCCCAATGGCTACGAGCTTGAGACAGGCTCCGCAGGTACGCAACCTGTGTTCCAAGAGACCCCGAACAGGCTGGTCATGGACCGGGTTGACGACGGCGTGATCGTCACTGTTCCCGGTAGTGGCCTTGTGGGAGACATGGTCATCGGCACGACTGAGGGCACAGCTACTTATGGTGTATCTCTTCCTTCTGGTTTAACAACACTAGGCGGTGCCTACTGGCCGGGGCCTGACATCACTGGTCTCTTTGGTATAGAAGGATCTCTGTCCATAAAAGAGAAGCAGGAAATCGAGGCTTCATTTGGCGGTGGGGACTATGGAGGTGTATCCGACCTTTCAGCCTATTGGAGGGGTATGAATTACCTTACCTCATTCCCAGTGCTCGACACGTCTTCCGTAACAAACATGACAAACACATGGCGCGATTGCTCTTCGCTGACTTCATTCCCATTGCTCGACACGTCTTCCGTAACAGCCGCGCAGGCCGCATGGCGCGGTTGCTCTTCGCTGGCTTCATTCCCAGTGCTCGACACGTCTTCCGTAACAAACATGACATACGCATGGTACGCTTGCTCTTCGCTGACTTCATTCCCAGTGCTCGACACGTCTTCCGTAACAAACATGACAAACGCATGGTACGGTTGCTCTTCGCTGACTTCATTCCCAGTGCTCGACACGTCTTCCGTAACAAACATGACAAACGCATGGTACGGTTGCTCTTCGCTGGCTTCATTCCCATTGCTCGACACGTCTTCCGTAACAAACATGACAAACGCATGGCGCGGTTGCTCTTCGCTGACTTCATTCCCCTCTAATATGTTCGACGCTACGCCTTGTATCGACTTCGCCTTCGCATTCGACAACACGGCATTAACTCAAACCTCCATCGACAACATCCTTACAAGCATAAACACCGCTGCGACATCTAACGGCACATTCAATCAGTCTGGTGGGTCAGCCCCATCTGCCACAGGTGAAGCGGCTATCACAGCTATGCGTAGCCGTGGCTGGACCATCAGTGTGACTGGAGGGTTCTAAGAGCCAGCCTAAGCCCACCTACGCGCCCTTTAGCCCAACAATCGGGCCAGTCCTGCTGTTTAACTACAGTGGGGCTGTAGGGTGGCTTGTGGGGGCTTAGGGTAGCGATAGTTTTTCCCGAAAAATGTGATCACCTTACCGATAGAGCACGAACTGAACTTCCCCCCTTGCCACTAACAGGGGCGGTCCCACCCTCACACAGAGGATGCAGGCACATGCGTAGTAGTTCTTTTGCGCCTCCATCCTTACCGCCCTGCAACAGATCCGCATGTTATCGCTGCGAGCGCCATAGAAACAAAGGCTTTGCGTCAGATTGTATATCCATTGAGGGGATGCGAGTGGGTGGCTTAGGGGATGCGAGTGGGTGGCTTAGGGGATGCGGATCCGATGCGCCTAGGCTACTTGCGAATGGTTCGCATCTGGCTTTCTTTGCATCTGTAATTTTGACGTGTGGATGCATCCCCTAAGATCCACCACAGCCAACCACAGCCAACCACAGCCACGCCACAGCCACGCCATCGCCACAGCCAGCCACAGCCAGCCACAGCCAGCCACAGCCAGCCGAATAGGAAACACACGCGTGGGTGGTTCTTATTCCTGATCAGGGGGGAAGCCTAGGTGCGAATGGTTCGCAAGTGTTTTCCCTAGGGCGTGGCGTTTGGGTGGATCCGGGTGGCGT
>Ga0136655_1000313_pt1 | contig 21731 bp, 21 predicted proteins | sample CPBDNA_2_FD_94863 | JGI IMG/M metagenome (GOLD analysis project Ga0136655, IMG submission 94863) | Freshwater to marine salinity gradient microbial communities from Chesapeake Bay, USA - CPBay_Spr_15_0.8_DNA (version 2) | ecosystem: Environmental > Aquatic > Marine > Coastal | place: USA... | reverse complement strand
TATGTACTTGCTAGTTCAAGCCAATGATGTCAAGGAAGCTTATGAAAACACCGTCCTAACTATGAAAGATACGATGGGAGAATACAGCATCCCAGCGGTGTCAGAGTCCCCTATTATGGATGTATTTCCTTATTTTTCAGGCCAAGAGGAAGATATGGAGCTATTAAAAACTTTTGTCGTTCTTAAGGACTCGGTGCCAGCTGTAAACAAAATGGATGAAGATCTAGAACTGCAAGACGTTCTTGCTATTTCCAAAGAATAAAAAGTAGAGTCACCAACCATAAAGAAATCATAAAATCCAGGACTTGATGTCAAATTTATAAGTCTTTAAAGGAACATCAGTACCGTACATAAAAAAGCCCCATCAAAATTGATGGGGCTTTTGTCAAAATATATAAGTATATATTATAGAACTTTTACGTTTACTGCGTTTGGTCCTTTGTTTCCTTCTTGTAAATCAAATTCTACTTCGTCACCTTCTCTAATCTCATCGATTAATCCTGAAATGTGTACAAAGTGGTCTTTTTCAACTCCTTCTTCTGTGATAAATCCAAATCCTTTAGTGTCATTGAAAAATTTTACTGTTCCTCTACTCATCTTAATGTAATTTATTTATATTAATACTGTTAATGGGGTAAATATAACAACATTTATTCACATGACAACATTCTTTATAAAAAGGCTACCGCTATTCTTTACCTTTAAGCAGTTCCAGCTAGATTTATAAGTCACGACCTGCACCCTAAGAAGGTCTTGCTCCTAGTATGCTGTGCCGTAGATTAAAAATAAATCTATACAAACAAGGCCACTCCGTATAAGTATACTTAATTTTACCAACTATAAAAACACATCTTCTTTAAACAGTAGATTTTCATTAAAGAACACTCATATGAATATGGAACATTTGTTATACGATTATTTGGTAGCATCTGGAATGACAGATGTTACTGCTAAATATATCAATCTCGTTAGCTTACTTCTGCTCCTGCTGATTCTAGCCGTTCTTATTGATTTGATCACAAGTAAAGTGATTATTAAATTATTTACTCAGTTTAGTGATAAAACAAAAACCAAGTTTGATGATTTATTGGTTAAGAATAGGGTGCCACAAAATGTAGCTCATATCATTCCTCTTCTTCTGATATTAGAAGTTATTCCTAAAATATTTATCGACTTCCCAAAATTAGAAAATATAATAGAAAAAGGTTTGAAGGTATTTGCTATCGTACTGACATTGTGGATAGCTCGTAGTTTATTAAGAGCTTTTAAAGATTACTTCAAAACCTTACCTCGTTTAAACGATAAACCCATAGACAGTTACATACAGGTATTTATGATTTTTGCATGGTCTCTTGGGATACTATCTGCTTTTGCAATTATTACAGGAATAGAGTTTATTGAATTTATTACAACTATTGGTGCTGCCTCAGCCATCATTATCTTAGTATTTAAAGATACCATTCTTGGTTTTGTTGCCAGTATTCAAGTATCTATAAATGACATGGTGCGCATAGGTGACTGGATCACCTTTGAAAAATACGGTGCTGATGGCGATGTGATAGAAATCAATTTATCTACAGTTAAAGTTCAAAATTTTGATAAAACTATTACCACCATTCCTACCTATGCGCTTATTTCTGATTCATTCAAAAACTGGCGTGGCATGGAAGAATCTGCTGGAAGACGCATTAAAAGAGCTTTGAACATCAAACTAGACAGCATTAAACATTTATCTAATGAGGAAGTGGAACAATTAAAAGAAATTCAACTTATCACTTCCTATTTAAATGCGCGCCAATCGGATATTATTACTTACAATAACGAAAATAATATCAATAAAGAATTATTGTTAAACGGTAGAAACCTCACCAACATAGGAGTATTTAGAAAATATATGGAAACCTATATTGAGAACCACTCGGGTACTAATAAGGAGATGATGATCATGGTTAGACAATTAGCGCCTACCGCCCACGGTATTCCTATAGAGATGTATGCTTTTAGTAGTGATAAGCGCTGGCAAAATTATGAATACATCATGGCCGACATCTTTGATCATCTAATTGCGTCAGTTCCCTATTTTAATTTGAAAATATTTGAACTGCCGAGCAATTCGAGTTTTACGGATCTTAATAAAGCTCATGGAAGCGACAACGAGTAAACCGGAGGTAGTATGTTAGACCTATTGCGCTTTCGCGAAAGCCAAAAAAAAGTGACTCATATGTTTCTTAACATACTCATGAGTCCATAGCTGTTTTTTGATATTTGATATGAGTTGATGTTCGATACGCTGTCTGTATTGTAGTCTAGGCTTGTTCTTATTTTTCTACGGACATATGGATTACAGCATCCCCTTTGTTGACTATTGGAGCTTTATTGATACAAAAGACATAGCCTTTTACAGGAGCTTTGACGTCTTTTTCAAAAAAGCCAAACGGATCTGAAATACTGCCGATCTTATCGCCTTTTTTGTAGAACCTTCCCAAAATCGCATTACTGCGAAACATACCCGAATGATTTGCTCGAATCCATTTAGAACTTGCTACAATTATGGGTTCACTGACTTTTGCCTTGGATGCTAGTTCTTTTGAAAAATCTCTAATCCCTAGATGATGCATCAAATTTAACGCTCCTGTAATACCTACTTTAGTGATTGTTTTATCTATATCTAAAGATTTCCCTCCTTCAAATAAAAGTACTTTTTTACCTAATTTTATAGCAGAATCTCTGTAGGATTTTTCTCTTCGTTTTGATTGCATAATAAAAGAAGTTCCAAAGGATTTTGCTAATTCTAAACTTTCCTCATCCCCCTCATTTATTCTTATTTGAGGGGCATTAAAACGATCTGCACCACCAGTGTGAAAATCTAGGCAGTAGTCTGCCAGGGGTACAATTTCCTTCATCAAATGATAGGCAAATATACTGGCGAGTGAACCTCTTTTAGAACCTGGGAAAACTCGGTTCAAATCCCTTCCGTCCGGAAACTGGCGGGTTTGATTTAAAAAACCAAAAATATTAACTACTGGAATACATATTACCATGCCTTTTTGAGGTTTGTGATACCCTTTAGCAACCAATTGTCGAACAATTTCGACCCCATTAATTTCATCGCCGTGAATACCACCTGTAATTAAAATGGTTGGTCCAGACTCTTTAGCTCTTTCAATAATAACAGGCACTTCTATTTTGGTACGTGTATGAAGTTTTGCAATATCCAAATTGATCTGAAGTCCTTTTCCTTCCGGAATAGCTTTTCCTAAAACTTCAATGCTCTTGTTACGCATTACGCTCTACGTATTTGATGATTTGAGAGGCAATATCCTTACCCGTTGCTGTCTCAATACCTTCTAAACCTGGGGAAGAATTCACTTCCAAAATTAAAGGACCTCTTACTGACTGAAGCATATCTACCCCTGCGATCCCTAATCCCATTGCTTTAGCCGCTTTTAAAGCTGCATTTTCTTCCTCATCTGTTAATTCAATGATATCTGCTGATCCACCTCTGTGCAAATTGGACCTAAACTCACCTTCTTTTCCTTGCCTTTTCATAGCTCCTACTACCACTCCATCAACAATAAAAGCGCGTATATCAGCCCCTTTAGCCTCTTTTATGAATTCTTGCACAATCACTCGAGCCTGTAAACCATTAAAGGCTTCTAAAATAGATTCTGCTGAATTTTTGTTATCAGCTAATACAACGCCAAGTCCCTGAGTTCCTTCTAATAATTTAATAACTAATGGTGCACCCCCTACTTTCTCTACCACATTACTTACATTTTTAGAATAATTACTAAAAACCGTTTTAGGTAAATCAAGTCCTGCACGTGCCAATATTTGAAGACTTCTCAATTTATCTCTGGAACGAACTAAAGCTTGAGATTCAGTAGCAGTGAATATTTTCATCATTTCAAATTGACGTACCACAGCGGTACCAAAAAAAGTCACCGATGCACCAATACGAGGAATGACTCCGTCAAGGTCCCGTATTTCTTCGTCTTTATAAATAACTATAGGTTTCTTTTTTTCAATTACAAGATCACATTTGGTATGATCTATAATGATCATTTCGTGACCTTTCTTTTTACCTGCCTCCACAATTCTTTTGGTGGAGTACAAATTAGGATTTGCTGATAAGATTGCAAATTTCATTAATTACATTTTAGTACTCGATTAAAGCTATGTTAGAGATGGATAAAGCTATTCGTTAACAAAGCCTAGGAATGCGAACAGATTTGAATAAAATACAATAGTACCAATTTCAACTACAATGATATATAAAAAGATTTGGTCTCATAATAAAATTTGATGAAGCCGATACAAATATAAGTTCTTGTCTGATTAAGATGTTCCTAAATCAACCATTCTTTGCGCATAGGCTTAAATAATACAGATGCTAAAACCGAAACTAAAAATTATGCTATTTAATCAAAAACAACATGTTCCGAGCATGTGGAAGTAATAGGATACTTTATCCGCTTTATTTTAGTAGTACACAGCTGATATCAAAAGAATGCAGTACAAGACAAGGAGGTTACCCAAGTCTTATTAAATACCCATATAGCCTGAATATTGCTCATTTTACCATGTTTATTTAGGATCCGATTTTGTTGCACTTGTAGTTACTAAAGAGGGGTGTGTTTTAAGCAAAGACCAGTTCTATACTGCCAAATCCACATCGCAGTGTTTATTTAATATATAATCATCCTTAAGATTTTCCCTCTTTTGTTTCTAACCTACCACCACTATGCAAAGCAAACCTGCCTTTATTACGCTCGTGTACTTGCTCTTGTTGTGGCCAAGGCCAACCTCCAAATTGTGTTTGTTGATAGTCGGTAAAAGCCTCCCTGATCTCCATCTCTGTATTCATCACAAATGGACCGTGTTGTACCACCGGCTCATGGATTGGTCTGCCTTGTAAAATGAGTAGAAAAGCTTCTCTACCCGTATTCTGTATCTTTAAATCATGAAGTGCTAAAACTTCTATAGAATGATGCTCAGAGACTGGTTTTCCTGCTATTTCTAGTTGCGTCCCTCTATAGAAATAGAGATTCCTTTTAACTTCACTACCCTGTGCTTTTGGCAGTATATAAGTTGCACCGGCTTCCATTTTTATAGTAGCAACAAGTACTTCATTCTCAGGATTTGCTGCCCAAGAATCTGGCGTTGGTTTCAAGGAGTGATGCCCATTTAATGTTCCAGCAATAAGATCTACCTCAGTAGCAAAGCCGTTTTGATCTTTGTGGTGAATAACAGGTACTTCTTCACTCCACAACATTTTGAAGTGTGGCGGCACCATTTTACTCACTTTAGGTAAATTGAGCCATATTTGAAATATTTCTAGCGTGTTTTCTTGATCATTCTTTAGCATCGGAAACATCTCACTGTGAAGTATTCCCTTCCCAGCAGTCATCCATTGTACATCGCCTGCACCAAAACGACCTGCACCTCCCAACGAGTCCGAATGATCTACAATTCCTTCTTTATTAATGGTGATGGTTTCAAAACCCCGGTGCGGATGGTAGGGAAAACCTGGCACATGACTACCATGGTACATTCTAAAACCATCTTTGATCACAAAATCATGACCTATAGTTCTACCTGCTTTTTGAACCTCAGGAATTCCTAAATACTGATCTCCTGCTGGATATAAATCTCTATGGTGTGCACAAAATAAAAAAGGATCTTGTGTTTTCCATGGAAATCCTAAAGGGTGAATATTGATGATGCTCGCTGTCATTTGTTTTTTATAAGGTATACGTCTTCTAAAATTGCTTGGATACTCCCATTTATCAAGAATAACTATAATACCTTTGCTATGCAACCTAACAGCTCTGAATTATTATTAAGTTTCTGGAGTGCTACTTCAGCTTATAGTTGTGATACCTCTCATACACACCTATCAAATGTCGAACAACATTTCCTGCCCCAATTGTCAAACACTCATCGTATTACATACAGAAGTATTCTTAAAAGGGATAAGTTTTACCTGTTCCAATTGTGATGTTAAAATAGGGATGACAGAAAAAACAGACTTGGATCAAGCTAAGATGGACATATTTAAAAAGTTTATTAAAATTAAAAAGAAAACAACCTCTAGCATTCCTTGCCTTGATTGTGGATCTGCAATACCGTTGATCACTAAAGATTTAATAAAGGGCAATAAAATGGTTTGTCCCAATTGTAAAGTAACTATGACGTTGCAGCGATAAGCCACGCTATATAACTGATCAACAAGAAGGTAGCTAGAGGTATAGCTCAAAAAACATTTTAAATCCAAAGGTAAAGACGGTTTTCTCTTGTCCCTCCTCTCTATTTTACCCAACATTTCAATGCTTCGTCAAGTAGGAGAGCCTCCTATATATCTAAATAAATTACCCTTTAATTAGGAAGCTGCTTTCTATGAAAACGCTGCTATGCGCTTATCTTTGAAATGGAATTAGTAAGCTCGACCCTAATGAAACAAATTAAAGAATATTTAGAAAGTATTGCTCACATCTCAAATGAGGATTGGGACTTTTTTACTTCAAAGTTAACTCAGCGAGTGATTCCTAAAAAAGAAGTTTTTTTAAAATTAGGCGAGGTAGAAAATCAGATTTCGTTTATAGAATCTGGTATTGTACGCTTGTTTATTCCCAAGGAAGACGACGAAAAAGACATCACTTTTGGCTTTAGTTTTGAAAACCAGTTTATAAGTGCTTACGACTCCTTTTTAACCAGACAGCCTTCCTTATATCAATTACAAACGCTGACTACAACAAGGTTGCTCAGTATTACTTATGACGACCTGCAAGAAGTGTACAAAAAGACACAAATCGGGAATCTTGTAGGCAGATTAACTGCAGAGCGACTTTTTCTAATCAAATCCAAACGCGAACAAAACCTATTGAACCTCAATGCTGAAGAGCGTTACGTGAAGTTATTCAAAGAAAGACCTCAGTTGATACGCGTCATGCCGTTGAAATATATCAGCTCTTATATAGGGGTAACCGCACAAGCATTGAGCCGAATCAGGAGGCGAATTTCTTGATCTAGGTTCATAGTTTTACACCTGTACTGCTCCTACCTTTGTAAAAAAAAAGACTTATGGCTGTTATACTTTTAGTTGTAGCGCTTTGGTACGGTGGACTCTTCTTTCAATCCTTCTTTTTGCATCGTTATGCAGCGCACCAAGTGTTCACAATGTCTAAAACAATGGAACGCATCACCTTTGTACTCACTTGGATCTTTCAAGGTTCTAGTTACCTCAGTGCATACGGTTACGGCATCATGCATAGAATGCATCACGCTTTTACAGACACAGAAAAAGACCCACATTCCCCAAAATTTGATGATAATATGTTTGCCATGATGTGGAAAACCAAAACCATCTATCAGGACATTAATCAAGAACGCATAGCAGTAGATGCGCGTTTTACTAAAAACGTGCCTCAATGGAAAGCTTTTGACAAATTTGCTAGCTCTCGGTTCTCTAGACTTTTATGGATTACGCTGTATGTATTGTTCTTTGCCTTCTTTGTAACAGCTTGGTGGCAATGGTTGTTATTACCAGTCACCTTTATGATGGCTCCTATTCATGGGGTGATCATCAACTGGTTTGGTCATATTTATGGCTATGTGAATTACCAAATGAAAAACACCAGTAAGAACTTATTTAGATTTGATTTCTTAATGATGGGAGAAGGTTATCACAACAATCACCACAAACACGCTAATCGCGCTAACTTTGGTGTCAAATGGTATGAAATAGACATTACCTACGTTATTATAAGATTACTGAACGCTATAGGCATCATACAGCTTAAAAGAGCTTGATACATATAGGTTTTAGAAAAACAAATCCTCCCTACAGATCAAACATCTATTAGGAGGATTTTTTTCTTTAGAGTGACCTATTCTAGTGTTGCAGTCAGCTCTAGTGGAACAGTAACAGTTATACAAATAACAGGATCAACGCCAACAACAATCCAGCAGCAGAAAAGAGGATTCCTTTTTTAAAGATTTTGGTGCCGGGCAGAAACATCCAGAATGCCGATAGAACAAAGAAGAGCAATCCCACACCAAAGAAGATGTTTAAAAAGAATAAAGGCTGCCCCGATTTTGCTTTGTGGAAGTGAGTGAGTTTATCTAATAAGTAAGGCAATTCCATTTTAGTGAATTGAGCCTCTCCGGTAAGACTGTTGTAAGAACCATTTTCAAAATAGTAAGTTCCAGCCTCATTTCTTTCTACTTCCAGTTTTTTTATGTTAAGTGCTGGGCCTATCTCGCTTTTGGATAGTTGTGGCTGTACTGTTTGTTCAATGCTGACCTCTTGCTTTAACAAGTCTGTATCTCTAAAGATTAACGCAATACCGCTAATCGCATAAACAGCCATGATGCCTGCGAGAAAAAAGCCAAGATACCTATGCAACTCGCGCATTTTTTGAGAAGTTTTTCTACCCATTATAATTTGTTATCTAGAATTATTTTAAATAACAAATATAGGAGCTACTATAATACTAGAAAAGAATTACAGCAATCAAGTTTGCTTTTTAGTGCTATTTTTTAAGCTTGTGTACAAGTTGTATGAATTGATCAACCTACAAATAAATGTGCGTTTCCATAAGTCGGCTGACTGTAATAGAAAGAATTTTTAAGGCTTTTACAAGAGGCACTATAGCGTGTTTATCGAATCGTAGAGAGCGGCTTTAACTGTTTTAATTACCTTAACTACACATACACTTCAAATTTATAATTAATTGATTATATGTTAGTTAAGGACAATTATAACTAACTATAGATATATTCTATGGTGTCGTATTTATGTATTTTAAATGCGTTTTATAGCTGCAGCACGTATAGAATTCTAAAAGTTCCATAACTCTTAGAACTGAATAAAAATTTAATTGTTACGCTTCGCTTGACGCGCTTTTTTCTCGTTGTACTCCTGTATGCGTTTTGCTCTTGCAGCGAGTTGGATGCTGTCATAATTTGCAGGAAGCGCTTTTTCATATGTTTTCCAATGGGCTCGAGCAGCAAAATAATCAAATGCAATCGCTGGTTTTTGATCTTCTAACGCATCATCAATAATGCTGTTGAGAAGAATGTCCTCCACATAAAAATCGTCTACAACGGTTTCTGGTCGGTATTCTTCTTTTAGGGACATATCAAAAACGCTGGCTGTTTTATCAAACCAGAAGGCACTCCAGCCGCTTCTTAAGCGCTTTAATAAGTCATAAGCCGTATCTCCCGTCTGTCGGTGAATAAGTTTAATGAGTATTTGACCTTCGGTTTTGGATAGTTTTTTAAGCTCTCCTTTGAACTCATCCTCTATATAGTCCTCTACCATTTTAGAGTATTTCTTCTTTTGGTTTCTGGTTTCTAAAGAGGCCAGTCGCTTATCGAGAACGGTTAAACGCTCGGCCGCTAGTTTTGCATACGGCCACACTTTTTCCACTTTGCGTTTTAATATTAAATAACGAATGCGCTCGTACCTGCTGTCAAAGTTTAAGTCTTGCATCAACAGGACCTTATCCAGTTCTATAGCACTCAATGAGTCGCCGTCTACGTAGAAATATTGTTCTGACGACTTTGCTATCGAATCTTTTGAAACAGGTTGAGGTGCTGGTGTTTCTTGCGCTTTCGCGAAAGCGAGACCACCACAAGCCACTAGTAAAAAAATGAAATTCTTTATCATAAACAAGTATGCTCTAAAAGTGTTTCAAAAATAAGAAACCCAATAGAATACAAGCGTTTTTACAACCTAATTATTATCTTCACCGTCTAAAATTTATCACATGGCTGAAAAAAGCATTTTAAATAAAAAATCACTTGACTTTTTGGAAAAATACCTCAATACCGCCTCTCCAACTGGTTATGAATGGAATGGACAAAAGGTATGGATGGACTACCTGAAACCTTATGTAGATAGCTTTATTACCGATAATTACGGTACAGCAGTAGGAGTTATCAATCCAGACGCCCAATTTAAAGTGGTTATAGAAGGACATGCCGATGAGATCTCGTGGTATGTGAATTACATTACTGATGACGGACTTATTTATGTGGTGCGCAACGGAGGTTCTGACCATCAGATTGCTCCTTCTAAAAAAGTGAGTATTCATACCAAAAAAGGAATCGTTACAGGAGTATTTGGCTGGCCAGCCATACACACAAGAGATAAGTCAAAAGAAGAGGCACCTAAACCAGACAATATTTTTATAGACTGTGGTTGTGAGACTAAGGACGAAGTCCTGGCGCTAGGAGTTGATGTGGGATGCGTCATTACCTATCCAGATGAGTTTTTTGTTTTGAATAAAAACAAATTTGTTTGTCGTGCATTAGATAACCGTATGGGCGGCTTCATGATTGCTGAAGTAGCTCGATTACTGAAAGAAAATAAACAAGAATTGGATTTTGGACTTTATGTGATTAATTCTGTTCAAGAGGAAATAGGTCTACGTGGAGCAGAAATGATCACGCAGACCATAAAACCTAACGTGGCCATAGTTACAGATGTAACCCATGACACCACTACTCCAATGATCGAAAAAAAATCTAATGGAGATGCTGCTATAGGAAAAGGCCCCGTCCTCGCTTATGCGCCAGCAATTCAAAACAACTTGCGCAACCTGATCATGGATGCTGCAGATGAGAAAAAAATTCCTTACCAAAAAAGAGCTACGTCTCGTTCTACTGGAACCGATACTGATGCATTTGCCTATTCTAATGGCGGCGTACCAAGTGCCTTAATATCGCTTCCTTTGCGTTATATGCACACTACAGTAGAAATGGTTCACCGAGATGATGTAGAAAACGTCATCAAAATGATTTACGAATCGTTATTGAAGATTGAAAACAATCACGATTTCAATTATTTCTCTAATAAGAATGAAGGCTTGTTTTAATTTGATGCTTTATTAATTTGAAAATGTGCTAATTCAATTTTTAAATTGGATTTAAACTTAATTAAAATCCTTGTTTACTTCTAGTGAATGAGGATTTTTTCTAGTTACTGGTCATATGGTACATCTGATTCTGATACCGCTCCATTTTGAAGTGTTTCTAGATTTAGATACTTTTGATAGGATAGTACATGGGTTGTTACAGTCTACAATTAGAGCTATACTCGTCAACTGACTTCAATTAGTTCTGAAGATCAACTTTTATATTTTTATAGAATATAGATAGTATACTCCAAAAAAGTTACAAGTACTTTACCTTTACCAATCGAATCTAGACTATGTCCATCAATCAACGCATTCTTTTTGAAGACAACCACCTTATTGCTATTAATAAGCAGTCTGGTGATCTCGTGCAAGGAGATAAAACTGGAGATGAGATCCTCCCTGATTTAATCAAAGATTATATCGCAAAAAAGTACGATAAACCTGGTGCGGTATTTTTAGGTGTTGTGCACCGTTTAGATCGCCCTACAACCGGTGTCGTTATCTTTGCTCGTACTTCAAAAGCACTGCCTAGAATGAATAAACTTTTTGCAGCTCATGAAACCGTTAAAACCTACTGGGCAATTGTAGAAGGTAACGTGCCTAAGAAAAAGGACCGATTGGAACATTACTTGGTACGCAATCCGAAACAAAATAAAAGTTATGCACATGAGTATGAAGTGCCTAACTCCAAAAATGCAGCACTCTCCTACTCGGTTATTAAAGAACTGGATCGTTACACGCTTTTAGAAGTACAACTAGAAACAGGAAGGCACCACCAGATCAGATCACAGCTGAGTAAAATAGGTTGTGTGATCAAAGGAGATTTAAAATACGGCGCCAAACGCAGTAATAAAGACGGCAGTATTCATCTGCACGCAAGAAGTTTAGAATTTATACACCCAGTGAAAAACGAATCGGTAAAAATAGTCGCTCCGGTAAATGAGGAAGATGCTTTATGGAGGGCCGCTGCCGGAAAGTGACGCTGTCTACAGCTAAACTTTACAAACACCTTCACATAACTTTGTCTGCTTTGATGTAACTTGTTTTGAATTGTTAAAAACAATCGATGACCTCCTTAAAAATCGCTCTGGACTGGACACCTAATGCCAACCACATTGGGTTTTTTATAGCTCAGGAATTGGGCTTCTATACAAAAGAAGATGTAGCTGTAGAAATTATTGATCCTTCACAAGATAATTATGAGCTTACTCCTGCAAAGAAAGTGGAACTAGGCCAAGTAGATATGGCTTTATGTCCGTTAGAGAGTGTGATGAGCTATCAAACAAAATCAAAAGCATTTGATCTCATCGCGATTGCAGCCCTATTTCAAAAAGATCTAAGTGCAATAGCTTGTAAATCTGGTACAGGGATCAAGTCTCCTAAAGATTTAGATCATACTACCTATGCTTCTTATAAAGCGCGTTATGAAGATGAGATCGTCAAGCAACTAATCAAAAATGATGGCGGAAAGGGAATTATAGAATGCGTCTACCCAGATAAATTAGGTATTTGGGAAACCATAGAAAAGGATGAAGTTCAAGCTACTTGGATCTTTACAAATTGGGAAGCTGTGCAGGCAGCTCAAAAGAATACCGAACTGACATTATTCCAACTCAAGGATTACGGCATACCCTATTCGTATTCTCCTGTGATCAGTTGCTCTGAACATATTATTTCAACCAAAGAACTCGCATTAAAATCATTTTTAAGAGCCACTAAAAAAGGCTTTTTCTATACGCAAGAACATCCGGAGAAGGCTGCTGAAATCTTAAAGGTGCTGGTTCCTGAAAAAGATAAAAACATGGACCTCCAAAAATCTATAGAGTTGACTTGTGCTGTTTTAGGAGATCAAGAACATTGGGGTCAAATGAATTCTGATGGAATCCGTGATTTCTTAACTTGGCTTCAAGACCACAAACTAGAAAACCATAATTTAAAAGCGACTTCCCTTTTTACCAATACCTTATTATCATGATGAATGTAGAACAGCTTCATAAAGCCCAAGAACATTTTTTTAAGACACGTAAAACGAAAGATCTAAAATACAGAGTGGAACGCCTTCAATGTCTTAAAAAGGTAATAGAAAGTCGAGAACAACAAGTTTACGATGCACTGGCAAAGGATTTAAGCAAGAGCGAGTTGGAATCGTTTCTAACGGAATATCAAGTCGTTCTTAGGGAACTTAAAAGGTATATTTACAAAACTAGTAAATGGTCTCAACCTAAAAGAGTTAGAGCCTCTATCCTCAACTTTCCCTCTAAGGCAAGAAGATACCCAGAACCCTACGGAAATACATTGATTATAGCTCCTTGGAACTATCCGTTTCAACTAGCCTTAATCCCATTAATTGGTGCCGTGGCCGCAGGGAATACCGTAGTTTTAAAACCAAGCGAATTTTCCAAAGCTACCAGTAAATTGTTACAAGAAATTATAGAAGAAGCCTTTGAAGAGGCACATGTTTCTGTTGCTTTGGGAGATTCAAACATGGCACAGCAGCTTACCGCCTTGCGTTGGAATTATATCTTCTTTACAGGGAGTTCAGCAGTGGGGCAACTAATTTATCAAGCAGCTGCAAAACATCTTACTCCAGTAACCTTAGAGTTAGGGGGTAAAAATCCATGTGTGGTTCATGAAAGTGCTCACATTAAAGTAACTGCAAAGCGTATTGTGTGGGCAAAATTCCTCAATGCAGGTCAGACCTGTATCGCGCCAGATTACCTGCTGGTGCACAAGAGCATCAAAGACTCATTAATTGCTGAAATCAAAAAGCAAATTCAAGAATTTTTCGGCACAAACGTAAATGAATCTACAGACTTCCCTAGAATTATAAGAGAGCGTCATTTTAATACACTTGTTGATATGCTAGATGGTGAATCACTTCTAGAAGGTGGCCAGCACGACAGAAGTGCATTATATATTGCTCCTACTCTTGTGGATGAACCGTCTAGAGATTCTAAAATAATGACCAATGAGATCTTTGGACCTCTACTCCCCGTGATCACCTATACTACAAAAGAAGATCTAGAGCAGTGGATAAATAGTTTTGAAAAACCCTTAGCCGCTTATTGCTTTACCAGAGATTCTAAATTTGAAATGTGGTTCATCAATCGATTTACTTTCGGAGGTGGGGTTATCAATGATTGTATTGTTCAGTTTATCAATGATAGACTTCCCTTTGGTGGTGTTGGTAATAGCGGTATAGGTTCTTATCACGGAAAGAAAACTTTTGAAGTATTTTCTCATTATAAGAGCGTAGTACATCGAGGTACTTGGATCGATTTACCTGTTAAGTATGCACCTTACGCTTCCAAATTAAGTTGGGTAAAAAAATTGATGAGCTGGGTGTAATTCCATATCTGATAGTTTTGTGATGACTCTAAATGATTGGGACGTTATTTTTACCCCGCTTTCGCGAAAGCGAAATGCCTCATAGCACCGCAAAAAAAAATAGGAATTGAAACGAATTCACAGGCAACAATATTGGTAAAAGGAAAAAACACTTGATACAACAGGGAACTAAGCTGCAAGCCATTTAAAAACATAAAGCACCATAGAACCTGCTGTTTAATGAATTTTATTGACTAAATTTAACCTAAACAAAATATAGATTTGAATCATAGCCTACTTACAGCGCAGCAATTACTGCAATACAGCTTACAAAGCACCTTTATAATTCTTATTATTTCAGGTCTTTTTGTGTTGGGATGCATGCTGTTTTTAAAAAATCAAAATACAAACGCTGACTCCAATAAAAATTCTATCGCTGTAAAGATTGATCACAACGGTAAATATAAGTATGAAGTAGTGCCTAATTTAGGTAATAGCAATTTGAAATTTTGGATACGCATTATCATCGCGATTATCACTTTTACCTTTCTATATATTCCTATCAAATCACTTTTTAATTCAGAATATTAATATGGCACAACTGATTAAAATATATGAAGGTAATACCAACCAAAAGGACTTAAAACGAATCGCTGATGCTATGCGTGATGGTGCCTTAGTTATTTATCCTACTGACACGGTATATGGTCTAGGATGTGATATTACCAATAAACTTGCACTAGAAAAAATAGCCCGAATTAAAGGAGTGAAACTAGAAAAAGCTAACTTTTCGTTTATCTGTGAAGATTTGAGCAATCTAAGTGATTATACCAGTCAAATTGATTCCCATACTTTTAAGATCCTCAAGCGTAATTTGCCTGGACCCTATACCTTTATTTTACCTGGAAATAACAATTTGCCCTCCGCATTTAAAAAAAAGAAAACAGTAGGAATACGTGTGCCAGATAATAAAATTGCTACCGAATTAGTAAGATTATTAGGGAATCCAATCATCTCTACTTCTATTAAAGACGATGATGAAGTTATAGAATACACTACCGATCCAAGTCTTATTGCCGAAAAATGGGGCAAACTAGTGGATTATGTGATCGACGGCGGTTACGGAGGTAACATAGGCTCTACGGTTATCGACCTTACAGGTAATGAACCAGTTCTTTTAAGGGAAGGAAAAGGATCCATAGAATTATAAATAGTGCTTTGTAAACTTTATAAGGATACATTTTACCTGGGCTCACGAATCCTAGCCGGTAACACATCTGTCTATTTTTATGCCTATATCACTCAACTACGCCTATTAGTTGCGTTCTTGGACTTAGATATAAATGATACCTAAAATGTTTTGGATTTGTTTGCTCAGTTTTTTTTTAACTTCTTAGACTAAGAAAAATACATCGAGTATAGCTTTCTACTGACAGCAAATTTAAATTTCCAAAAGCTTTCCATTTTCACATTTCCTTATTGGTATACCGTTTGATTTTTTTAAATTGAAGTAACTAAAAATCTAAAAATGAAAAATTTAATAAAGACTCCAGCTCAAAAAGACACGAATGTAAGTATCTACTATGAAGATCAAGGAAGTGGTCAACCTATTGTTTTAGTTCACGGGTGGCCGTTGAGCGGTAGCATGTGGGAATACCAAGTCCCAGTTTTAGTAGAAGCAGGTTACCGCGTCATTACTTACGATCGTCGTGGGTTTGGTCGTTCTTCTAGGCCTTATTCGGGTTATGATTATACCTCCATGACAGAAGATTTGCATGATCTGATTGAAAAATTAGATATAACAGACATTATTTTGGTTGGATTTTCTATGGGTGGTGGTGAGTTAGCAAGATATGCAGCTACCTATGGAACCAGTAAAATCAGTAAGCTTATTTTTATCAGCTCTATAGCTCCTTACCTATTAAAAACCGATGATAATCCAGATGGAGCTCCAGAAGTAGTCTTTCATGAGATGGAAGAGAATATCAAGAACGACCGTGCCGGATTCTTAAAAACTTTTGGCGAGGGCTTTGTCAATTATGAAGATAATAAAGACCTTATTTCTCAAGGACAATTAGATTACAACTTTCAAATCGCTATAGATGCCAGTCCTAAAGGAACTTTAGAATGCATCAATTCTTTCGGCAGAACAGACTTGCGTGGGGATCTAGAGGGTATTGAAATTCCAACTTTATTTATTCATGGAGACGCTGACCATATCGTTCCTTTAGCGCCTAGTTCCCAACAAGGACATCAATTAGTAAAAGATTCTCAATTAAAAATCATTAAAGGCGGTCCTCATGGTTTATACCTCACTCACAAAAAGGAGTTGAATACATTATTGTTGGACTTTATTCTATAATTTTTTAAAAACGGTCCAGTCTTAAATGAATCACACGAGCGAGCCTACGGATTAAAATTTATGGTTCCTATTGATTCTATTTAATAATGAATGGTGCAATAGGAGTTTTAAGAAGTGCCAACTGGGGGAATCTACAAAAGTACCTACAGGAACGTTATATAAATTTTTAATTAAAGTAAGGATTGATATCCGGTCAAGTGTGCGGAAGACTAGTTGAGAAAGAGGAACTCATCATTTAAAATGCCGTACTAGGTACTAAAATATATAATTCCAGTATATGGTATCTCCTTAGCTTATATGGACATTCATTATCGTGCAGTCATCATCATTAAAACTTAGAAAAATAAAAAATAAATATTCAAAGTAGTTACTGTTGATTTTAAGACCTTTGCTGGATGAATCATCGCCACTTCCTTATCTACAAACCTTATAACATGCTCAGTCAGTTCACGACTAATGACAGCCATCAAAAGAAGAAGAACTTTTTAGGTGATTTTCATAACTTCCCATCTGAAAGTATGGCAGTAGGAAGGCTGGACGAGAATAGCGAAGGCTTATTGATAATTACCACAGACGGCACGCTTAGCAACCTTTTAAATAATAAAGGCAAAGTAGAAAAGGAATATTATGCTCAAGTAGATGGGACTATAACTTTAGAAGCACTTGATAAAATGACTTCTGGAATTGAAATCAGCACTGACGGTAATAAGTACCGTACTCAAGAATGTCAAGCTCGTATTTTAGATCGGCTACCCCAATTGCCTCAAACACTACAACGAGTAAGAGATGACCGACACGGGCCGACCAGCTGGGTTTCCATAACTTTAAAAGAAGGTAAATTTAGACAAGTGCGTAAAATGTGTGCCGCAGCAGGTTTTCCTGTATTGCGTTTGGCCCGTGTAAGAATAGGCGATTTAAAAGTGGCTGATTTAAAAGGAGAAAAAGTACTAGAAATAACAAATCAAATAACAATTTCAAAAAGGAATCTACTTTAATGGTCAATTCTTTTTTCAGGATTTGGTTGAATTTTTCAAAAAATAATTTTCCCTACTAGAGTGAGCATTCTTCTGCAACTCACTTTACTCGTCCATTAAAATGATTAATGTAGCTTTGACTCCAGCGGCTAGGTTCCATATGTTTTGTTGGATCACTTTCCCTTTAGAATCCATTACTTTAAATTCGGCTGTATTAGGGCCTGAAGTACCCTGATTTAGGGCTTCTATTTCCAATTTATTAAAACCTTTGTTAAGCGGTATACTGACTCCTTGGTATACGTTCCTTAAATAAATCTTATCTACCAATATTTTATCATCTTGCCAGACACGCACCATATCTCCATCTTCAAATTGATGATCTCTACATACTAAACGAAGTAGTTTCTCACCAGTTCTGATCTCACCTAAGAAAGTATCACTTCTAAAACCGGCACCAACAGGAGCATCCCTTTTAAATTTTTGTTTTTCGTATTTAATTCCTGGATCAACCAAATCTGTTTCTACACGCATTTTAATTTCGTTGTTGTCTTTAGGTCGAGTATAGGTTTTTACTTCCTTCTTTTCTGGAAATAACATGGATCCACCTGCAGTAGTTTGAGGTAGTGGTTCTATAGTACGAGGTGTAGTTTTGGGAATTTCTTGAGCAACCGAAACACCTAACGAAAATATAAAAATGAATGCGAGAATCTTTTTCATACTTGCAAGTTATCAAATTCCTTGCCTAATTTGAATTCTAAAGAGTTATTTTAGGTTAAAGAAAGTATAATAAATGAGTCGCGTCCAACAACTTATACACTCAAAGCGATAGATATAATAGGATTTCTGTATCATCTGGAAGTTCATTAAAAACAGTTACCATAAAAAAATCTGCCTTTATACAGTTAAAGGCAGGTGAATGATTGATAATTATCTTTTGAGAATGATACAAATGACTCTCCTACTTGAGGGCTTTTCGCGAAAGCGTCACCAAAATAAGACATGAATACCAGCATCGCTATTTCCATTGCTTTGGATCTATTGCTAAAAAACGAAAAAGTGGGCTCTAGAAATTAATTGACCCGTTTGATCTTAGCGCCTATAGCTCTTAATCTGGTATCTATATGTTGGTACCCCCGATCAATCTGCTCGATATTGTGGATCGTACTGGTACCTTTTGCGCTCAATGCCGCAATAAGTAACGATATTCCAGCTCTAATATCTGGGCTGGTCATGATAGTCGACTTTAATTGAGATTGAAAATCATGACCTATAACACTGGCTCTATGTGGATCACAAAGAATAATTTTTGCTCCCATATCAATCAATTTATCTACAAAGAATAATCGGCTTTCAAACATCTTTTGGTGGATCAAGACACTCCCTTTCGCCTGGGTAGCTACCACTAATACAATGCTCAGTAAATCTGGTGTAAAACCTGGCCACGGAGCATCAGAAATGGTCAAGATAGAACCATCTATATAATTCTGTATCTCATACCCATCTTTATGAGCCGGAATGTAAATATCATCTCCTTTTCGCTCGATGGTAATTCCTAATTTTCTAAACGTGTTGGGAATGATTCCCAGCTCATCATAAGCTACATTTTTAATCGTCACTTCAGATTTAGTCATTGCAGCTAGGCCTATCCAACTTCCTATCTCAATCATATCTGGAAGTACTCTATGTGTGGTACCCCCTAATTTATCGACACCTTCAATATGTAGCATATTAGAACCTATACCAGCTATTTTTGCACCCATACGCACGAGCATGTTGCAAAGTTGTTGCAGGTAAGGCTCGCAAGCTGCGTTGTAGATTGTTGTTTTCCCTTTAGCAAGGACAGCCGCCATTACGATGTTTGCCGTTCCTGTTACCGAAGCTTCATCCAACAACATGTAAGCACCGTGAAGCTCTTCAGCTTCAACACCATAAAAATATTCTTCTTTATTATACCTGAATTTCGCTCCTAATTTGATAAAGCCTTCAAAATGAGTATCTAATCTACGTCTGCCAATTTTATCCCCTCCTGGACGCGGGATGTACCCTTTTCCAAAACGCGCTAACAAAGGTCCTACTAACATAATAGACCCCCTTAATCCACGTCCTTGAATTTTATAATCTTCTGACTGTAACCAGTCCAGATTGACATTATCAGCCTGAAAAGTGTAGGATTCTGGACCATTTTTAGTCACTTTTACCCCTAGGTTATTCAATAAAGCGATGAGCTTATTCACATCGATAATGTCTGGAACATTATTAATCTCTACTGGTTGATCTGTTAATAATACTGCGCAAAGTATTTGAAGCACCTCGTTTTTAGCTCCCTGCGGGTGTATATCTCCCTTTAATTGATGCCCGCCTTCTATTATAAATGATCCCATAATTGTATTAAATTGTAAAAATTAAAAATAAAGAAGTTGACGAACTTGTTAAAGCATTCTTAAGCTTAGTATTCACAAGTAATGAACAGTCTTGAGTCACCGTAATCAGGAGCAGTTTGAAATATTAAGCATTCCTAATTGAACACCTCTCCATGGCTGCATAACATGATGCCTTTATTCTATCTCTACTATGGTATAGAGTACTAACGGATTAAGGAATTTTTAAAAACTATCAGAACTGACAGCAACTATTACACAGTTCCTTGAAGAGATAAACATGCTACATTCAAATCCTATGGTATATAGACTTTTTGCGCTAGAAGAAGTGCTTCTAAAGTGCTTTTGCATCAACATCTTACCCAACTAAAAAGTTATAGTATTACAAGCTTAATACTGCTCTTCCTCATTAGGGAAATCGACCGTTTTTACATCTTTAACATAATTAGCGACAGCATTACCCATGTCTTCATAAAGATTCAAATAGCGTCGTAAAAAACGCGGGTTAAATTCATGTGTCATCCCAAACATATCGTGAGAAACCAAAACTTGTCCGTCTACTCCTGCACCAGCTCCTATTCCTATTACTGGAATGGTTAGTTGCTCTGCCACCTTCTTAGCTAATGCTGCAGGGACTTTTTCAAGAACTAAGGCAAAACATCCCCATCGCTCTAATGCAAGTGCATCTTCAACTAACTTCTCTGCTTCTTCAATTTCTTTAGCTCTTACTGTATACGTTCCAAATTTATAAATAGACTGAGGGGTAAGCCCTAAGTGACCCATTACTGGAATACCTGCATGAAGAATACGTTTGATGGATTCCTTCACTTCACTCCCTCCTTCTAACTTTACACTATGGCCACCACTTTCTTTCATGATGCGTATCGCACTTCGCAAGGCTTCTTTGGGATCACTTTGATAACTTCCAAAAGGTAAGTCTACTACAACTAGAGCGCGCTCTGTACCTCTTACCACACTACTTGCATGATAAATCATTTGGTCCAGCGTGATAGGTAAAGTCGTTTCATGACCCGCCATTACATTACTAGCACTATCACCTACAAGGATCACATCTATACCAGCGCTATCAATAATTTTTGCCATGGTATAATCATAAGCGGTTAACATCGAGATTTTTTCGTTATTCCCCTTCATCTCCGTTAGCGATTTTACGGTGACTCTTTTATATTGCTTCTTTGCAGTTGACATAATACTTGTTTTAAGTCTGGCAAAAGTACTAATATTACAGCGCATTTTAACTGAAACCACATGAGACTTCTAATTCCTATTCTTTGTGTTCTCGCTTTCGCGAAAGCAAACTCTCAACCAACACTACCACAAGATTCTACTGGTGTGAGCATTGAAAAGCCAACAGCCATCAGTGCAGTAAAAAGCTTTTTTAAGCACTTTCATGAACAAGATACCACTGCTTTAAAAGAGTGCATGCTTATGAATATACAGTTGACTTCTATGTCTATAAATGGCGGGAACCGAAAATTAATTACAACAAAAGCAACCCAGTTTCTTAAAAATATAGCAAGTATTCCAGACAGCATCCCTTTTGAAGAACGTCTTATCGAAATTAGGTGCACTGGAGACACACAAATAGCAACGGTTTCCACTACTTATGAATTTTATTACAATAATTTCCTCTCTCACATCGGGACCAATAAGTTTACCCTTTTCTTTATCGATGATAAATGGGTGATCGTTGGTATTGCAGATACCAGGATTTATGGGTCGTAGATTAAATTTAAACTTAAAC
>Ga0136655_1000312_pt1 | contig 21768 bp, 14 predicted proteins | sample CPBDNA_2_FD_94863 | JGI IMG/M metagenome (GOLD analysis project Ga0136655, IMG submission 94863) | Freshwater to marine salinity gradient microbial communities from Chesapeake Bay, USA - CPBay_Spr_15_0.8_DNA (version 2) | ecosystem: Environmental > Aquatic > Marine > Coastal | place: USA... | reverse complement strand
GTACCTACGGAAGCTATACGAGAACAGGTAATGGATGAACTCAATGCAATGAAGCCAAAACTTATTATAGGGAAGTACATCGCAGCTAAAAAAAATAAACCAGGGCCGGAAACGCATGATGTAGTTATTATTATAGTCAATACTTTAAGGAAACAGAATATTAGTTTTCTATCTGGGTATGGGATGCTTATAATTGATGAGGCCCATGAGTATTCTTCACCAAGTAGTATTAATGTATTATGGCTTGCACAGACTAAATATGTATTAGGTTTAAGCGCAAGCCCGGAAGAGGAAGAAAATCCATTATCGGGAATCGTAAAATTCTTTCTAGGTAATGTAATATATAGTGAGGATATTCCAGGTTTTGATATAGGTGATGTCAACTTTGATGGGGTAGTAAAAGAAATATCATATTCGGGCCACCCGAATTACATTACTGATATTTATAATAATTCGGGTGTATTTAGTTCCATGGAGACAATTGGATTGATTATTAATGATCCATATAGGTTGAAAATTATTGTAGAAGAAACATTTTGGTTATACAATCTACATAATACTAAATATGCTAAAGAATATGGATTAGGTAATGGAAAAGAACATGTAATTATAATATTTGCAGAACATCGTAAATTCTTATCGGTAATTGGTAATGCACTCTGCAAAAAATTTTCCCCAGATGAAATTGAAATTCCAGAAATTGGAGATAAACCAAATGACAATGAAGAAATTAAATTTAAAGAAAAAATGCAAATTCTTATGGGAGGATCTGGAAAAAATGCAGTAAAAAAGGCAAATGATAGGAGGATTATAGTTACAACTTTTGCATATAGCCGTAGAGGGGTGTCGATTAAAAATGCAACTGCTGCTATATATGCAACATCAAGACGTGGTGGCTTCAAACAGATAACGGGGAGGAATTTACGTAGGGGGTCGGATGAAAGCATACTAAGGATATATATAGATATAAAAGATGTCGAAACTCGACTTAAAAAACAGAGTGAAGGTAGAATGAAAATATATAAACGAAGAGGATTCTCATTATATAAATTTAAAAAATCATATAAAGATTATCAAAGTAATACGAATAAACATATAGATATGAAACTAAGAGAACGGGATAAGGCCATTAATAGGAGATGGAGTCCATTAGAAAATAATCATGAGGTATCAAGCAGTGATGAGAAGATGGTATCGAGCAGTGATGAGAATATGGTATCAAGCAGTGATGAGAAGATGGTATCAAGTAGTGATGAGAATATGGTATCAGGTATTGGCGAGAATGTGGTATCAAGCAGTGATGAGAATATAGTATCAAGCAGTGATGAGAATGTGGTATCGGGTATTGGCGAGAATATAGTATCAAGCAGTGATGAGAATATGGTATTGGACAGTGATGAACTTGAACTACTACTTTAAATACTGTTATGAACTTTATGAAAAATCATATCAGATAAAAAAACGATGGTGTTGTTTTCTTTCTCTTTTTTGAAATTTTTTAGATTTTTTATAAGGGAACACGGTGGGCGAGTACACATTACTCTGGGGTGTGATGTAAATACACTTAATAGAGTCTGGAAGCTATGGCCGTTTGCTCTAACTCTTCATCCTCCTCCCCTCCCGAATATGAATTCGGAAGTGGAGTTGGATTGGGAAGAGTTGGAGAACCCCAGCCAAGTAGAGAACTTGCAGAATTCCAGAGACTTGAAGTAAGTGTAGGTTCCAATATGTGACCTTCGGATAAAATCCACTCATTTTTATCTGTAGCGTCAACTACATCCCACTGTTCACTTACATCTTCAATATCTACCCAATCCTCACCATCATTGAGAGTACTTTCCATTGTTGCGATTGTTGCGGTTGTTGCGGTTGTTGCGGTTGTTGCGGTTGTTGCGGTTGTTGCTGCCATTGTTGCGGTTGTTTAAGTCATCTTTAAGTCTAAAAAAATTAAATTTTTTTTTCAATAAAAAGCAATAAAAAGCAATAAAAAGCAATAAAAAGCCTTCTTAGTTAAAATTGAACTAATATCATTTATTCATATATTAAGACGACTTCATGTCTCATAATGCAGTAATATGCAAAGAAATCCCAAGATATAACTCATATGGACAACAATTATGTTCGGAAACTAAAAAAAACGGAGATTATTGTACATTTGTTGCAAAAAACATTAATGATAATTTAAATGGAGTATACGCAAGGTGTGGTATTCATAGTAAAAAAATCAAACATGAAAACAATATCAATATAACAGAAAATATAAATAAAAAATCAAAATCTGAACTTCGTGATGAACTTCGTGATGAACTTCGTGATGAACTCCGTGATGAACTCCGTGATGAACTCCGTGATGAACTTCGTGATGAACTTCGTGATGAACTTCGTGATGAACTTCGTGATGAACTTCGTGATGAGCTCCGTGATGAGCTCCGTGATGAACTCCGTGATGAGATTAAAAATACTAAAAGTTTACCTGTTGATGGGTTACCTATTGAGGATATTGGATTAAGCAACGATTTTATAGTTGCTAGAGAGAACGGATTATTTATTATATCCTCTTCGGATAAAGTAATTACTAATAAAGTTATTGCCTTCGATATGGATTGGACTCTTATTTGCGGAGAACATAAAATGTACCCTAACGATCCAAATGATGTATTTTTATTACCTGGTCGGAGAGAATATATTGACCGTATGGCTCAAGAGGGTTATTCAATAGTACTATTTACTAACCAATTTGCTAGAACTGAAGTCGAAAGAATGTCTAAAGTTGATCGAGTATTAAGTTCTTTGCGGTTACTAGAAGATTTAGTGCCAGTACCTATATGTGCATTTATTGCAACTAAAAAAGATAATAATAGAAAGCCCGAAATTGGAATGTGGATTAAATTTTGCTCATTGGTAGAAAATCCTATTGTAAAATATTACTGTGGAGATGCAATGGGACGTCCTCAAGATTTTTCCAATTGTGATTTGAAATTTGCAAAAAATTGTGGATTGGAAGCCAAAACTCCAGAAGATTTATTTCACAGAATGGAAAAGTATGAAGGTTCTAGTACTTATAAAAGATTAGATTCGTTCAAAAAATGTGGACTAAGAGAGCTGGCACTCCCTAATGATAAATGTTTGGTTATAATGGTTGGTATGCCAGGTTGCGGAAAGACAACATTGGCCAAAAAAATTACACTACAACTATTTGGTCATTTAAATCAAGACAAAATTGGGTCACATATTAAGATGATGAAGAGTGCTGATAAATATATGCGCAATAATAAGAATCTTATAATTGATGCAACTAACGGAAAACAATCTAGACGGCAAGAATATTATGATTTAGCTTCGAAGTATAATTATCAAGTAGTTGTAATATATATAATGCGTGATGGGCGCGGTTGGAATAATATAAGATCCGTAGATGATAATAATTCTCACAATAAAGTTCCTAATATTGCATATCATCAATTCTTCAAACATTTTACTACTCCACTAGACGATTCTGATGCTTCTTATATTTTCGTAGTATCATAAACAATATGTATTATATCAGGAGGATTTAAATATATTTTTTTTTATACGGTGGGTGTATCATAGGTAAATTAGAAAAATTTATAATAAGTTATATAGTTAGTAGTTTAACAGAATGGCAAAACAGAAAAAAGAATCTTTAGATAATAAAATTTTATATAGGAATAATACTTCATTTCCTCTGGAAGTTACTACAAAATTACGAGACTTATATAATAATTACATAAGGATACATGAAATAGAAGGTAAATCATCTGATGAAAGATGGGTTTCGGTATTGCGTTATCACCAATATATGATAAGACAAATGTTTGTTAGTCCTGAATATGGTATTGGTGCGCGAGATAATGCTCGCGGGTTATTAATTAATCATACAATGGGTATGGGAAAAACCAGACTAGCTGTTGCAATAGCTATGTCCATATGGGATATCCATCAACCCTTAGTTATTCTTCCTAAATCAATCCAAAGAAATTTTGTGGGTGAGGTTGAGAAAGTAATTAAACTATTATTTCCAGATGCAAATCCGGAAATTATTAAGAAGAAACAGATTGATGCAATAAATCGATTTAAATTTGTCGCAATGGATGCGTATAATATGGCGAAGCAAATTGCTACAGCATCATCGGGAATTAAAAATGGATCGAATATTGGATCGTTAGATAATAAACTCATAATTGTAGATGAAGCTCATAATTTATTTAGGGCAATAATCAATAGTGCCAATGATCAAACGAATGCACGGAAGTTTTATAATATGGTAATGGACGCTAGAAATATTAGAATATTATTCCTAACAGGAACTCCTTCGTCTAAGGACCCCTTTGAATTAGTACCGTGCTTCAATATGCTAACCGGAAAAGAAATACTTCCACCCCTATACGAACAGTTTCATAAATTCTTTATATCTAAGACCACCGGAGAAGTAATAAATGAATCCAAATTAGCAAATAGAATAGTCGGGCTTGTTTCGCGAGCAAGTTATTCAGAAGCCGCAGCTGGTGATCTCCCTGAAGAATTTGAAACTAAAATTGTTAGAGTAGAAATGTCAATTCCTCAATATAGACAATATTTATTGGTTCGTGATCTTGAGGAGTCAGAAGGTAAAGGAAGATCATCTGGTCCTTTCGTTAAAGTAGAACGTATACAATCGGCGCCGGCTTTGTCCTTACCAGGAAGTGGTGCTTCTACGGGTAGTACATACTACGTAAAATCTCGAACAACTTCAAATTTCTTTGCGGGTATTGATTCGGTAGGTGTTGACAATTTACCCATTGATTTATTTACGGAAAAAACTAGTCCAAAAATGAACATGATAATTGAAAATATAAAAAAGTCACCAGGATCGGTCTTAATATATTCACAGTTTGTTGAAAATGGACTAAAAGCTATGAAGCGTTTCTTACAATCTGCAGGGTATGTTGAATATCAAATCAGTGGATCGGATGAAATCTCAGACGAAATATCTGACGAAATATCTGACGAAATATCTGACGAAATATCTGAAGAAAAATCTGATGAAATATCTGACGAAATATCTGACGAAATATCTGATGAAATATCTGACGAAAAATCTGAAGAAAAATCTGACGAAATATCTGAAGAAAAAATTAAATCATCTTTACATAAACCAAGATTTGCAATGATTCATGGTGAAATATCACAAAATGATCGCAATAGAGTTCAGTACATTTTTAATAGCGAAAAAAATTTATACGGTGATATTATTAAAGTTTTATTAGTTTCAAAAACCGGAGCGGAAGGTTTGGATTTGCACAATCTTAGACAAATTCATATGATGGAGCCATATTGGGACAAATCTCGTGAAGAACAGATTCGAGCACGCGGAGTAAGATTAGGAAGTCATATTAAATTGCCAATTTCTGAGCGTAACGTTCAGCCATTCCTCTACATTTCTACAAAGAATCAGTATGTATACGATGGTATTCCAGAAGGTAGTTATCGGGAAGAAAAAACTATCGATGAGCGCTTCCATGAAAAAGCATTAGAAAAGCATAAGATGAATTTATCAATACGAAAATTGTTAGATCGCGTTGCGATTGAATGTACATTTGGAAATAAATCCAATTGCCATACCTGTAGACCAACTAACAATAAATTATTCAGTGATAATATTGCAAAGGACCTAAAAATTAGTGACCCGTGTATACCTTTCGAAGAAGAAGAGATTGATGCAAAAGAGATTATAATAGATGGAAAGACTTACATTTACGAAAAAGATATATCATCTCCTATTGGGTACCAGATATATAAGTTTAATGATAAGTTAGATTCTTATGTTTCAGTATTATTTTCCGACCCAGATATAGTAAAAATATTAGAAATTTTAGTACCAGATAAAAAATAATCTCTTTTAATTTTTCTTTACTGCGGTACAATCCTTTGAGTTATCTTTGGTAGAAGTCTCCTCATCCTTAAAGGTATCCTCATTCGAAATTTAGCAATACAAATTTTAACTGGATTAACTAGTGATGATGGTATTGGATTTCCCGCAGCAATTCCCAAAGTTACGACATCAACATCGGGATTGAGGCGAAAAGTATTTAAAGTAGAAATCGTTACATTATGACCAATTGATCGATTAACCCAGTCATCTATAATTGAATTTCCAGTCTGTAAATTATCAATATATATTCTATCGTCATTAGCCAAATCATGCGAATTCAAAGTGTCAAATTCTAGAAATCTATCAGGACCGACTGCTACAACCCGAGCAATAATTCTTTCGGGACATTCTATTGGGAATTGTAATTGTTCTAATGGATTATAGAATTGTAATGTTACTCCGTCAATAGCCTGAATCGGATCTGTAAATATAAATTTTTCTTGCCCTTCAACTGGGGTATATATAGCGCGGTCACCGGTTGGTGCCAATGATACATCAAATTCAAAATGATGCCTCCTTCCTCGGGCACCAAGAAATGACTGTCTTCCGATTTCTTCAATATACATGGTTACTCGATTACAAAATGGCATTTGAGATACATCTGGTGAAAATGGGTTTCCAGCACCAGCGGGTGCTGTTGGATTTGCAACCAATCTTGGTAGATTAGGATCTTGTCCTAAATTATTAGTCACATACGGATAAGCTGTAGGAATTGGCCCACAAAATGGATAGACTTCTATCTCAATAATATAGTCTAACTTATCAACAATACCAATAGCATCTTCCCTAGTCGATCCCTGAATCATAAGGTTATATACAAATCTTCCATTTTGTACATCTGAGTCTCCCGATTTAAGAAATGAATCTAGTACCATATACTGGTCGCTAATTCCAAAGTTTAAACTTAAACTGTCTTCAATTGTGCCCTCAGATCTCATAATGTGGCGAAGTTCTGTTTCTATTCCACCATCTGATAGATCAATTTTATCTTTTTTAGTATCAATATTTTGTTCTTCGTGAAAATCCCTATTTTGATAATTGCCGAAGTTTTCACGACCGCGACTATTAATTCGCATTAAGGTATGTATATCGTAAGGACTTTTTTTCGGAATTAAAGTTGCTTGCACTTGGGTAGAGTTTCTTTCTCCGCCAAATGACACACCGCTGCGTTCTTTGCGATCCCAGTTTGTTAGTAGATTTTTTATATCTGAGTTGTCATCTGCAAATACAGTATTTACTGCTCTTTGCTTAGGTGGGTTTGACTTTTGTGATCGCGAATCGGCACGCCTAATGCCGCCTCTGTAATTCCTATTATTTTCACTATTTAATTCCTGACGACGCATGTAATTTATTATTACGTGTTAATTACTGTAATTAATTGTAGTATTACCACGAAACTGAGAAGCTATATATGAGATACATATGAATCTAATTCTTTTATATATTTTATAAATGATTTATTTTTAGAATATCAATGTATAATTTATTAACTATTTTTATATTTTAGGTATCATTATATCACACATATCGCACATATCGTTTTTTTAATTAGTATAACACATGTGTGGACCTTGTATAATTCCAGGAATTATTATTTTATTTATAATTGTAAGTACAGCACTATTCAGTATCGGTAGTTATTTTGGAATAATAGATGAAAAGTCTGCTAATTATTATAATCCGTGCCCTTCTTGCGTTTCGAATATTTTACCTTCGAGTTTCCTTGCCGTAAAAAATAAATAAATATGTCATTTTTTGACTTCGCCGGGAATATTTTATTTGCATTGACAATTGTCATTATTATAGCCATAGTATCCTTTATCGTAATAGCATCACGCCGTACTATAACTCCGGTATATTCACAGGCACAGGTTAGTAACCCGGCCCTTTTACAAGAAGTAGTAAAGTTGAAAAATAGCTTCTCAAATCTTAAGGCGTGGCCCATTTCATTCAAATATAGTGATATACAAAATGCATTACAAAATATTAGTAATGATATTAAAACGTTAATAATGGGAAATATCGCTCTATCTAGAAATAGTAATGTGTACGTAATGAATATTGAAAAACAAATTGATAATTCATTGATATCATTAAAGAAAAAGATTGATGATATCAAATCCATGACCGATACCGTCCAGATTAAATTTAATAAATTTGACAAAAACCCAATAGCATTATATACAATGTCATCATCCGAATTGGATAATATGATGGACTCTTACTATACACCGATAAAAAATACATATGGTGATATATTCTTTGGTGTACAATCATTAGTAAATAATATTAAAGATTATTATACCAAAAATAATCAAAATGTACCAATTCCCATTTCAAATGCAATAACAAATTACAATATTAACACACGCCAAGCTACGTCACAGATTGGAGAACTTTCTTCAAAGATTCAAAGTATTAATGGTAATATTGAAAACATTAGAAACATAATAACCAGCTTCTAAAAAAAGTTTCTAAAATAATAGACCTATTTTTTATTTGACCTCACTATTTTTTTTTTAAATAGTTATATATACCACATTATATTGCAAAGCAAGTGAAAAATATAAAAAAAGATGTGTTCAAGCAATCAATTGCTCATGTGTACTTTCATCCTACTAATTATTATTTTAGTTGGTGTATGTGTATTCCAATATAATGGAAAAGGAATGGCGAAATTTGAAAACGGACTTACTAAAGATATCCCATTGTATAGCAACCCAGTGTATAATAACAAAACAGTAAATATGCATGATTCAAAAATTCTATCAAGGGATGATGTAGATTCTGGGTTTCATCCTAATTCATATATTATGAATACAGAATCATTTTCCAGTATGGGGGGTCATGATAATAAAAGATCTGGGGATCATTCTAATAGTGATATCTTCACATATGGACATAACGGGGATATTGATATTGATACTCAGGTTTCGCATGAACGCATGTCATTCGAAAGGATGAAATCGGAGAAATCCAGTAGGGACCAATGTATTGCAGATATCGATAAAAATGCAAATATGCGTGAGTCAATTCTTACCGGGAAAGAAAGTTTGGTTTCGCAACCACTGCCGCAAAATCAACTAATGGGAACAGGTACTGGATTTGGATCGATGTACACAGTACCTGAATACGGAGCAAGTCGCAGATATGGAATGAACGATTCAACCCCCGCTCAAGATGGGCATGCAGGTTCTGAAACTTTGGGAAATCTAGCATTTGCAAAACATGCTGTACCAAATAATCATACGACTGGAAGGGTACGTGGTATGGGAGACTCAGTGCAGTGGAATGGTACAGATACTAAGGGATATTGGGCTAGTAACATGTATTAAAAAAATAATAGGTTACAAGTTTTTTTATCACTTAAATTTTACTATAAATTAATTAGTTGTATAGGGGTTTTTTGGAACGATAGATGGGTCTAAATCATCATTATCGCTATTATCACCCATTGACATAAATACCGCAATAAGAACCACAAAGACAATAACTACTATAATAATAATAATTGGAATTTTAAACTTTACGAAGAAAGAAACATTTGCAGTTCCCAGGGTAGACCCATTTGCAGTTCCCGGGGTAGACCCATTTGCAGTTCCTGGGGTAGATCCATTTGCAGTTCCCGGGGTAGACCCATTTGCAGTTCCGGGGATATTTATAGGAGTAGAACCAGTAGACGTAGCACAAGTCATAAGCTGACTACTTGAAACAATATTACCACTACCAATTGTTTTTATAGTCTGATTGCATTGTATAACAGACGGACAGTGTTCCGTTTGGGTATTCATCGTATAAGTTTTGTACCCAGTATCTTGACATTGTTTATCAAGGCAGCTTGGGACGGGTTGCTTGGATTTTAAACATGAACAATAGGGATTTCCAGGATCCAAATTGCAAAATTCTACCATTGACACATCACATTTCCCGTGATTTTTTGGATCGGTACACCAACTTATACATGGATGAGTAGGATCATTTTTCATAAGTATTCCTTGCCCCACTGTATTACAACCGGGAACCCCAATACCACCGGCATATATTTGATCATTACAATTTTTACCATTTCTACAATAATATTTTGGACAGTCTTTTGGGTCTTTGATACCAGTACAGCAGTTAAATTTTGAAGTTGCATCAGTACTGTAATCATCTTTGTAACATACACCGCTGTAGTTTGGGACATCCCACCACAGAAGGTTGCATTGTGGACTAAGACCTGAATTTTGACGATTAGGATCTCTTGTATAACCCGGTGGGCAAATTGAACCTTTAGCATTCTTATCACAGACTGTAGTCCCTAATTTAGTGGGTCTATTTTTTATTTCGTCATTAGGACAACTCATTTTTTATATTGTATAATATTAGTAATTTAAAAATTAAAATTAATTATGCCGAAGGCAATTCAATATTTGTAGAACGACCAAGCATTGTAGAATCTGTAGATGAACATTTATTAAATTTAGGAATTGACGAACTAGTTCCATCAAAACTATCAAATTGTGGTTTTAATAAGAATGTGTCTTTACCACCAAGAGAATTACTTAGCCATGATCCCGTAACCGCTGCATCATTATAACCATGAAATGGGGATGAAACATTGCTAAATTCGCTACAACTGAAATCCCCGGTATATTGTTCTACATCACCCCGTAGTGGGGGTCTTGATCCAAACCGATCTCTCACCATTTCAGTCATATTTGATGAAAATGTACTCGGTTCTAATTCATATTTTTCTAGCCTTTGTAATTTTTTTGGTGTTTCATAAGAAAGTTCTTTCCATGTTGTAAATGTTTCTTCCTTTTTATAAAAGAAATCGTTTACTATACTATATACAATTAGTACTGTAAGTAATATAAGCATTCCTATAGCAATTGTATTGCACCATTCAATTACTGCCCCTTTATCAGAATTACTATATAATACTGCAATTTTTTGATCCATAATTTACTTTTCAATTATATGTTACGGTATATAGAATGAGTACTCAAAATATTAGAGATTGTAAATATTTTATCCTTGTTTTTTTAATTCTCAATAACTAAAAAAAAATGAATTTTCTTTGAATAAAAATAACGGATCATCGCAAATCGCAGCAGAAAAAATCATGGCAAGTCAAATCGCAGCAGGTCAAATCGCAGCAGGTCAAATCGCAGCAGGTCAAATCGCAGCAGGTCGATTCACCAAAAATTATCGTGACAAATTTGGATATCAAGCAATTCAAACCAATTTTGGAAATGTCGAAGTTCTATTCCTAAAATATGGGATCACCGTATCTCATGTTATATTCTATTGGAATCGTATTATTGTGAGTGGACCAACATTTGACAGATTGGAAATTGGTCAGGTTATGATACCGCGAAATGAAGGATATGAACGGTATGATGTATATGGTATATCTATCCACGTTATAGGCGGGGGGGTAATATCATTCTTTACGGAAGGTAATGAACTCATCGGAATATGTGGTGCATTAAATTGCAAGATGGAACCCTACGAAAATCGTGATAAAGGTGTACCAAAATGGTGGAATGATATCGCAAACTATTATCCGGAAATAGCACATCGAGTTTTGTTTGCTGTCGATTCTCAACATCACTACGTTGAAAAAATGGTACGCAATGCAAGTGATTGGTATGACAGTGAAATAATAAGAAGATTTTCTGAATTGTATGAGATGGAACACATAATTGTTGGCAAAGCATTCAATTCAGAGATGAGGAAGTGGATGAAATGCATTGGTGTGTGTTGTAGGAAGATGATACCCGCTTTATATCATCATTTTCTAATGATGCACAATCCGACGAGTACCCACTGGAAGAAGTATAGTTGCGAATTTAATATTCTCAATGGGTCTAATGATTTCTTGTGCAACAGTTGCAATATTGTAGTGCAACGTGAATATGCCCAGAAGTGCAAAGATTGTCAAGTGGAAAAGGTGTTTGTAAAAATACAATATTCAGTACAACCGAAATTCTGCAAGGGATGCGCAAATAAACCTGACGGAATTGCAAGGGCCGAATTCAAAGCTTTTAAAAATGGCACGAATTTTAATGAAATCTACAGATTTCATAAATATAAAAAGATGAAGGGTGGTAATAAAATCAACCAAGACAGGGAACAAATCTTGTATCTTGAATTTAAGAAGGTTGAAGAAATTAAAAAGTTGAACGGCAAGTATTATAACAAGGTGATGCGTTTCGGTAAGGTACTTCCAATTCATGAAATAAATGGTCAATTCCGAAGTGAGATCAAATCTGTTAATTCTATTTATCAGTGCGGAACCGCCGATGAAGTTGTCGATGAAGTTGTCGATGAAGTTGTCGATGAAGTTGTCGATGAAGTTGTCGATGATGAAACTACTACGTCGCTGATGAAGTTACCACCGATGAAGTTGTCACTGATGAAGTTGTCACTGACGGGTTTGTCGCTGATGGGTTTTTCGTTGATGAAACTGCCACCGATGAAGTCACCATTGATGAACTTGCCACCGATGAAGTCACCATTGATGAACTTGTCATCGATGGAGTTGTTGATGATGAAGCTACCACCTATGAAGTTACCATTGATGGAGTTGCCACTTATGAAGCTACCACCGATGAAGTTGCCACTTGTGGGGTTGTCGTTTATTGAGTTGTCGCCAATGGAGTTGTCGCCGATGGGGTTGTCGCCAATGAAGTTGTTGCCGATGGGGTTGTCGCCGATGGGTTTGTCGCCAATGGAGTTGTCGCCAATGGAGTTGTCGCCAATGGGGTTACCATTGCTACTAACTGATGGGATTGTCGCCGATAAAGTTGTCACTAGTGCCGACTAAAGAAACTGCTATCCACTACCGACTCAGAGAAAAAAAATATAAAAATATTAAAAATATAAAAAATATAAAAAATATAAAAAATATAAAAAATATAAAAAATATAAAAAACATTTTTTTTATTATCAATAAGTAAATCAGTTTATTATCAATAAGTAAACCAGTTTATAATAAACCAATTACATATAGATCCTTAGACATCTTTATTAATTTTTCTTCCGATAAATGATATAAAGGGGGGCGAGATACATATTCGGATAATTCTTCATTAGCGTCTGCTTCTGCGTTAATAACAATTTGGATATTTTCTAATGTTTTTGTATCACATTCCATTATCTTACGTCCAAAATATGCACCCAATAATCCTCCAGTAATGCTCGCATTCGTATCATTATCCCCACCCATCCTTATAATTGTCTCTATACCATCCTGAAAAGAATCTGAGTGTGCCAACGCTAAAAATGCACAATAGAAACTTTGAATGCATCTAAACTCTCTATTATTCATATCGTATTCTTTACCCTTACACGCTGAATTAAATGCATACATAATCTCTTTTTTAAGAAATGTATATGAGTAATTTGTGTTAGTTTCTACGAAAGAACTACCAATCATTAAACTTATCATTTGGGTATCGAAATTTTTACATTCTTGTAATATAATTTCTGAACATCTTTTTATAATATATTTTTTGGAATAACCACATATGGCCATTCTTACAGCTTCCACAAATACAATATGACAAATTACAGCAATTGGATTCAAATGTGTAATGCAACATTCGTAAATACAAGCTAAACGCCTTTCTTTATCATCTGCAATACTCGCTAATGGAGTAGCCCTTAGGAGTGCCCCGTTGGATGCACGAGAATACTCATTTAGGGGTACGCCTTTTATAAGTGCTTCGATTTTTGAAGTTGGGATTGCCATATTATTATTTATTTTTTCGATGTTTCTCTTTGTAGTATCCCCAACGGTTGGGCTATTTGTTTCGATCCATATAGATTTGTGATATCGGTCGTTACAATAATCATATCCATCAGATTGTATTATAGATTGTATCAATGCTATCGTCATTTCGATACAATCCCCCCCTATTCCAATATTAAAATGGCAGTTTTTTCCCACAGTTATTGGATGAGATATAACCCCAGTTAGCTTATCTATATGTATACCACCTTTACGTACAGATGGGCGATGCGGGGCTCCAAGACAACTTCCAATTCCAACACCTAAAATCATCCCTTGTAATCGATCAGTGACACATTGTTCTTTAGACATACTCATATCTGTTAGATTGTATCGTAGATTTGATAATCAATACACGTCTTTATTATAATGTTTCATTTAAAGAACTAATTAATAAAATTGCAAAATTGTTTTTAGATGATGGGGTAAAATTTTATACAAAGACACCTAACCTAAAAATTATCCAAATATCTGATAATATCCTATCAACATGTAATCTTAAAATTGAGAATAGGGGTAACAGCTCTATTAAATATATATAAACACATAACAATATAATATCATGGCTGAATCATTTAATAAAAAAATAAATACTAATGTTGTGAGATTTGGTGAACAAGAATATCTGAATAATCCAAATAATATCCAAATTCAATTGAAACACCCGGATGCGCAAATTCCAAGTAGGGGATATTATACCGATGCAGGTGCAGATCTCCACTCTGTAGAATCTTTAGAAATTGGAGCGGGAAAAAGAGCTTGTGTAAATACAGGTGTTGCCATTGCAATACCGATGGGCTATTACGGGAGGATAGCCCCCCGTTCAGGATTAGCTTTTAGAAACGGGATAGATATTCTTGCCGGAGTTGTCGATTATGGATACACCGATTCTATAAAAGTAATTATTTTAAATACCGGAGATATACCAATTAAGGTAAATATTGGTGATCGAATTGCTCAGATTTTAATTGAGAAATTGTTAGAGAATCCAAATTTTATAGTAGTTGATAATTTGAAAGAAGCAGATAGAGGAACAAGAGGATTCGGAAGCACTGGCAAATAATTTGAGATAACCTCATAATATTTTTTATGTTATAAAATTCATATTATGTATTTACAGGCTAGAATAAATAAGTTGAGATAATCTTATAATCTCATTTTCCATTTTAGACATCCTAATTTCTAATGCATCATTTAGAGATGTAAGATCGTCTACTTTATTTTCTAATTCCTTATTTTTTTCTGATAGTTCCTGAATACCTTTCACAATAGGGCCTAGAAAATCACTTGGGGAAATATGTTGCTTTTTAAACCCGAACATGTTCTGCGTTTTTTGTTCGCCCCAAATTGAATAATTATCACTACCAACCACTTCACGTATTTCTTGTGCTATAAATCCCCAGTGTTTGCGTTTTTGTGTAGATTTAATATAAGTATATTGGACTGGTCTCAATTTTTGAATAAATTCCAAACCTTTATCATTTGGTAAATCAATAATATTATCTTTAATACGTCTATCTGAAGTTACTTGTTGTCCATTAACATATAGATTATCAGTATAAACATTTCGCCATTCATTAGAACCAGTAATACCTAAATCATAAGTAATATCGGCTTCTGGATAAATTGTTCTACTAATCATATTTTGATGAACTTGTGCCTGATTATCTTGTAATGTTAATACCTCAGAATTATTAACTACCGTTTTAATTTGCTGAAATGTCCCTGTTGAATTTTTACCATATAAATCAATATACGTCTCATTTATTTGAGCAGTTGTTTCAATTCCAGCAGCCAATCGCAGAAATCCAACACCAGTATCGCTTGTTTGAGATTTTACACCAACTATCGTATTGCCGCATACGGAATTTGTTCTTACGGTATCATCAGCAATACTTGAATCAGTCAAAATACACCTAGCAGATGTACCAGCAATATCTAAATTTTGATTTAAATAGCAATTACGAAATCGTTTTATTAAATTGCCAGGTCCATCATCCGCTCCTAGATCATTAGTATCGGTAATATTTGGAACAAATCTTTTAAAAACAGCAACATTCTCATCATTTATTTCTAAAACCGTAGATGGTAATACACCAACAGCACTTGACCTTTGAAATTGAGTAGCAAATTGATTCATTTGGATTTGTGCGGTTTTTTCACCAAGTAATATAACACTTTCAACATTAGTCGTTTTATCCACGCTTAAATTGTAATTTAAGCAAACAGTGTCAGAGTTCGTATTGAGTAGATCTTGATCGCCTCTGCAATATAAAGCACCACTATTATTAGGTCCGTTTAATTTGATATTAGGGCATTCTAATCTATTACCAACTTCTACATAATTACTATTAGCACCAATAGTTCCTTCGTGTGATACTATTTTCATTATTGATCCCAATGAATTTTTAAAAGAATAAGATTTACACTGGTCTTCAAAATAATGCAGAGGGTTCCCAATTGTACCATCATTGAACCCAGTATAGAATAATCTTCCAGTGGTATTGAAGTAATTAATATACCCTGATAATGTACCTGATACTCCTGTTCGTTCTATTTCAATATATCCTCCAGAAATAGCATCATCTTTTACGGTTAATATTTGTGAAGATATTTGTGTTTTATTTACTGGTGCTAATGGATTGGTTGTTAAATCCCGCTTCATATATAAAACATTGTTTCCACCAATTTGGAACAGGTAATATGACTGGTCGTTGCTAGTATCAGCAACAAAATTTTTGTCGTTCGCTAAATGTAAATTTAAATTATTATTTGTGTCGTCATTTTGTAGATAATTATTACTAGAAGAAAAGTTTAACTTGCTTGTCCCTTCAATGTTTAAGTCCGCATCACTCGTTAATCCATTTTTAAACCTAGAAGATGATACTACTACAAATTTTTCAGCATCAAACTGTATATTTTCTGTGCCGATAACAAGTTTACCATTATTTGCTGAATTTAAATAAATCGGTCTATATCCTGTATTATGATACATATTCAGTTTGACCCCATCGTCGAATGAACTTTTTTGGATGAGAAAACCCTCTGAAAGCCCGCTATGACTATATAGTGATACTTGCTCACCTCCAGGGCATTTATATAAACAGAATGCATTATCAGAAGCAGTGACATTAATATTAAATTCAGCATTTGTATATACGGTATTATCTGTATGGTTGACAGCAAATATAGCGTTCCCCTCGCCTATTTTTGTAAATGCTAATATCCCATTATTTTGTAAGTATGATATTGTATCATTTTGGGGAACAAATCTAATATTAGTATTGCCGTCATTTGATTGTATTACCATACTATTATCACCTAAACTAGACCTTATAATGGAGCTTTTAACAACCTGGGTATCTAATATGTTTTTAACAAATGTATTAGTATCCGTAATTTGCATTCTCAAGTTAGAAGCAGTAGTCCCAGAAGTATACATATTAATCTGATTATTTGATAACTGTATAGCTTCCCCATTCGTCTCTAATATACTAGATCTCAAGTCTAGTAATGTTGAATCCAATAGCGTTTTACCATAAGTTGATATAGGCACGGGTGTTATAATATCACTAGAATTTAGTGTAAGTAAACTTTCGGCACTAACAGTTGTATTTTTTATGTTATCAAGTATATCCCCAATATTTGAGCCGATATTAATATCACTTCCGTTATTAGAGAGAGTAATTACTCCGGATGAAGTTAGTCTTTTGATCACAGCCTCTACTGTTGAAGGGGCGTTCATTACTAATTCTTGTCCGGTTACATTAGCATTGGTTACAGAAGTTAATGTACCATTATTATCGCTATTAATAGTAATATCATTTACGCTCTGAGATATAGTTACTCCCGTACCACCAATAATACTTTTAAAACGAAGATCAGTTCCTACCTTTGTAGAAAATAAACCATTTCCAGATCCAACGTTGCTTCCAGTATTTACTTCGCCCAAACCATTTGCATTTATAGTAATATCATCAACTCCGGCTGTTAATGAAATATAATTACCAGCTTTTAGTTGGCGAACAATTGGGGTACTATCGTATAGCGATTTTACAACCATTTGATGTTGGGCACTGATCGCTACATTACTATTAGTATTATTAACCCCAGTAACAAAAGTAGAATTAGCTGGGACTGTTGAATCCCATTTGTATACACCTGCTGCTGTTTTACGAAGAACTCCATTTCCACCGGTAGCCGGGGTAGTAAGTTTACCGGTTGAATTTGTAATAACCACATTATCATTTAAAAGAGAGGATCCCGATAGTGGAGATAATTCTGAGATAGTTACTCCAGAATTAATTAATTTGAGGCCTGAAGAGTTAGAACTTGCCCCAACACCAACTATATCACCGTCTGCCAATACATTAGAAATAGACTCCAGCATACTGAGATCATTTGCAAGTACCACCGGACTTACTTCTATCTTTCCCACACTATTAGAAATTAATGCCCGATCAGGCGTTAATAGATTACTTCCTACTACTGAATCGATACCTTCTAAGGCACTTTGTACACTAGGGCCGATTAGCGTACCTATTGTATTAATGCTCACATTACTCGCAATTAAATTTTGATCAATTGAGACCCAAGAACCCTTTGATGCATCACAAAGTAAGATATTTCCTTGATTAATAATAGATCCACCATTTACGGAAGGTTGAGTACCTGTAGATGTTACCACGAAAAACTCCCCAGAAGTACAAGGTGTTCCACCATTAGTAGGTGGAAGCCCGTCTAATAGTTGCGTACCTGTAGAAGTAAGTCCGGTATTTGCGTTGTAAGTCCCTATATTATCAAGTCCACCAATTACTGGTTGCAATAAATCGGATAGAGTAATTTTACGAGTACCTCCCGCACTTGAGTCATGAATAGCAACATAATCATTTGCTTGATCAATAGTAGATGTTGCACTTAAATCATTAACATCTAGATTTACACCTATGTTGCCAGCAATCCCATCACCATTTGATACAGATATACCATTATTGGTGGGATTGAGAATAATACGATCAATAGTCGTATTACCCGCACCAGTTCGGACACTAATACCTCCACTACCAGAAATTGGCTTATCAAGTTTATTAGTAAATGATAGAGTAGAGTCAGTTATAACATTATTATCCCAATCAATGACGCCAGCTCCATTATTCCTAAAATACCCCACGCCATTACTAACCTCAACCATCTCACCTAAGGAATTAGTCTGTAATGCATTAGGACCGGTCAAAACTTCTAATGCCGAAGCTTTAGATTCTGAAATGGAACTACTTTGTAGTACAGGACCAGGGCCAACACTTATAAGTTTTCCTACAGTAAGTGTTGATGCGGACGATAAAGTAGCTACATCCAAACTACTAACTGCATTAAGAGAAGTTGGGAAACCCCCACCGTCACTAACTAATGCCGTATTAGGAGATTGGGAAGATAAATCCAAAAAGATATCCGAAGGACCAGGTGTTACAGAAATAGTACCGCTCGAACCCGAGGCAATACCTTTAATATCTGGATTATTTGAAAATTGGGGGAAAATACCAGGATTTACAAGTGGTACGCCGATATAACCTACTCGGTTAGTAACGCTTTTTACCGTACCCTGATTAATGGCATTTATAATTACATTATCGGTATCAGAAGATATATTAATACCTGAACCTGATTGAATACCTTTGAATTTCAATTCAGCAACTCCTAAATTAGGTTCCACTATTATAGAACCGTCCGGTTCGGTTCCAATATTAGTCCCCTGGGTTACTGTACCTGATCCAGCTGCTCCCAACCCACCAAGAGTACCAATATACTCATAGTACGTTAACAAAAATGGCTGAGATGTTAAAGTTGGAGGAACCCCATATGGAAATTCTATATAATTATTGAGGGTGTTAATAACCCATACCGATGGATTATAGGGAACTAAAGAACCGTCATTTTGCTTTAAAATTACTTGATAATTGTCATAAGCACTATTGGAAGAAATTACCCTTCCGAATGAATTAATACTATTAGTAAATTTACAATCGTCGCCTGGTAGCATACTTAAAGGTACATCCTTACGTAGACGTATAACACCTAACGTTTGGCCATCACTAACTAATGATGGAGGGGGTGTAGTCGGAATTGAATTAAATTCATTCCAAATTTGCTCAGGACGAATTGGGAATGATTGGACATCACTCCCTAGTAGGTCATTATATTCATACTTTCTTTCCATCTGAATACTTTCAATTAAAATTGGAAATTCTGTAGGCATATCTGGACATCGTGAAGACATTGTAATAATATTAAACAATTATTGTAGTTAGTTAAGAAACCGATTTAAGTGAGTATATCATATGGAAATATTTGTTTTTATGAGAAGAAAACCATTTATATTGAAATAATTAATTAATGTAAAAAAAAAATGAATTTTTTTTGACTATAAGTTCCAAGCTTTCGATTATTGACTAAGATGCCAAAACGTTCAAATCAAGAGCTTTCCGGTTTAGATACTCAGGATCCTAAAAGACAACGGTTAGACACGGACACGGACACGGACACGGACACGGACACGGCCTCAAGTGCTTTGTCGTCGTTGTCTCCACCTTCGTCGCCGCCGCCTTCGTCGCCTTTGTCGGATATGCTGTCTTTGCCGCATATGTCGCCGCCTTCGTCGCCTTTGTCGGATATGCTGTCTTTGCCGCATATGTCGCCGCCTTTGTCGCCTTTGCCGCCGCCTTTGTCGCCTTTGCCGCCGCCTTTGTCGTCTTTGTCACCGCCTTCGTCGCCGCCACCTTTGTCGCCTTTCTCGGCTTTGTTGGATATGCTGTCTTTTCCGTCTTCGCCTTTGTGGCAGGGATGTGGAAATGATCGTAATGGTTCATTGGAATCGGGAGTTGTTAAAAAGAATGACTTGAGTTATTTTGATTCGGATTCGGATTCGGATTCTTCAATTCCTTGGAGTGTAATTATCGTTGGTCTTGCTGGGCTGGATTCGGTAGCTGATGGAATGTAGGAGCTGTAGGGGAGTGGAGTGATGTAAAAAATAAAGCGTGAGGCTTGGAAACTAAAAACATCGTTTTTTTTTAATCTCATAATTCATAAACAAAAAAAAATGATTTTATAACAAATAGAAATAAAAACTATACCAAAAATGAGTAGTCCAGTTTATAACAATATTTTAAATGTAGTTGCTGAAGTTGAATCTAAAATTGCCAAAGCAATAGTAGCCGAAGCTGAAGCCTCAGTAGCTAGATCCTCCAAACTTGAAATTTACAAATATTTCAAATTCGTAAATAGCATACTTTGTGAATCTGAAGTATCGGTCAAAATCGCAGCTAAATCATATAGATCGGCTAAAGATAGAGCCGAAAAATATACTCATATTTCAACATACCACAATAAAAAAGCTAATATTGCAATAGAATATTTAGAAAAAATATTGTCGGAAGGAGCAGAAACTTCTAACATCCTAGAAGAATTAGCTGAAGTGGCTAGAAGTATAGCTAATTTTACTCTAGTCAATACTTATAAGGCAGAACAGGAACAACAATATGAACACGGATATGATCCCGCCGCTGCCAGAGATAAAGTCAAAGTTAAAATTGCAGCCGCAGTTAAAGCCGAAGCCGAAGCCGAAGCCGCAGCCTCAGCCGCAGTCAAAGTTAAAGTTAAAATTGCAGCCGAAGCCGAAGTTAAAAAAATATAAAATAAAAATCCATTTTGGTTTTGATTGCAATTAAAATGGTTATTTTTTTCGTATTTCCTTTTTTAATACTATATCAAGAAACCCTATTTAGATGTTTATTATATTTATTAAATAACGTACAGAATGTATATTGCCCACATTGCTGATATACACATCCAGGACCGCCGACGTGATGAGTTTTCATTAGTTTTTGAAAAGCTATATGAAAGCCTTCGTGTACGTGAAGTCGATGTAATTGCAATCGCCGGTGATGTTTTTGATACGATGACACGAGCTTCGGCAAATAATTGGGAAGATGTTGCTAAATTATTAGATAATCTGGCTAATATAGCACCCGTCGTAATGATCCCAGGTAATCATGATATGAAT
>Ga0136655_1000310_pt1 | contig 21806 bp, 19 predicted proteins | sample CPBDNA_2_FD_94863 | JGI IMG/M metagenome (GOLD analysis project Ga0136655, IMG submission 94863) | Freshwater to marine salinity gradient microbial communities from Chesapeake Bay, USA - CPBay_Spr_15_0.8_DNA (version 2) | ecosystem: Environmental > Aquatic > Marine > Coastal | place: USA... | reverse complement strand
TGGATAGATGGATTTGATTCTAACTCTTTGAGATAGGAAAATCTCTTTCCTGCAGCATTATAAACAGATTGTGTGTCACTATTATCCTTTTTTAGCCAGCGATTCCAATTGGTTTTTAAAGTTGATACAGTAATGCGCAATTGTTCTTTAAAACTAGGATTTGCAAAACCTGTAAAGGATAGTGCCGGTTGTTCTTGATAAGCATGCGGTTGAAATACCAAATCATCTTGTTCTAAGGGATCACCTATAAATGCAGGAATGACTATGGTTTGTAGATCATTTAAAGATTTAAATCCAGCATTGCGCCAAGTTATTATCACCTTATCATTAAAAGTCTTGCCATAATCACCACCTGTATAGACCATCAACTTCCTATTATTAGATCTAGCCAATTCATAAAGAGAATCATATTGAGTTTGATACCCCTTTTGAGGAATCGAAAAATAGTTGAGCGGGAAAATAAAGGCGTCGGCTTCATTTGGGTCTTCTACTAAGCAATAGTGTTGAAAAACAGACGAATGAGCTTGTTCATAATAATGCAAGTCAAACAACAAAGGATGCACTTGTCTCCTGTTTTCTGGTTGTAATAAATCTTGGTATGTATATAATTTGATCATAGTTGACTTGCCCATTTTTCACTTTGATTCCATGCTTCTTGATATTTTTTATAATGTTTCCAAGGCAGTATGGTTCCAAAAACCCCATAAGTTTTAAAAAACTGAACCATTTTATATCCCAACAGCTGTTTATGGGTATAGTTCTTCTTCCGATAATACATAATTTGGGGTGAAGGCTTCGGCTGCACCTCGTCTTCTTGCCACGGAAAAAGATATGGTTTTCTAAAACCACCTACAGGTGCTTTTAAATGCAACAACTGTATTTGAGGAGCATATATCACATCATAGCCTGCTTGACGGATTTGCATGCCATAATCCACATCTTCTCCATATCCATGCTCCAGGGCCATATCAAACTTACATCGCTCTACTATTTCTCTATGAACAATAGAACAGCCTGATCCGAATGATTCCCATTGCTTAAATGTATGCAGTCGTTCTTGTTCCCCTTTTTGCAAACAAGCAAATGTGACACATCGAGCTTTAGAGTCATCTAGAAATTTCGTGACTTGACTAGAAAAGTTTTCGGTAACGCGCACATCATCGTCAAATAGCAGTACCCATAGAGCGGTAGTTTTGCTTAAAGCAAGATTACGAGCATTGCAAGCACCTGTTTGATGTATGAATTCATGAGTAATTTGAAACGGCCAGTCTTCCTCTACCAGATAGCTTAACTCTGTAGCAACATTAAGGTCTGCATTTTGTTCTATTATGACCAGTCGATTAGGCAAAACCGTTTGCTTAGCAAGATCTGTAAGTACATCGTATAAATACTTGGGTCTACCCATAGTAGGTATCACCACATCATAATTCAAGTTTTTTACAGTAGCGGTATCTAAAGTTTTTTGCAATTCATTTACATCTAACTTTAGGACTCTTTTTTTATAGAATTGTGCTTTCGCGAAAGCGTATAATGGAAAACGCTTTTCATACCAGATATGACATAGTAAAAGTAACACCGCCCATATGGACTTATAATGTTGTTTTACAAAACGGTATAATAAAACGGTATCAAACTTATCTTCCTGTGGTGTAATAAACGGCAATTGACAACTTAAAATCCCTAAAGGTCTTGCCAACTTACTCAATGAATTGATCCAATACAGCAAACTAGTTTTATAACTCAACTGACCAGCAATCTGGTTCACTAACGACGCATGTAACGTAACTATTTCGGCGCTTTTTATCCACGTAGGATACTTGTTGGAGCTGGACACTGCGATAAATGGACTGTCTTCCACATAACCCAAATCCTCGTGTAAGAGGGTGCAAGAGGAAACAATAATGTGTGGTTTCAACATGCTGCTTGCAGCCTTTTGAAAAGAGACTGCATCTACACCCTTTCTATAAATGAGAAGTGACTGATCTGGATGGTTTTTAGCAATTTTTTCAATAGCCAAAATTACTGGCTCTCCTTTATAAGCAGAACTGGTGATTTTATTATTGATGTATTCTATAAAAACCATGTTTTGTAAAACTATGAATTGAATTGTCTAAATGTGATGCTGAAGTACCTTAATTCTTGGAGCTGTTGCCAAACGAGATTTGACAAACTCCAGGTCTCTTAAAAATAAGGTATTGAATTGACCTTTATCATATTTTTCTACAGCCTCTAAGCTTCGGCTTAAAGGATGGTACCTAAAGGGTGTAAAACCACGTTCTATCAAATATGCTGCAATTTGATCATTAGAAATATCATAATGTTTTCCGGAATCATTCAGTTCAATCACTACCGCTTTTAAGTTGGATGAGCTAAGAAGTTGATTAGCACCTTGAAGTGACTGAAGTTCATAGCCCTCTACATCTATTTTAATTGCAGTAACATTTGAAGAGCCTGTGAAATGATCTATGGTATCTACGTTGATTTCGGTAGCTTCAGGATAGTATTGATCGACAATTTTATTCATAACACCATTATGCGTACTTAGATAAAGTCTTCCTTGCTCGTTAGAGACCCCATAATTATACAACTCGACATAAGAACTCAAATTATTAAGCGCTACTTGTTGTTTTAATCTTTTAAAGGTTGATTCTAATGGCTCTATTGCGATTACCTTGTTTTTTACAATGCCTGCAGTCAGAATGCTGAAATGTCCCATGTTTGCTCCCACATCTACAAAACAATCTTCTTCCCTTAAAAAGTGTAATAAAAACAGGGATTCCCTGTATTCATAAACTCCATAGTATAGGTTGCCTATTAGGCCAGCATCTCCTTTTTGAATAGAGAGTTGTAATCCATGTATCCAGTTAAAGACCACATTTCTATTTAAAATAAGTTTAGAATTAGTTGAAAGGTATCTAAACAAAGCTTTTAAAGGTTTGGCTGCAGTCAATTCATGTTTTTGAAACATCCCAAAACGTTTTTGAATTTTGGCAAGAGCAACTTTTGTTTTAGACATGAATTATGGTATTATAAAAGGCCTTGTTTTGATTTAGAATCTTATTTTTTGAAAAACGACTTTCTAAATAACGACGCGCATTGACACCACAATTTCTTGCAAATTCTCGATCTTCTAACATCCTTCTTAAGGCTTCAGTAAATAGCTTTGTATCGTCTGGATTAATAGTTAAACCTGTATGTTCCTGCAGCATAAGTTCTGGCGACCAACCTATATTACTAGTAACCAAGGGCTTTTCTAGCGCCATAGCCTCTAGCCACGTCATTGGAAAGGCTTCGGCATAGCTAGGCAAACAAACTACGGTAGCAGCATTTATATACTTACTTACTTCTTTATAAGCTACTTGATCAATAAACTCAACACGATGACGATGCACTGTATCTATTTCTTGTCTTATCAATTCACTAGTCATTTTACCCGTCCACACATCTTTTACGTCTTTACCTAAATATTTTAATTGAACATCTGGCAACTGAGCCGCGAGTACATTAAATGCCTTAGCTAAAGCAATAACTCCCTTTTTACGAATAACTGATCCAAAGTTGAGAATATAAGTTGTCTCTGATTTGGAATGAATTGGTCCTAAATCCTCTAAATTTATTAGATTAGGAATTACTGTAATTTCATTTTCTAAACCGAAGAGCTCCTTGGTTGTTGCAGCTGTAAAAGCACTTACACTTGTGATTCCTGTTGCGTTTTTTAAGGCCCATTTCTCAAAAAGATAATTCTTCTTTTTTTGGGACCTGTTTTCTAAATGGCAAAAGTAAGTGTCGCTTCCGTGCAATCGGATGACATGCGGTATCTGAAACTTACAAAATGCGGTTATCCCTGTCCAATCTACGGCCTCTAGTAGGTGTAATTCAGCACTGTTTCTATTGATGTAATGCGCAATGTATTTCCTATAAAAATAAAAGCCTCCAAATAAATAAGTCCTTTGCTTGATCAAATGAAAGTGAACACCGTACTCTGTAAATACAGCATCCTCTTCCTGACCATAAACAAATAAGGTCACCTCATGTCCTTCGTCACACAATGCTTGAGAGAGGTTTTTTATACTCGTTCCTATACCGGCGCTATGTTTTATGGCACTATGCGGATATTCCGGTGTAAGGAAGGCGATGTGCATTAGTTTAAAATCTGATTGATCCCTTCCCAAATACGCTCACTAGCTTTTTCAGGTGATTCTGGTTTGTTGACGATTTCATACCACTTTTTAGTTACTGGAACTGGATCTAACTCCCCATCTAATAAGCCCTTGATACCATCGTAAATTTCTTCTTTACGCATCGCCCAAGTCACTGATTGATCGTAATCCGGCATGGAACGAAAATGAACATAGTTGTAATTCTGTCCTATGTCACGAGTTCCTTTTTGAAGCTGTGGTTGCTCGTAATTCGGATAAATGGTAGGCTTGTCGTGAATCACAAAATCAAATACCATACTGGAACAAATGTTGACCACTAGTTCGCTGTGGTAACAGGTATTGACCAGTAAAGCAAAATCTTCTTTGGTAGGCATGACTTGATTCCATTGTTCCCCCATAGGTTTCCACAACGGATCTACAGGAGTGATGACGTCTTTATAATGCTCTAAAACAGCATCGTATCTTCCAGAGAAATCAATTGGTACTTTTCTATAAATAATAGCTACATCACGTCCTTCTTTACGCAGTTGGCGCACAGCGATGGCCGTGTCTTCCAAGTAATATTGATCTAATGGCGAAGTGGTTTGATCATCTCCCGAAAAACAGATGTACTTGGTATCAGCATCTAAACGATGAGCTTCACAGAATTGCTTTCGCGAAAGCAGTAAAGAAGCATCATAATGAGGCTCAAACTGTGGTGTTCCAGTAACGAAAACTTGTGCTGCTTTTGTTTTGGGATAATATTCCAACAGCTGTGCTTTCATTAATTCGGACCAGACAAAATAATAGTCCGTCTCCACCGTACTCATTCCTTTAGGTAAATTGTCCCAACTATAGATCCAGCAAGCAGTGCGTATCCCCAAGTCCTTTGCCGCTAAAAGAGGGGCTATAGCCTGTGTTGCCCGTTGTGTGGTACAAAAAACCAAATCCGGTTGGTGTTCTTCCAATTGGGCTTTCACCTCTTGATAACGCGCTGTAGAGCGCTCTGCAGCATTCATTTGATCCATCAATTTTTGCCAACCCTGAGGGCTAGCACTAAAAATTTCATGAAATGTTACAAAAGCACTTTTTAGTAGGTTTTTAAAGCTGCTCCATTGCAATGGAAATCTATAAGTTGGATATACTGGATCATTGGTTCGCTTTCGCGAAAGCGCTAATTCTACTCTTTTCCGAGCATGACTAAGGACTGCTGTTTTGGGATGTATTTTGGTGCTTTTGATCGTTACTTCTGGATAGCCTAATTCTTGCTCCAAAGGAAAAATAGTGTTGTTCCAGTAGGTGATATCAAAACCTTGCTGCTCCCCTATTTCTTTAAACTGCGTAAACGCAAAATTGCGCAGCCCTACTCCATCAGGAAAAAGAATGAATACCTTGGGATTGCTGCTTTTATGATGACTCATTTTAGTTTTTTAATGGTACTGCTTTGTGCTCGAGGAGACCTGCTAGTGTTTCTGCCCATTCGAGCGCAGTCGAAAACTAACTCCTCTTAAAAAATTATCCAAACTCAAAACTCTGAACTCTGAACTCTTAACTTATTTTCGATACTTCAACTTATCGCGCTGTGCTTGCTCAATGGGTAGGATATCTGTATTCTTGTAATCTAATGCTTGATGAACTGCTTTTAAATCCCGAGCTAATTTTCTCATTCCGGCAGGTTCTAAGGAGGCGCTGTGGTCCGTTCCTTTCCAAGTACGATCTAATGTGTAATGACGCTCTACCACAGTTGCTCCGAGCGTGTAAGCAGCTACATCTACCGCTATTCCTAAATGGTGTCCTGAAAAACCAATGGTCTTTACCCGATTGCCAAACTTTTCTATCATGGCTTTAATGTCCAGCAAGCAAACGTCTGGAAAGGGCACCGGATAACCAGAAGTACAGTTGTACAATACCAAATCGCTTGCACGATTGTGTTTTTCAAAAAAGCGAACCAGTTCTTCCATCTCCTCTTTGGTTGTCATTCCTGTAGAACAGTGAATTTCCCCTTTGTAATTTTCGCACAACCAACCCAGCATCTCGTAATGATTGTTACAAGCACTTGGAATTTTTATAAATTCTGGATTCAAACCTGCAATTTCTTTAGCGCTGGTAGTATCCCAAACACTAGTAGAATAAGTAATCCCTACTTCTTCACAATAGGCTTTTAACTCTGCGTGTTGGTTCACATCAAATTCAAGAAACTCCCGGTGTGCCCCATACGTATCTCCATAAGAATTCGCCGGGTTAGGGTGAGGTGCATTGTACTGGTCTTCAGTAAGAAACTCTTTGTTATGGCGCTTTTGAAACTTTACGGCATCTACTTTACAGAAGATAGCTGCTACTTTGATCAATTCTTTAGCGATTTCCATGTCACCTTTATGGTTCCCACCTATCTCAGCAATGGTATAAGGTTTTTTATAGTTACTCATAACGGTTGTTGTATTTGATTATAAATTCGGTAGCTTCCCGAATGGCTCCTTCACCGCTATTGTTTTGCAGCCGTACATCTGCATGAATTTTTATAAGTTGTGTGGCATTTGCCGGCGTAAATGACCAGCCAGCGGCACACATATTGGCCAAGTCGTTCACATCATCACCCATATAAGCGATTTGGGAAAAGGACAAGTTTTTATCCGCAACGATTCTGGAAAGTAGGCTGTACTTGTCTTTAACTCCTAAAAAGACTTGGTCAATTTTCAATTTGTTCATTCGGCTAGCAACAATCTGCGAATCCTCTGAAGTCATGACCATCACTTCTACCCCATACTGACGTAAGATCTCTAATCCCATTCCGTCTCGCATGTCAAACTTTTTCATCATCTCCCCATCTGCTCCATAGTAAATACAGCCATCCGTAAAGACACCATCTACATCCAGAATGAGGTGGGTAATGCGCTCACTTTGTTTCTTTGACTTCAAACGAGCAGCCAGCAATTCCTCCACTATGTTCCAATCGGTTAAGGAATCGATCTCTGTAAGGCTGTCCTCAGGCATAGTGATCGTAGCTATATTACCGCTTATTCTGTTGTTGCTTTCGCGTAAAGCGGAATAAGTTGTGACATAACAAGCTCCGTTCTCTATAAGCAGGCCTTCAAAGTCTTGCCGTCTCGGCCGATTAAAAATATCATAATTCATAGGAGTACCGTCTGCGTGCCAAGTAAACCGATGCGTCTTGACCACAGTTAATGCGCTGTCATAATTCTTACCGTGGGCTACTGCTTCTATACAGGTATTGATGTCTATTGCAGTGGTAAATGGAGATGTGGCTTGTAACAAACAAAATACATCAAAATTTGAAGTCAGCCCATCTATAAATTCTAGGATACCACTTTCGGTACTGGCGGTATCTGTAGCACTAGAAGCACTTCTTTTTACCCCAATTACTTTATCGGTCCAATGGTATTCTTTTTCTATAAAGGAAAGAATATCCAAATCATCTGTAAACACATACACCTCATCGAGATGAGAAGCTATGGCCTCTCCTAGAACCCAACAAAAAAGAGGCCTTCCTAAAAGCTTTTTTTTGTTTTTACCAGGAATGCTATTGGAGCCTGCACGTAATGGAATAAATCCTATGGATTTCATAGATATAGTGTTGTGGTCAAATTTAAGTAAACAAGCCGATACCCTTATAAAATAAAAACTTTTAATCGACGTATTACCATGCTTTTAGCTACCGAATGGCTAGAAGTATAATTTTATTGAACTTTTGTGGAATTCTTGACCTCGATAAGATCAAATTTTACTACTTATAGCAGGTCCAACAGGATACTTATTACTTTGGTATTAGAGCAATCTATCAAAATAAACCTTGGTCAACTTTGAACTATTACTTGACAAACTTTTTTAAGGGAGCCTCTAATCATTGAAAGGGGGCGAGGAGTTGTCTCTTTCTATTGATGGTATCATTTGATACATCTTCAAGGCTTTCTTTGTAAGCACTTCACGGCTTAAATGTTCCTGAGCGTAAGCTTGATTGTACACAAAGGCGTTCTCAATCATGGCGAGGTTTTGTATAGCAAAGCTAATATGCTGTTGAATCTCTTCCGAGTTTTCACAATCTTCAATAAGCAATCCGTTTTTTTTATTTTTTATAAGCTCTGCTGTAGCACCTCCAGGATTGGACTGTATAGGAAAAGCTCCTGCACAGATGGCTTCAAGCAACGTATTAGGCATTCCGTCACTATTTGAATTTCCTATATAAATCAAACTACTGCAAAAGAGTCGGATCAACTCCTCATGTTCCATAAGCCCTTTGATGGTCAAATGCGGTATGCTCCCCTCTTGAAATTGAAAGACCGCGTCATTTTCAACTCCAAAAACAACCACCTCAAGATCGGTGAGTTGAAGGCAAAGCTGTTCCAAAGCTTTGAGAACAGGAACTGCTCTACCGGATCTATTTTCATTGCCTTTGACGGCAATGATTTTACGCTGCGATTGAGGGATTTGATAGGTTTTAAAAGCCTCTAAATCAAAACCACCGCCTCCCGGAAAAACTCCTAAATGTGTTCCTATAAACCCTAATTCAGTAGCAATTTCTTGATCCCTTTTACAATCTGCAAACATGTAGTTGACTCTAGGCAAGACTTTTTTGATATCCTTTAAGTGAGATGAATCCTTTCTAAAGTAAAACAAATCACTACCCCATGAAGAATAGATCCACGGGATATTGTTTTGTAACATGACTGGCAATATAGGGGTGCAACTTACATATAAGGCAAAGGAATGTATGGCATCGGGTTGAATTTCTTGTACCGCTTTCGCGAAAGCCTCTTCTACTTTTGTATCGTATTTATTCACAAGAGCAGTGTATAATTTGGGCGATCTATTTTTAATAAAGGTACGTCCGCGTTTTTTAAGAAAACCTTTTTTCCACCCAGTGATTTGAGTCATCCAGCTTATAGAAGGCGCATCACCTTGGTCGAGTATATCAAACCAATAGACCTCATGCCCGCTATCTCTCAACTGCTCTGACCAGCGGCGGAAGTGTATGGAATTCATAGATACCAATAGGATTCTCATAGATTCCTTTTTAAATAAATCACTAAGTGAATCACTGCTTTTTCTCTATCAAAACTATAATGATACGGACAATTGCGATGGCTTTTTATAATAGATTCTAATAGCATCTCATTAGCCTGTTCTATGGAGATAAAATGAGCAGTTTTCTTTCCAGCAACTTTCTTAATTCTTGTTTTAAGACTGTTGGCATTTGGAGAAGGAGACACTTTTAATTCGAGGATTACAGAACGATCTAAGGCTTCTGTAAAATAAGTAAAAGCTTTTATCTCTTCCCGAGTCGCATCAAGTTTCATACGCATGTTTGGAGATTCCAGCTGTCTGTATTCCTCGGGATTACATAGGATTCCCCATTGATCGTTATGATTCGCCTTTATTTTTTTGAAATATTGATTCCATAAAAAATAACGATGATTGATACGCTCTAACAAAGGGTGAAAAGGCAATGGACTCTGCTTACTTCGATAGGATTTTGCATGCCATTGATGTTTGAAATAAACCTCTTTGTTATAAAAGTGTATGTTATAGCCTGCATGTTGCAACCGCATATGCACATCAGTATCCTCACTGCCCCAACCGTGAAAAAACTCATCAAATCCATTGATGGACTTTAATTGTTCGGCAGGAAAAACACTGATGCCTGTAGCTTCCTCACCAGTTGCAAACTTGATATCGTAATCGAGAAATGTTTTTTCCAAAGCACTTTCTTCTTGGGTCATGATACCTACCGTATAATAAACAGATGCTGCAGCAGGAAATGTTGATAATTGGGTTTTCAGAAACTCTGGATGCCATATCATATCCATATCACCAACCATCAAATGAGTAGTCGTACAGGATGTTAACACCATATTAATACATCGCGATTTACTCCATAGTTGCCCCTGCGTTGGGCAGAGAATTAAGTCAACACGAGAAAAAGAGTCGGTTAATTTTTGGAGCTCGGATTGGTAACTTAAATCGCTACCATAATCAACAATCACTACTTGAGTTGCGTCAGTTAATTGTGAGTTAATGGAATCCAAACTGCGTTTTAAAGTTACCATAGATCGGTTGCGGTTGGGAATAATTACAGTTAGAGTATTACGCATCTAGAGATTTCATTACGTCTATAATTTTTGCGACAGCGGTCCCGTCTCCATAAGGATTTACAGCTCCAGCCATTTTATTATAATGAGTTTTATTATTGATTAAGTTTCGGGTTTCTTTAATAATTCTTTCTTTATCGTTTCCTACTAGAAGGACGGCACCACTTGCTACTGCTTCTTGTCGTTCTGTAAATTCTCGCATCACCAGCACAGGTTTATTGAGTGAAGGAGCTTCTTCTTGAATGCCACCACTATCTGTGATAATTAAATAACTGCGTTGCATAATCCATATAAATAACTCATAATCCAAAGGTTCTAATAATTGTATGTTATCAATTCCTTTGAGCTCTTGATGAACTGGCTGAAGTATTTTAGGGTTGAGATGTACTGGGAAAACAATTTGAAAACCAGAAAACTCTATCGCTATCTCTTTTAGTGCTTTACAAATTTCTAGAATTCCCTTACCCTGATTTTCTCTACGATGAGTGGTAACGAGAATAACCGGAGCTTTTGTTAAAGAGTTTTTAAACCTTTGGAGTTTTTCTGAAGGGGACTCTTTTACAATTTTTAATCCCAAGAATAGTGCATCTATAACAGTATTACCAGTAACTGTAATATGTTCCTCATTGACTTTCTCATCGAGTAATACTTGTTGAGATTGTAATGTTGGAGCCATGTGTAATGTGGCAAGTCTTGAAATAATTTGACGGTTTGCTTCTTCTGGAAATGGGGAATAAATATTTTGAGTGCGCAGACCTGCTTCAATATGCACTATTTTTTTTTTCAAATAAAATGATGCTAATGAAGCAATCATTGCTGTACTAGTATCTCCATGAACAAAAACATAATCAGGTTTAAAGTTCTCAATAACGGCGGTAATGCCATCCATTAAGCGACTTGATAATGCGGACAAACTTTGGTTAGGTGTCATTAAATCCAGATCGGTATGTGGCTGCAATTGGAAGAAATCAATTACTTGATCTAGCATTTGCCGATGTTGTGCGGTGAGGCATAGATGCAGATCAAAAATATCTGACTGTGCTAAAAAACCTTTGATCAAAGGAGCCATTTTTATAGCTTCTGGTCTGGTTCCTATGACAAAGAGTATTTTTTTCATAACCTATTTATTAAGACTTTTCTTTTATAATTTCCAATGCTTTTAGAATACTAGAACTCTCAAAGTAGCTTTTTAAATGAGTAACACCCGAAACGGTTTTTTCATTTTTATTTTCCCAGTTTAAATAAAGGTCTGTTAGATGATTCTTCAATAAAGTCATATCATCTATCTCGCAGTAATACTGATAGTATTCGCCTAATATTCTCCTGGTTTCACTGTAGTAAGGACCTAACAATAAAATAGGCTTATTGGCTGCTATACAATGAGGTACTTTACCAGGCAAAAAGGGACTGGATGGCCCTTTTGCTTCTAACACTACATTTACAGCAGCTTGTTGTTGCATGTTAAAGGTAGTTTCAAAGGGTTCTTTATTGGGACTTAAAATTATTTGTGAGCATTTTTGAGATAAAATTGCCATTTCTTGGTGAAAAATTGAAGAACTCCCTACCATGACTAATCTGGCATTGTTTTTTGCCTCTGGAACATCCTTTATAAATGCCATAAAGGCCTTTAATAATGTCATGGGATTGCGAGCACTCATTAAAGAACCTGCGTGTAAAATATTAAATTTTGAACTATCAAAATACGAGGGATAGACACCTGTATCTCTTAAATTTTTAGTGATTAAATGAGGAATAATAACGGCTTTATTCTTTCCTGACGGATAGTAACTTTCCATCCACTCACCAAGCATTTGACTAGGATAAATGATCGATTTAGCTGCTTTGAAAAGAGCTACGAAAAAATCTCTTTTTTTCTGATGCCCTGGTTCTACCCAATCATAAGGCCTAGGGTAACTATGCATAGGGAAAGGATCATGTATGTAAGCTAAGAACTTTTCGTGCCATTGAGGTAGTTTTAAAATCGCTTTATGAGCTCTAAAACTGCTGGCATAACTTAACGCTAGGATATAATCATAATGCACTGGCGATTCTTTTTCAATAGCCTGCTGGATACTTTTGACATCGTAATCATGTGCATAAGAAAATCCTTTTCTTGATTCAACCCAATGATTGATATTACAACCTGTCAAACGTTGAAAAATTAGTTGGGCTTTGGCTTTAGCATAGGACCAACTCGTTTTTTTCTCCTGAATGCTGATGCATGGGGTTTGTTTTAAATCAATTTCTTTTCTAGAATAATGGAGTACTTTAATAACAAATCCTTGTTCTATAAAACCTTCGATTAAGGCTCTAGAGGTTTTACCACCACTAGATTGTGTAGAAATAGTATCTGCCACGACGAGTATTTTAAAAGGTTTATTCATTTCAGTTGTTTAATGGTACCTCATGTAATTTATATAAGAACGTTTTGCCTTATATAATGCTATTTTTATTTTCTGTATTTTATTATTAGGGACTATAACTTTACTCTTTTTTTGGTATTCTATAACACTTGATTCCCAAGTATCATCTAACCAATTTTGAAAATAATGTGGATCACAGCCATTTAAAAACCATTTTTGTGCCTCCTTCACTAAATCACTATTATAGATATGGAAAGCAGGCAGGTGCGTATCTATAAATATAGGAAAGCCCAGCACTTCTGCACGCGTGCATATATGACGGTCTTCTCCTCCAAAAGGCATGTTTTTAATCTTAGAAAAATTCACGCCTGCTCGGACAGCTTTGTTGCTTAATAGGGTACAAGCTCCTCCTGCGCCTACCTGATAAGTTCCCTTCTCTTTTAATTTTAAAATAGACTGTGCGTCGTAATAATCCCAAGAATGAACATCCCAGCAGTTGGGTTTTGCAAAGGTTTGATCTGTAAAAACGGTCCAAAAAATCTCAAACACAAAATCTTTTTCTAATTCAACTAAATGTTTAAGGGTTTGTGGGTGCAACACCAAATCAGCATCTACCATAAAAATAGCATCGTAATCATGTTCCAAAGAGATCTCTAAGGCTCGATTTTTAATATCAATAATTCGATCTACAGACTCTTGCGTCCAGTGGTGTTTTTTATAAGTGGAGGCATCTGTAAACAAAGAGTCCAAAAGGCTTACCTTTTGATGTAAACCAGCAAACTGTTCCGTAAACTTCTCTGCATCAACTTCCTTATTATCGTTATATACTAAAATATCATAGGTAAACCCCTCTGCTTCTTGCTGTAACCAAGAAGGCAGACTAAGTTCCAAAACAGACTTAGGTTTGCACAAAGAAGAAAATAATAAGATTTTTTTCAAGGAAGTGTTATTTGAAAAATTTAAGAGCCAATTCTTTATTGAGCCCACATTTTTTTAAATAGGTATTATAAAAATAAGGATAACTCATAAGCTTTTTAAAGATTTTGTTTTTCAGAAAGTAGCTTACATATGATTTTTTTAAAGTCCGCATTTTTGGCCATTTTAACACTTTTTTTTCACTGTCATCTATAGCTTCAAATTCTTTCTGCATCCAGGACTCAAAAACATTTCCTAAATGAAAAGCGTGATTAGTAGCAGTAGATAACCTATAACCATTAGACTGAGTAGATGGAATATCCAAATACAGTTCCTCACTATTTCCTCCTAGGGTATACGGAGTAGGTTCTTGTGGTGCAAACTGAAATATTTCTCTGCGGTAGGTAGTACAAAAATGACTGCAACCCACAACAGCCTCTGTGCCATCAGTTGCCGTTAACGTGAGTATTTCGAGTTTTTGATGTTCGTTTAAATGAGGCCATCCTATGCTTTTTACAAAGCTTTCTAATGCTTCTGGATTTTTCGCTTTCGCGAAAGCGATTTTATTAGAAATCAAGTGATCCAACCATATATTAGACACATACTGATTAAAGGTTTTATGAATAGGTACTGGCGCCACTGCAGTCGCTTTAGGAAATGAAGAGAATACTTGAGATACTGCTTGATCCCAGTCAGTTAAAAAAAGTACATCGGCATCAGTAATAGTTAGAAAGCTTTCATCGCTGGCTAAGATGCCTTTGCGTATGCTATTGAGTTTACCTATCTGATCGGTTACTATCAATAATTCATCTATCCAACCTTGAGACACCAAATCGAGTAGCTTTTTATGAGTGACAGCAGTACATCCATTTGCGACAACAGTTATGGGCACTTCAGCGATTGCTCCTCTTTTGATACTTTTAAGACATAAACTAAAAATTTGAAAAGCATCTTTGTAATACTCCTCCTCATGAGGTATGTATAAAGGAATGATCACCCGATGATCACCAGCGGTGGATGCCACCCTTTGATGTCGAGACCTATTGAACCCTTCTCTCATATCAAAAGAGTTTTACACACCCAATTAAAACGAGCATCAATTAAGTTATATTTTTTAATAATGTAATTCATTTTACTTCAGCAATCTTTGTAGTTCTATAAATTAGGTCTTCATAAAATCTTATAAATTTGAAATGTAAGACTCTAGATAATCGATGATATTTAATAGGCTGCAGGACAAAAACTATAGGGTGAAATCATAACTGCAACTAATTAAGTGAACCTTGTTTAAACACACTTTTAATTGATTTAAAAAAGTGCATGACCACCTCTAAAAATATTATCAAGGCATAATTAAAGCCGCCTAAGGTCTTTTTTAAATAATACTTCTTACTCATCACAATATGCCTCAATATCTCTGGGTTGTTAGTTCCTGAAGATCCGCCACCCAAATGAATCACAGCAGACTGAGGGAATAATACACTTTTAAAACCAGCATTACTATACCGCCATCCCAGCTCCATATCTTCAAAGTATAGAAAAAATTTAGGATCAAATAAACCGTACTTCTCAATCATGGTACGTTTTATAATTATTCCAGCAGCTGCCAAATACCCTACTACTTTAGGAGTCGTTACATCACACACCTTAAATGTGGCATAATCATCTTCTTTACATTTTGGAATTTTCCAATAACCCATATCATGAATCATTTTTCTGAGTCCGAGCAAATTCCCGTAAGCATAATTTTTAGAACCGTCTTTTTTTAAAAAGTTAGGCCCAACGATACCAACATCTTTATGTTGCTCCAAGTAATTAATCATAGCTGGAACACTTAAAGAATCCAATAAATAAGCATCAGAATTTAAAAGGAACACATAATCACCAATAGCATGCTCAAAACCTAGGTTATTTGCTCTCCCAAAACCTAGATTCTCCTTACTTTTTATAACATGCACCTCCGGAAAAGAGAGTAGCCCCTCTTCTATTGGCTTTTGGACAGACCCGTTATCTACCACTATAATTTCAAATGTCAGGGTCGTTATATACGAATAAATCGAGCTCACGGCTTGTTTTACCTGTGCTGGCGTATTGTAGTTTATGATGATTACGGAGAGCATCATGTTATTATGGATTTTATTCTCTTTTTTAGCTTAGAAAAAATCATAAACCCCCTAAAAATAAAACTGTTTCTGAAAGCTTGTAGCTGCATTTCTTGATAGTGTGATCGCTGTGCAATATCATGGTAAGTTCCTAATGTATTTATATAAAAGTTATAGTGCTTTTTAACGATATAGGATTTTATAGCTTGAATATTATCAGGAGTTAATAGCGTATTACGAGAAGTTTTTTTTATGCGATAATAAAAGCATAACTCATTTAAAAAGAAAACTTGTGGATCTTCCTTTAAAAGACGAATCCAAAATTCCCAATCTTCCAAACCTTTGTCCATAGTTAGGTCATAACCACCTATACGCAGATAATCTTCTTTTTTAAACATGGCACTTACATAAATAGTATTTGCTAAAGCAAGTGCTTTTAAATTGAAAGAAGGCAACTCCCATAAACCTTGTTTATCCCCTACGAGCATGGCTTTACCATAAACTACTTTGTAGGTAGGTGTATTTTTAAAAATCGCAACTGCTCGCTCGAGATAGTTGCTATTTATATAATCATCTGCATCGAGTGGTAAAATAAAGGTTCCTTGGGCGTTGTCAATTCCTTGATTGCGCGCATTGCTTACTCCTGCATTATTTATAGAGACCAGTTTAAATCTGTGATCTTTAGCAACCCATTGTGATGCAATTACAGCAGAATTATCTGTACTACCATCGTCTATAATGATACACTCCCAATTTTCAAAACCTTGATTAAAAACAGATTGCAAAGAATCATCAAGGTATTCACCTTGATTATAACAGGGTACAATTACAGACACATCAACCATTCGTCACTTTTTTAAATAAGCGGTTACACAGTAATAACACTTGCTTTTTTTTGTTTGTAATCTTCCTTGAAAATGCGCTGGGATAATAAGACCTATGCAAGGGAAGTTTCTCTGGGAAATAACGTGCTATCATTTTTTGGCGTTCTTGTGCAATCTTATCCTGCTGCATACTACTAAGACCATCATAATAAAAAACACTAATGGTATGATCCACGTGTGTGAAATTAAATGATTGTTGACCTACACCTAGTAGAAAAAATTTCCAATCAGAGACAATACTTAAAGAAGTATCATATAACTGATTATTAAAGCAGGCTTTTCTAATTAGAGTAGCTGGATGTGGTAAACTATCCTTAATTAAATAATCCAATGTGAGATGAACTGGGTATTTCTTTATCCAAGTATGGTCAGCCACCACCTCTATATTACCATAAACTAATTCAACTTGTTGCTTCTCATCTATTCCTCCTACTAAGGTTGATAAACTGCTTTTATTTTTAAAATGATCCCCACTATTCAAAAAAAGCAGGTAATCTCCACGAGCCACTGCAATCCCTTTATTCATAGCATGATATATCCCGTCATCCGGTTCACTGACCCAGTAAGAAAAGTTATCTTGATGTTGCTCTGTCAAAGCTGCACTGCCATCCGTACTACCACCATCTATTAGGATATGCTCATAGTTGGTCAGCGTTTGTTCTTGTACACTTTTGATTGTGCGTTCAAGGCCAGCGACGTCGTTGTAGTTGATAGTGATGATGGAGATGAGCATAATTAATTATTCTTGGAGTGTATTTCTTGAAACAACGTTATATAAGCCTTTGCTTGAACGCTCTGATCATATTTCTCAACGGCTAAAGTTCTAATCTGTTCTTTAGAGCAAGTAACTCCATTTAGTAAATAATATTCAATGGCTTCCTTTAAAGAATCTACACTTACCTCTTTGGTTATCAATCCGTTTTCACCATGTTCAATCATTTCTGGAATACCACCTACGGGAAAACCTATTACTGGTGTACCACATAACAATGATTCCAGTACGGTATTGGGTAAGTTATCCATTAAGGATGGAATTACAAAAACGTCTGCTAAAGAATAAACTAAACTAATAATCCTTTCGTCTGAAATAGAACCCAAATGCCTTATTTCTATGTGGCTTTCTAATACTGGTTTGTCTTTACCTATGGAACATAAAATAATATCTGCTCTATCAAGCTTTTCTAGTGCTCTTTTTAAATATACATATCCCTTTCTACTGTTGGAAATAGAATCTGCTACAAATAATATGACTTTCTTATGCAGTGGTATGCGATATAATTCTCTTGCAAAAGATTTATCACGATATGTATAGGTGTTGACATCTAGCCCATAGGGTATCAAGTTTACTTTTCTTGTTTTAAAAAGCTCACTTTTACCGGCTTCACTTTGTAACCATTTAGAGGGAGCTACTATACTCAAAGATTTGAATGGTGCCAATGAATTGATTTTATCATCCAAGTTTTCTTTAGCACATGATTTTTCAATATTTAAAACATTTCTTTTAATAGGCTTTCCTTGATCATCTATTCCATGGATCATTTCTACATAATGTTCGCCTCCTGTAAAAGGGTTCATATCATGCAAAGTCCAAATGACTGGTTTTTTATTCTTTTTAAAAAAAGACTTATAATCTAGAAAACCTGCCACCCAATGCAAGTTGATCACATCTGCCTCTTGATACAATGAGAAGCTGGTGATGTCATAATTTGATTCTGGAAAACTAAACAACTCAAGTCCTGCTGCTCTATTTTTAAAAAACAGTTCTTTTTTACATGACTTAGGCATTAAGAAAGTTAAGTTCCACTTTTTTGCTATTTTTTGTTGTATTCGTTTAAAATAATAGCTGCTTGACAAATGATTTAGTGACGTTTTATTTATAAATAAATAGGAATTTTCAATTTCTTTAGTTTTGTGTAGCAGTAATAATTTAGAATCGACTCCTTGATTGAGTAGACCTTGGTGCAATCTTATGCAAGCATTTGCAGCGCCACCATTATCGTAGGTATTTATCAGTAATACTTTCAATTGATTATGGTTTTTCGAATATAGCAAGGATAGAATGACCTTTAATATTTTTTCTGTTCCGTTTGGAATAAATTTTTACAAATTTCAATAGTGGGATTAACCGATTAATTCGTCTAATGATATTATAGTTTTTCATTAAACGTTCAAAAGTTATTTTTGAAAACCAAGCAACATGATAATCTTGTAATGGTTCATTTACGATCTGTAATAATTTAATTGGAAAAATATTTTCAAGAATTTTTAAAGATTTAGAATTCCATCTACCCATATGATGTGGAGGAAAGTTTAGTATACCTCCTTCAGAATATTTAATAAAAGAATCGTTATTTGGAACGCAAATTACTAATCGACCACCTTTCTTTAAAATTGACACTTGAGCTTCAATAAAAGAATTCACATCAGCGATATGTTCTAGAACCTGAAAAGAACAGCACATATCAAAGCTTTCAGAGTTTCTAAAAGAGAATTCTTGTACCGTTTCTGATATGACATTTAAACCTTGCTCTTTAGCTTTTAAAACTCTTTTCTGATTTAACTCTAAACCACTGATATCGAAACCTTCATTTGCCAAATGTCTTACAAAACCTAGACCTCCACTTCCTACTTCTAAAATTCTATCTCCGGGTTTTAAAGTTTTTTTAATAAATTCATGCTCCCATTTCCAAGGCATATAATACCAATCAAATCTTTCTAATTCTTCATAAAATAGGCCATCTCCAACAATTGTACTTGGTGAAAAAAATTGATATTTTGTGTTGAGACATTCAAACAAATTGATTTGATCTAAATCCTTATAATAATTACTTACGTCAATTTTAAGTTCTTTTTGATAGCGTAGAGTTAAATCAGCTACTGAATATGTGTTCAACAACTTTGATGTATTTTCATCGAATGAACTGGTTGAATTTAATTTCATGATATTATTTTTTTGAACCGTTTTATGACTTTGGCAAAAGTTATTTCTTTGTTTTGCTTTTTATTGAATTTTATAACCTTTTTTAATATACTTTTACTTTGCACCAACTTCTGTACCGGTTCAAAATAAGATTTATTTAAATTCTTATCTAAATCGCTTTTAGATTCTATTTTAAAGCAATGAACTCCTGAGCCATCAAAACCAATATTTTCTGTATAACTTTGATTTGGGTGCAGACATAATCCATTTAATAGAAAAACCGAGGCATGCCATTTCACGGCCCAAGTATTCCATAATCCAGATATATTATTTTCTAAATGTTCTAAGAATGGGTAAGAATTATCCAAATTAAACTCTTTGGTTCTATTTTTTGTAATTATCTGATTATACAATTTAGTGGCGTTTGAGTCGTAATGTACCCAAGAACTTGACCAAGTTGCCCACCCCCAACAAGAAGTTTGATTGTAAAAGAAGAATTTTTGGCTTATTTTTTTAATCGGTGGAAAATAACCTGAAATATGCATGACTTTATCTTCCATTTCGTAATATTTCAAAGCATCATTCATATAAACTAAAAATCCAGTTGAAGTCACAATATCATCTTCAAGAACAATTACCCATCTGTATTTTTCAACAATTTCTGTTACACCTTCAGTTATTGAAGCTGCAAGGCCTTTATTAACTTTTGACTCTATAATATGCACTTTACCACACCACTCTTGTTCTTTTATGACTTTTCTGGTCCTAGTTATAGCGTCTAATTCTATTTCACTAGCATTTTCCTTGGCACCATCAGCATAGATATATAAAATAGATTCACTCGCTAGGTCATTGATTTTCAATGCCTCTAGTGTCTTTCTAGTGTGCTCTGGCCTGTTGTAGACGAATAAAACGATGGGTGCTAGATTCATTTTAAGAGATATTATCTTTAAAGAATAATGTATTCAAGGTTTTTGCAATAAAAGAATAGTCTTGACCTTTAAGGAATTTGAACATCTCACTGTCATCTATAAAACGCTCTATCGATTGTTTTTTCAAATTCTCTACTAAAAGAAGTCTAGGCCTAAACCGCTCCCAATCATTTGATTTTAAAACATCTAAATCAAGTCCTTCTACATCAATCGTCATAAAATCTATTTGTGTCCCAGGCTTGATACACGTATCTAGAATAGCATTCAAGGGATAGGTTTTTATCTTTCTTTCCTGTATAATTTTATAAACACCTTGGCCTTCTTTTATTTGAGCTTCCTCTTTAGAAAAAGTGTTTAAGGCAGGTTCATTAAACATAAAATAGTCAAGTTCTTGTTCAACTAGGGAAACTCCTATTTCTAAATTGATATCATTAGGGCGTAGAATTTTAAATTTATCCATAACACCCGGTAATGGGTCTACGTTTAAACCATTCCAGCCTTTTGCATAAAAGAGTGCCGTATTAGAAAAACGTTTAGGATCATGAGCTCCAATATCAACATAAAAACCTTTTTCCTTTTTTTCTAAAAACCTTTCTAATATCAAGTCTTCTCCTTCTTGAGAGAAGGATAATGAGGTCATTTCATATTTGCGTTGAAAATCGTTAATCTTTTCTTGTGCGATAAATAATTTGACCTTTCCAGGAACCAGGAACTGAATTAATTTTTTAATTATTTTGTATGCCATGATCCTTTCAATAAAAATTTAGAAGAGCCATCAAACCCTAAATTACCCGTTCCGTAAAAATCTCCTTTTATTACGTTTAAACTACCTATAGGCACTTTAGGCCAGTCCGATTCTACATTATTATTAAGTAACCTACCCTTAATTATATAGTCACCAGAGTTTAGCGGTAAACTATCGATTTGACATTTAACAATAATGCTATCCTTTTTATCGGTATTGATTATTTTTTGTTGATATGAAGAATAAATTACGCTTAATAATTCGTCTTGTTCATTATATATCGAAAAACCTAAATCTAAATAACAATCATAGGAATCAATTTTATTAATTAAAATCTCAAAACAGAAAAATACAGAATCTCCATTGAGAGTGTATTCTAACTTATTTCCAAATCTGTCTTCAATATAAAATCTTGAAAAGATAGCTTCTCCTGTTCCACTTCTATCGGATATCGCTTCCAGATCTTTAACCAATTCAAAATTCGTATTTGATAAATAAAATGAAATTGCTTCTTCTGTTTTACCATCAAATTGGGTGCTACCATTTTTTAACACTACACAACGTGTACAAAGATTTTTAACCGCTGCCATATTATGACTCACAAACAGCACCGTGCGACCACTAGTATTAGAAATATCTTGCATTTTCCCGATCGCCTTTTTTTGGAACTCGGCATCACCTACGGCAAGTACCTCATCTACC
>Ga0136655_1000309_pt1 | contig 21877 bp, 18 predicted proteins | sample CPBDNA_2_FD_94863 | JGI IMG/M metagenome (GOLD analysis project Ga0136655, IMG submission 94863) | Freshwater to marine salinity gradient microbial communities from Chesapeake Bay, USA - CPBay_Spr_15_0.8_DNA (version 2) | ecosystem: Environmental > Aquatic > Marine > Coastal | place: USA... | reverse complement strand
TCATAACTGTTAAGGTATATCAATAAACCACTTAGATTCGTTCTCTTTAACTAAACAGCGATGAGGAAAACCATAATTCCATTTCCTATTAAATGAAGATCATTAAAAACCGAATCAACAAAGTTGATTCGGTTTTTAATGTCAGTTCGAGCGAGAGTCGAGGACGTTTAGGAACACTGAATTTTATACTAGCAGTTGTCGCATCTATTGCAGAAATTCAGATGTTCGAGTTCGATTATTCCGTATACTCCTCCATAGGAGCACAAGTACACATCAAATTGCGGTCTCCATAAGCATCGTCTGCACGACGTACGGTAGGCCAGAATTTATTGTCAGATACGTATTCTAGAGGATATGCCGCTTGACTTCTTGTGTATGGAAAATCCCATTCGTCTGCAGTGATCATTTGTAAGGTATGCGGACTGTTCTTAAGAAGGTTGTTGGGCTCGTCTACAGAAGTTGCATCAATCTCTTTTTTAATGGAAATCATCGCATCACAAAAACGATCCATTTCTTCTTTAGATTCCGACTCTGTAGGCTCAATCATCATCGTTCCCGCTACAGGGAAAGATACAGTAGGAGCGTGGAAGCCATAATCCATCAACCGTTTTGCAATATCTACAACTTCAATACCGTGGTCTTTAAATGGGCGACAGTCGATGATCATTTCGTGAGCAGCACGACCTTTTTCACCTACATATAAACAAGCATAACTACCTTCTAGACGTTCCTTGATATAGTTAGCATTTACAATTGCATATTCTGTAGATCGTTTTAAACCTTCAGCTCCCAACATACAGATGTAACCATAAGAGATCAAACAGGCTAGTGCACTACCGAAAGGCGCTGCACTAATAGGTGTGATTGCTTGAGCACCACCTGTAGGTATGATAGGGTTAGTAGGTAAGAATGGAACCAGTTGCGGTGCCACACATATAGGTCCTACACCAGGACCTCCACCGCCATGAGGGATGGCAAAAGTTTTGTGTAAATTCAAGTGACAAACGTCTGCACCAATATTTCCAGGATTGGTCAATCCCACTTGTGCATTCATATTAGCCCCATCCATATACACCTGACCACCATTTTCATGGATGAGTCCTGTAATTTCTTTAATGGCACTTTCATAAACTCCATGAGTAGATGGATAAGTCACCATCAACGCACTTAAATTGTCTTTGTATTTTTCTGCTTTTTCACGTAAGTCATCTACATCGATGTTTCCGTTTTCTAGCGCCTTAGTCACTACGACTTTCATTCCTGCCATTACGGCACTCGCTGGATTTGTTCCATGAGCACTAGACGGAATCAAACAGATATTTCTATGATCGTCACCTCGTGATATATGATAGGCACGTATGGTCATTAAACCTGCAAACTCTCCTTGCGCACCAGAATTAGGTTGTAGGGAAGTGCCTGCAAAACCAGTTGCTTCATTTAATTGCAATTCCAGTTTCTTCAACATGTGCTGATAACCTTCAGCTTGATCTAGTGGTACAAATGGGTGGATATTTCCCCATTGCGGATTTGAAAGAGGCAACATTTCGGCTGCAGCGTTCAATTTCATCGTACAAGAACCCAACGCAATCATCGAGTGATTCAATGCTAAATCTTTACGTTCTAATTTTTTGATGTAACGCATTAACTCTGTTTCAGAATGATAGGAGTTGAATACCTCATAGGTCAAGAATTCTGTTTGACGTCCTGTTCCTAAATACGTTTTCTCTAATAATTTTGTAATTGGAGAGAAGTCTTTGTTGACCGCTTTCGCGAAAGCGGAAACAATATCATTCAAGTCTGCCATAGAAGTAGTTTCATTTAAAGAAACTTGAACCGTATCGGCATCAGGATAATAGAAATTGATTTCTAGCTTTAAGGCCTCTTTTTGAACCGCTGCTGCATCTACTTTAAAACTCAAGGTGTCAAAGAAATTAGCATTGGTTTGATAAATACCCAGTTTTTCAACGGCATCTGCAAGAGTAGCTGTTTGAGCGTGCAGTTTTGTTGCGATAAACTTCAAGCCACGTGGCCCGTGATATACTCCGTACATACCAGCCATTACAGCAAGTAATACTTGTGCAGTACAAATATTTGACGTGGCTTTATCTCTTTTAATGTGTTGTTCACGCGTTTGAAGCGCCATTCTTAAGGCACGTTTTCCATCAGTATCTTTAGTGACCCCTATGATACGTCCTGGAATTTGTCTTTTAAATTCTTCACGTGTTGCAAAGTAAGCTGCGTGCGGTCCACCATAACCTAATGGAATACCAAAACGCTGTGTGGTTCCTACCACTACATCTGCTCCCCAATGTCCTGGAGCTTCTAGCAATACCAATGAAAGTATATCAGCAGCTACTGCTATACGGATATTATTTTCTTGGCAATTTTTAGCGAAAGCGGTATAATCCACTACATTTCCACTTGCACCAGGATATTGTAATAGAATGGCATAATAGCCATCTTTAACATTTATTTCCTGAGGGTTTCCTTCAACCAACTCAATTCCTAGAGGAATTGCGCGAGTTTTCAAAAGCTCCTTGGTTTGTGGTAACGTATCTTGATCTACAAAGAATTTTACCAGGTCATCTTTTTTCTGAGCGCGGTCACGAACAGCGAAAAGTAAGGTCATCGCCTCAGCTGCAGCCGTAGACTCATCTAATAGTGAAGCATTAGACAATTCCATACCAGTAAGGTCTGATATCATGGTTTGGTAATTCAATAAAGCCTCTAGACGTCCTTGAGCAATTTCTGCCTGATACGGGGTATAAGCGGTATACCAACCTGGATTTTCTAAAATATTTCTTTGGATAACGGCCGGTGTAATTGGAGCGTGATACCCAAGACCTATATAGGATCTAAATTGTTTGTTTTTACTACCTAATTTATTAATATGGCTCAGGAATTCATATTCACTCATCGCAGGATCTAATTTTAGATCTTGTTGAAGGCGTATGTTTGCTGGGACAGTTTCATAAACTAATTGGTCAATAGATTCTACACCTATTGTTTCAAGCATGGAGGCAAGGTCCTCCTCTCGAGGTCCGATATGTCTGAGGGCAAAACGATCTGTATTCATAGTACTTATATGGTCTATAGTTAAGATATTAAATTCTAACAGAATTCTTTGCAAAAGTAGTCGTTTAAGCTGGCCTAACTAACAAGAGTTAGTTGCTAAATAAATGATTTTTCAACGCTTTTTGCTTAGTTATTAACTATCAGGTTTACATTTGCCTCATGAAGTGGTTCCAAACCCTATTAGACTTTTATATCAGGAGCAGTTTTCATGTGGCTTTTTGTTTTGTGGCGCTATTTCTAGTATTTCATTTTCAGAACCTGTCAAAGTTAGATGATGCTATACTGCTTCTTATTTTTTGTGGAGTGGTGATAGGCTATAACATTATAAAATATGCAGCGCTGCTTTTGGAACAAAAAGAATTCCGTTTTAAAAAAGCGGTGATCACCATTACAACAATAGCAAGTGGTATCGCGGCTTATTTAATCGTAACAGACAGTCTGTGGACTACTGCGATGGTTGCTTTGGCTAGTGCTTTTTCAATCTTTTATGCATTTCCATTGATCAGACAGCACAACTTAAGGCAAGTTCCTATTTTTAAATTGGCTCTGGTAGCTAGTTCATGGATCATCATTATTTGTTTTCTTCCTTTAAAATCAGTTTATGCAGATTTTGAGTATTTGATTGATCCCTTGGCTTTTTCTATTACAGATTCCATACCATGGCTTTATGCTATAGATATTGTTCAATTATTCTTATTGATCATCGCACTATGTATTCCTTTTGAAATTAGGGATTTGCAATATGATGCTCCTCAGCTTAAAACACTTCCACAACTGATAGGAATCACTCGCACTAAATTATTAGGTATTGCCTTGTGTGCAGTCTACTTGTTAATGGAGTTTATACCCTTTGGTTTTGCAACAACTATTACGGCGATAAGCTCGTACTGTATAGTGCCTTTTATAGCACTATCCATTTGGTTTTCAGATGTATTTAAATCTGATTACTACGCGAGTTTCTTTGTGGAGGCAATTCCAGTATTATGGTTAGGTTTGTTGCTCTTTTTAACTGGAACATACGCCTAATAACAGAAGAAATCTGCAATAATCAAGAGGAGAATTTAAAAGTGATTTACTCAAGTTAACAACTACTTGGTCATGGCTTCAACAAGACATTTCTTTATAGATTGTTTTTGAGCTATGGTCAAAGCAACCCATTTCAGACTTTTTAGTTTGCGTTGGAAACGTTGGTTGTTTTTGTGAAAAGAGCGACAACCTATACAGTGACCTCTGTGTAGTTGATGACGGAAGGCTTCCTTGGGGTTAAGGTCGCCGTATTGTTCTCGTGTACTTAATATACTTGCTTGATCGCAATTGATAAAGAATCTACTCATTAGATTAACTATTCTTGTGCCATTTATTATTGAGGCATTCCATAAGCTGCACTCGAGCCCTGTGAATGATCACCCAAAGATTGGACGCCGTGATATTATGTTCCTTACATATTGTTTCGGTTTCCAAATTATCAATGGTTTTTTGGACAAAGATAGTGGCATATCGCTCTGGTAAACAAGCAATACATTCTTCGAGAACATCACTTAATTCTTTTTGTTCAATCATGTCCTCTACGTTGGGATTACGCAGGTCTGCGGCTTTTTCTTCTATCCAGTCCCCTTCTTGATCACTATTGGTAAGATAGCTCATACGCACTTCAGCCTTACCTTTATTGGAATTGATCTTGCGGTAATAATCGATTATTTTACGTTTGAGAATAGAGATTAACCAAGTGCGCTCTGTAGAATTTCCTTTAAATCGGTGCGCACTTTTCAAACCAGCTAGAAAAGTCTCTGAGACCAAGTCTTGAGCCATAATAGGGTCATTAACTCTACTTATGGTAAAGTTAAAAAGGTAATCACCGTAGCGATCTACCCATTTTTCTGGTATTAATTTAACTTCTGGCAATTGTTTTTCTATTTCTTTCCGCACTTTTAACGGAATCTATTTCAACTTTTATCATTTCCTTGTTCGGTACTATTTTCTTATTGGGAACAGTACTTCCTGTTTCTAAGAATATAGGTTGTTTCAGACGTTTGTTTTATAACAGCAACAGGTATCGTTTCATTGATTACTTCTACCTGTCCTTAAGTCACTAATCCTGCTCTTTTTAATAATGCATCTATCTTAGGTTTGCTTCCGCGAAAGCGGGTATACAACAACATCGGGTCTTCTGTTCCACCTTTAGAGAGTATGTTGTCTCTAAATTTCTTGGCTGTTACTCGGTCAAAAATTCCCTTTTCTTGAAATACTTCAAAAGCATCTGCATCGAGCACCTCTGCCCATTTATAACTGTAATATCCTGCACTGTACCCTCCTTGAAAAATATGTGCAAAAGAAGTACTCATGCAACTGCTTGCCACATCTGGATATACATCTGTTTGATCAAATATTTTTCTTTCATGAGCTTTTACATCTGTAATTCCTGTAGGATCAATTCCGTGCCAGATCATATCCATCATTCCAAAAGAAAGTTGTCTCAATGTTTGTAACCCTTCTTGAAAGTTTGCCGCAGCTTTGATTTTCTCTATATAGGTGGAAGGTATCACTTCGTCGGTCTCGTAATGTCTTGCAAAAATTTCTAGGGCCTCTTTTTCATAACACCAGTTCTCTAAAATTTGACTAGGTAATTCCACAAAATCCCAAAACACTGATGTTCCTGATAGGCTTCTGTACTTGGTATCTGCTAGCATCCCGTGAAGCGCATGGCCAAATTCATGAAAGAGAGTGGTTACTTCATTAAAAGTAAGTAGGGACGGCTTAGTAGCTGTAGGTTTTGTGAAATTACATACGTTAGAGATATGTGGTCTTATGTTGTGACCATTTTCATCATACCACTGGCTTTTATAAGAAGTCATCCAGGCACCATTGCGTTTTCCCTTACGAGGGAAAAAGTCGGCATAGAAGATAGAATTCCATGTGTTATCCTCATTTTTAACCACATAAGTCAAAACATCTGGGTGGTATTTTTCTATTTCGGTCGTCTCTTCAAAACTCAATCCGTACAAACGACTGGCGATTTCAAAAACACCATTGATCACATTCTCTAATTTGAAATATGGTTTTAACAACTCATCGTCCAAGTCAAAAAGACGTTGCTTTAACTTTTCTGAATAATAAGCAGCATCCCATTTCTCTAATTTGGTAATAGCTTCTGAGGTTTCTGATTGATTGGAAATAGAGATGGCAAAATTAGTCAACTCATCAAATTCTCTTTGTGCAGCAGGTTTGGCTTTTTCAAGGATCTCTTGAGAAAAGCTATTCACCATTTCAGGTGTTTTTGCCATTCGTTCTTCCAAAACAAAATGTGCATGGGTTTTGTACCCTAATAACTGTGCTCTTTCAAAGCGAAGTTGTGCAATCTTTAAAACATTTTGTTGGTTGTCATACTCGTCTTTATAGGCTTTGGACCCAAAAGCCTTTGAAAGCTCTTCTCTTAATTTCCTGTCGTCTACATAAGTCATAAAAGGAATGTAGCTGGGATAATCTAAGGTAAACAGATAGCCTTCTTTATCCTTTTCTTTTGCCGCTTCGGCAGCTGCTTCTTTTGCGCTTTCTGGTAAGCCCAGCAACCTAGAGTCATCTTCTAGATGTAGTTCATAAGCATTAGTAGCTGCAAGAACACGCTCTCCAAAATCTAAAGACAACTGCGAAAGCTCGTTGTCTATTTCTCTTAAACGTTTCTTTTGATCTTCCGTAAGATTGGCTCCATTACGGGAAAAACGTTTGTACTCTTTGTCCAATAATGTTTTTTGTTCCTCTGTTAAATCTAAAGAAGCTTTATTTTTATAAACCTCTTTTACTCTTTTAAAAAGGGCTACATTAAGGATGACATCATTAGCAAATTCAGATAATTTTGGACTTACCTCACGAGCAATTTTTTGGATTTCATCATTGGTTTCTGCACTGTTGAGGTTAAAAAAGATACTAGAAATACGTCCTAATAATTCTCCAGCGCTGTCTAGAGCTTCTATAGTATTTTCAAAGGTAGGTTCTAAGGTATTCTCAGTGATGGCATTGATTTCTTTTTTTGCAAGCTGTATCGCTTTCGCAAAAGCAGCTTCATAATGCACTTCCTTTATCAAAGAAAAAGGTGCGGTATCATGAAAAGTATTAAACTTTTGCAACAGGGGATTATCTTCAATGCTCATAGGACCGTAAAGGTAAAGTTCAATAATCAATTGTTCCTCACAATTTTGTTAAACTTTTGACCTTGAAGATTAAACAAATCAGTTAAAGGAAGAAATAACCGAAACCAAAAAAGCACAGCATCATAATGCTGTGAATGATACCTAAGTAGTTGCGGTTCTTTTGAGTAAATTGTCTATTGATAATGATGGACATTAAAAAATGAATGCCACCGGCGGTTAGAAATTGCCATTTTTCTGGATGTCGCTGCATCACCGCATAGCACAACCAAAATAAGGTTGCTGCTATGACAATAATAGAGGCGAATTGGTAGGTTTTAGACATTCTTTTGCATTTCTGCAGCAGCTTGAATGACCTTATCTTTAAGGTGTAGTTTATAAGAAATGATTCTAGATCTCACATCCTCTTGTGTTGCACCTATAATTTGCGCTGCAAGAATTCCTGCATTTTTTGCTCCATTTAAAGCAACGGTAGCAACAGGAACGCCACCTGGCATTTGTAAAATAGAGAGAATACTATCCCAGCCATCTATAGAGTTGCTTGATTTTATTGGTACACCAATTATCGGTAGTGGTGAGAGGCTCGCTATCATCCCAGGTAAATGAGCTGCACCACCAGCCCCTGCAATAATTACAGCAATACCATTTTCATGGGCTGTTTTACCAAATTCAAACATCTTTTCTGGTGTGCGGTGAGCACTAACCACATCTACTTGAATTTCTATATCTAGTTCTTTAAGAACATCTATGGCGTCTTGCATCACGGGAAGATCGCTAGTAGACCCCATGATAATAGCTACTTTTTTATTCATAGGGTAAAACTACGAACAAAAACAAAAATAAAAGTAAAATGAAAAGTAAAAGTAATATTTATGGTAAAAGGAACACCAAGAATCAAATCTAATAATCATTATAGTTGACGGTCTGAAGCTCGCTGTTTGGTATTTGTATTGCAGTTTGTAGCATTCTTTTTAATGAGCGGTTGAAATGCCGCTTTTTCTGGTTTATGAAAGCTTAATGCCTAAAAATTAGCTTAATTATTTGGTCATCGTCATGAGGTAATACTTAACAGAATTACAACATCTTATAGCGGTAATACTCCTTAATTTTACCGCAAATAAAAATAGCGATGATCAAATTCATAAGCCTTACATTACTTGCTTTACTAACTGTTTCTTGTGGAAATACTTCAAAAGAAGTAGCGTTAAATTCTTCTAATGAAGAGCTGCAGCAAGAAAAAATATATCCAATCTCTAAAACGGCTGCAGAGTGGAAGGAACTCTTGAGTGCCCAAGAATATCAGGTGTTAAGAGAAGCAGGAACGGAACGACCAAACACGAGTCCGCTTAATAAACAGTACGCTCCAGGCACTCTGATATGTGGAGCTTGTTTTGCACCTGTTTATGAAAATGAAAACAAATTTGATTCAGGTACAGGGTGGCCAAGTTATGATAGAGCCATTGAAGGACAAGTAGAGCGCGATGTAGATTATAAGATAGGGTATGCGCGTACCGAATTAAAATGCAGTACTTGTGGCAGTCATTTAGGACATGAATTTAATGATGGTCCAAGAAAGACAACAGGTAAGCGTCATTGCATTAATGGTGTGGCATTAGACTTTGTTCCTAAAGGAGAAGCGCTACCAGCCTTAAGAAAATAGTTGCTGTATGACGTAAGATTTAAGAAAAGCTCCTGATTTAGTTAAGGAGCTTTATTTTTGTTTCGCTTTCGCGAAAGCAGAATAAATATCAATCACATGAATTAAATACCATCCAATGACAGAAAAAGAATATCAAGAAAAACTCACTCCAGACCAATACTACATTTTGAGAGAAAAAGGAACCGAACGACCTTTTACCGGAGAGTACAACACACATTATGACAAAGGAGTTTATAGCTGTGCTGCTTGTGGTAATGAACTTTTTAAATCAGAACAAAAATTTGATTCTGGTTGTGGATGGCCTTCATTTGATGATGAAATAGAAGGGGCGATCGAGCGCAAGAGAGATTCCACTCTCGGTATGATACGAACAGAAATTATGTGTTCCAATTGTGGGAGCCATTTAGGACATGTCTTTAACGACGGACCTACACCAACTGGAATCAGGCATTGTGTGAATAGTTTGAGCTTGGATTTTAAGAAAGAGGATTAGTTTAGAGTCTCAGTTTCAGTTTACAGTCTCAGTTTGAAGTTTGCAGTCTGACAGAATATGTTTTATAAGCGGTAGTGAAATGGGCTTGTCATCCTTAAAAATTGCGCTAAAACTTCAAAAAATAGGTAGGAGTAACTTCTAGATATATTGAGCAATACTGATTACTATAGCAAAATTTCAAAAAGCTAAGACTACCTACTCACCTGCCGAATGAAATTCGGTAGGAATCTGCCTACTGCCTACTGAAAAACTGCGACTGCGACTACGATTGCGACTGCCTACTGCCTACTGAAAAACTGCGACTGCGACTGCAAACTGGGACTGAAAACTAACTATTCCACTCCGGCAAATCTTCCATCCAGACTTTTAACTTCGTCTTTTTTTGGATGATGCGCATATGGTTAGCGTCTTCCTGCGTCACTAAAGAAATGGCTGTACCCGGATTTTCTGCACGACCAGTTCTTCCTATACGGTGAATGTAATCTTTAGGAGATCGAGGCAATTCATAATTGATCACATAAGGAAGGAATTCAATGTCTATACCACGAGAAAGTAAGTCGGTAGTGACCAGGCATCGCACCGCAGTTTCGGCGCTGTTTTTAAAGTCGGCTAGATTGGTATTTCTAACTCCTTGTGCTTTTTTACCGTGAATGGCTTTTGATTTGATGCCATTGGTATTGAGCTTGTCATTGACATGCTCTACTTGATAGGTAGAGGAACAAAAAATCAACACTTGCTGCATATCATGCTTTTGAATCAAGTGTCTTAAGAGCACTCCTTTTTTCTCTTCGGTAACTCTATAGCCCAATTGTTTGATCAACGAGTAGTCTTGTTCTTCCTCTTCAATTTCAATAACTACCGGGTCATTTAAAAGCCCTTCTTCAATATTTTTAACTTCGCGACTTAAAGTAGCCGAGAATAATAAGTTTTGTTTCTTTCTAGGCAAATGATAAAGTACGGCATCCATTTCTTCCTTGAATCCCATGGAGAGCATTTTATCAGCCTCATCCAGTACCAAAATCTTACAGTCTTTGAGTACCACGGCATTTGCCTCTATCAATTCAATCAATCTTCCTGGAGTCGCGACAAGTACATCCACCGTATTCATTTTCATCATTTGCGGATTGATGCTCACACCACCGTAAACAGGCATGGTGATCAGCGGCTTGTCTAATGCTTTGGAAAACGTTTTTATCACATCGCTTACTTGCACCGCAAGCTCACGAGTAGGCACCATGACTAGCGCACTAATATGTCTGTTTTTAGATTCAATTCCTTTGAGGTTTTGAAGTAAAGGAAGCGCATAACTGGCTGTTTTTCCAGAACCAGTTTTGGCAATTCCCAACACGTCTTTGCCTTCCAAAATAACAGGAATAGCCTGTTCTTGTATTGGAGTAGGTTTAAGTAATTGTTGATCGTTAAGGGACTTTAAGAGTGCAGGATCGAGTCCTAATTTTTCAAATGACATAAAGGATGGTTTCGATTTACAAAGGTAAAGTATTCAGATGGTAATCTATTTGAACTCGATCAACTGATCTCGTTTTGTAGGGAGTAAATTAAACATTTGGAACTATTGCAATCTCTTTATTTTAAGGATGATGCAGCGATGCATTACCACAGAGGGGATAAGGACAATGGATCTCTTTATTATTTTGTTGGAACGAGCTTTTCAAATCATTATACAAACAGAGGTCTTAAGAGGTCATGGTGGTAAGGTGGCACGCTAAGATCTAGTAGGCCCTTAGGAGGTATTATACCAGCTTTATGTTTCAAGTAATCATCGACTCGGTTCTGTTGGATTCCATACCTATTTACGGGTGCGTAGCCATTCTATTATGTGACAGTTATCATAGAAAAGAGGACAGCTTCCTTAGTCACCAGGTGATTAAATAATTACACCCGAGGTTGTTGCATTTTTTCTACCATTTTAAGCAATACTTTTTTAGGAGTAAGGGGTATGGCAGCGAGCATGGCTTTTTGAGAAAAGCTAAGTCCTGCCTTCACATTCATATCACCATTGATCATGGCTGTATAACCTGTTTGTGCTACATCTTCTGAAGTGGCTGTTTGATCAAAAAGGGAGGTTTGATCCATTCCAGAAGTTTTGCCAAAACCAGTAGCCGTTGCACCAGGCATGAGGTTAGTTACGGTTATATTTGTTTCAGATAATTCTTGCGCGATGGCATTACTTAGTGAGGAGACGTACGCCTTGCTAGCAAAATAAACGGCTTGCATAGGTCCAGGCATCAAACTAGCTGTGGAAGAAACATTCAATATTTTTCCTTCATTTCTTTTTACAAAATCCGGAATGAACAAACGGCACAAATGTGTGAGTGCCATAATATTGAGAAGTATCATTTGTTGATCGGTTTCCCAGTTGCGCTTATAAAACTTACCTATTCCACCAAAACCTGCGTTATTGATGAGGTAATCCACTTGAATACCAGTAGCTTTTACTTCATCATAAAGTTCTTGAGTTGCATGAGGAGCTGTCAAATCTTTAACAATCACATGAACTCGAATTTGATGGGCAGATTCTAAATCTAGTTGAAGCTGTCGCAGCGCATCACCGCTTCTGGCAACAATGATTAGATCGCCACCTTTTGAAGCGTGTATTTTTGCAAGATCTTTACCTATACCACTGCTAGCGCCTGTTATTAATGCTGTATTCATCTGGTTTTTATAAAAATTAATAAAGTTACAATACGGAGGTGAAACTGCTTCAATGTTTATTTTAAGATGAACAATTCATCAACGTTTCAGCATTATATATAAAGTCGAGCAAGGTAATCATAATGCACTCCTTTTTGAACCATTTCGATTTTAAATCCGGCTTGAGTCGCATAGGTTTCTAAGAGCTTGTAATCCATATACAACCAATCAAAGGGCTCTGATTCCATTCCTTTATAATGTAGAGAAAAGCTCACTTCTCCATAATATTCTTTGCTGGAATCTACCCAGAGACCACCATCTTCTTCGTCTTCATATAGAAATCTCAAATCAGAACTGTCGATTAGAATCTGTCCGTTTTTATGAAGTAGTTTTTTGAGTAATTCCAAGCATAACGGAACACGATCTAGCTTTTCAAAAATTCCAGTTCCATTCATTAGTAGTAGAATGGTATCATAGCTTCCTTTATGGTTCCAAATGTTTTCATGTAGCACTTTGGAACCAGGTTGTTGAAGTCGTTCCTTTAGTACTTGAATAGCTCCGGAACTTTGATCCAGAGCAGTAACTTGCAAACCTGTTACTTCCAGATATAGGGAATGTGATCCAGAACCAGCACCTACATCCAGTACAGCTCCTTTAGATAGTTCGAGTGCTTTTTTTTCGATGACAGGCATTTGTTTATAATCCCTAAAAAGATAGGGTAGTGGCAGAACATCATCTTCCATGCTATCGCTAAGAACGCCGATGTCTTCTGTATAATTTCCTTGATGAAAATCTAATAATGCAGTACCAAATAGGTCAGTGTGAATATCCACGGTTTATATTTAAAAGTAAAATTAAGGTATTTGAATAGGATATAAGATCTGTTAGAAGTAATAAAGATGCTTGATAAAACAAATTAGTCGGTAGGTCTAGACGGGTATCCCATTAAGTAAAATTTACTATTGAGTCATCTTTGTAGCTTGACGATACGTCTTAGATGGACTAATATGTTACTGCCAGCTTGTCATAAATTAGGAATTGGTACAAGCCTTGAAATAGTAGAGTAGTTATAAATAAAATCGCTTTCGCGAAAGCGGAACAATTAAAAATTTAAATAGAACAGGAAATAATTATGGCACAAGAAGGAAAAATTAATGTTGCGGTGGAGAATATTTTCCCACTCATTAAGAAGTTTTTATACAGCGATCACGAGATTTTTCTTAGAGAACTCGTTTCAAATGCTACAGATGCAACGCTTAAATTACAACACCTAGTGAGAATTGGTGAGGCAACTGTTGAATTGGGGGATCAACAAATAGAAATTAAGATTGATAAAGAAGCCAAAACGCTTCATATTATCGATCAAGGTTTAGGAATGTCTGAAGAAGAAGTTCAGAAGTACATCAATGAAGTGGCTTTTTCTGGAGCTGAAGAATTTCTGGAGAAATATAAGGATACAGCAAAGGATAGTGGTATCATTGGTCATTTTGGTCTAGGATTCTATTCTGCTTTTATGGTAGCGAGTCAGGTAGAGATTCTTACAAAATCTTATAAAGATACACCAGCAGTACATTGGACTTGTGATGGTTCTCCTAATTATACGATTGAGCCAGGAAATAAAGAAAATTTTGGAACAGAAATCATCCTTCATATTTCTGAAGAGGATACGGAGTTTTTAGACGAAAACCGCATCAAGGAACTTCTTAATAAATACAACAAGTTCATGCCGGTGCCTATTAAATTTGGTACCAGGACAAAAACATTAGAAAAGCCAGAAGGAGCAAAAGAAGAAGATCCTGCGCCTACTCAAGAGGTTGATAACATCATCAACAACCCTTCTCCAGCATGGACCAAGCAACCTACAGACTTAGAAGATGCAGATTATAAAAGCTTCTATCGAGAGTTGTATCCTATGCAATTTGAAGAGCCTTTATTTCACATTCATTTAAATGTGGATTATCCGTTTAATCTAACAGGAATTTTATATTTCCCTAAGATGACTCAGGACCTTAATGTACAAAAGGATCGCATACAGTTGTATCAAAATCAAGTGTATGTCACTGATAATGTAGAAGGGATTGTACCCGAATTCTTAACCATGTTACGTGGCGTGATTGATTCTCCAGATATTCCATTAAACGTATCTCGTTCTTACTTACAGGCAGATGGAGCGGTGAAGAAAATTTCCAGTTACATTACTCGTAAGGTAGCCGATAAACTTAAAAGTCTTTTTAATGAGGACCGTAAAGCATTTGAAGAAAAATGGAACGATATCAAAATCGTTATTGAGTATGGAATGTTGAGCGAAGACAAATTTTTTGACAAAGCTGACAAATTTGCACTTTATCCTACCGTAGATGGATCTTATTTCTTATGGGAGGAACTATTAGAAAAAATCAAGCCTACGCAGACAGATAAAGACGGTCGGACAGTGGTTCTTTATGCATCCAATAAAGAAACCCAACACTCTTACATTGCTGCGGCAAAAAATAAAGACTACGAAGTGCTTTTATTAGACTCTCCTATTGTATCACATTTGATGCAAAAACTAGAATCTTCTAAAGAGAAAGTTTCATTTGTAAGAGTAGATGCTGAGCATGCAGACAATTTAATCAAGAAAGAGGAAGAGCAGATTTCAAAACTTACTGACGAGGAGAAAGAAACGCTACAAAAAACAATTACCGAGACCATCGCAGATTCTGGATATACCGTTCAAGTGGAAGCGATGAGTAGTGATGCAGCGCCATTTATGATTACCCAACCAGAATTTATGCGTCGCATGAAGGAGATGCAAGCTACTGGTGGTGGAGGTATGATGGGCTTTGGTACTATGCCAGACATGTACAACCTTGTGGTAAATGGGAATAACGACTTGGTTCAATCTATTTTCAATGAAAAGGATAAAACAAAGCAAGCTGGATTGATCCAACAAGGAGTAGATCTTGCTAAGTTATCACAAGGCCTTTTAAAAGGAGAAAAGTTAACAGAATTTGTAAACCGCAGTTATGGTTTGATCAAATAAATTGATCCCAATGTTATAGGAAGAGCATGTTGAACGACATGCTCTTTTTTTTTGCCTGTATCCCCCAAATTGATCAAGGGATTTAGGAGTTTTGGCTGTTGAAAAGGCACTATTCGTTTATAGGAGCTCCTCTTTTAGGAGCTGATGCTTGAAATAGAGGCTCAAGGAAAGCTTGTTTTCTAGCCACCAGAAAGGTCACTGCTTTCAAAAGCTCCAGCATCAGGGGAAGTACCTCTTGTTGTTCCAGAGATATCTTGTAGGGTGGAAGTAGCAGGATTTGCAATAGCATTTGCACCACCTGTGTTGTCGATACGCAGTTGAAAAGCAGCTACATTTTCAAACAAAGGATCTGCGTTGAGAACACACTGCTCGTAAAGACTTGAGTTGCTAAAGTCGTAATTAGGAATCCCACTAAAACTATTAGAGAAATCATTAAAACGGATCAATGAGTTTTCAAACTTGAAATTAAAAGCAGAAACTCCATCGTCTAACAGAGCCAACTCCATATTACGGTCACCGTATATGATACAATTGGTAAAGGTTGCAGCGGTTACATCTTCTGTAAGACTCGTATTAGGAATGATATTAGAAACCAATAGGCTAGGGTCTTGTCTAAAGCTAGTATTCCAGTAATTAGAGATCGTACAGTTGTTAAAATTGTAATCTCCACCTAAACGCGCAACCACAGTAGATTGTCCAGAATTGTGAAATATAGAATTGGTTGCTTCTATGGAAGCAGTGGTTCCTACTAGAGCTGAGTTAGCGCTGTTTAAAATCTTAGAGTTGTTTATTTTTAAAGTCGCTCCATTAGAAGTAGGATTATTATTATCCATAATAATTCCCACACTGGCATTTTTTATAGTGGCATAATTGATTTCATGGTTTTTACTGCCACTGGTAAGCCATATAGCAGCCCACTGTCCAGCAACATCTTCGTAAAGAGGTTCTAATCGGTCTCCTTCAAAAATCACTTCGTTTTCTAAATCTTCTGTTGTAGAAAGAGTACCATTCACCTTGAGTGTTCCCTCATTTGCTATTATCATGCCGCTTCTGGAGTGGAAATGTATTCTTGCGCCAGCATCAATGTGAAGTGTTTTATTAGAAGCTACTCCTGCAAATCCATAGATCACATAGGGTTTTTCATTGGTAAAATTAAGTTGATCGTCATCGAGGAAAAAACCAGAAATACGTATGTCGTTTCCTTCTTCATCCATTCCTAAAAGCAATGTTTCTTCTATACCTTGTGCATCTCGTTCAGGAAAGAGGAAAACAGCATCTTGTATTAAGGTAACCAATGCTACTTTTTGGAGGTTGGCGCCAGAGTCAAATTCAATCGCATCTTCATACAGAAACTCTGTGTTGGTGCTAAAGTCCATAATATCTACCGTTGTTTCTACAAAAACAAACATGGAATCTTTAGCTAATAGTTCTACATTTTCAAATACCTGTCCTGGCACACCATCAACAGAGATTCGGTATTTGGAATTAGTTCCCTGTGCTAATGCTACTCTAGGAATAACAATATCATCACTACTGCGATTGTACACTTTAAAAGTTCGTGTACTCGATCCTATGGTAGAAAAAACAGTGTCTAAATAGACCGTATCCTGAGAAAATTCTAAACTGCCTGTACTAGAGGTGAATTCAAAATCATTTCTACAAGAAGAAAGGATTACCAAAGTAATAAAGAAAAGAAGTACAGTAACTATATATTTCATGTGGTTTCAAATAGATCCTTTAATTCTTGAGATATTTTAATAGGCTTTCCATTCTTATCTATGGCGCACCAATCCGAGGTGGTCTTGGCCAGTAAATCCATGGTGCTTTCATTGTAAATTTCAATAAAACGCTCATAACGCACGTTTGTTGCTCTTCCTACTTGGGTTTTGATCAAAATTTTGTCACCCAACACAGCCGATTTCTTATAGGTAATACAGTGCTTAAGCATTACCCATCCAAATCTTTCCAGTATTTTTGTAGTAGCGACTTGAAGCCAGTGTTCACTAGCTATTTGTGCTGCCCATTGCACGTATACGACATTATTGACATGGTCTAGGTCATCGATCTCATCAGGAGTTACAACACGTCTTTTTTCAAAAATGGGTAAATTAGGATCAATCACTACTTTATAATTTCTATTTCAAACATTTTAGGCCATCTTTTCCCAGTGATAAAAAGTCGGTCATTCTTCTTATCATAAGCAATACCATTCAACACGTTATCCTTTTCAGAATAATTAGGAACTTCGTCTTTTAAGGTATTTAAATTGATCGCAGCTTCTACCAAGCCGTTAGTTGGATTGATAATCATGATCAAATTAGTGGTGTATACATTGGCATATATTTTACCATCTATCCATTCCAGTTCATTGATTTTGGAAACGACGCGGTCGTTAGAAACCACTTCTATATACCCCAACTCTTCATAGGTATTGGGATCAATTTTCCATATTTTAGAACTTCCATCACTTTTATAAAGATAGGTACCGTCATTAGTAAGTCCCCAACCTTCTTGACTTTGATTGTATTTAAAGTCGTCTATTTTATTAAGATCAAGATCGTACACATAACCCATCTTACTTTGCCATGTCAGCTGGTATACTTTATCCTTGAGAATAGTCATTCCTTCAGCAAACTGGCTGTCTGGAAGACTTACCTTCTTTATGGTTTCTCCAGTGGTTACATCGGTAATTCTGATATCGCTTTCTTTGTATTGCCCTGTACTTTCGTATAAAGAATCTCCATAGAATTCCAGTCCCTGCGTGTAGGCTAAGGTATCATGTACGTAGGTATTCAGGATGTTGTAATTGTAAATCGTTGCTTTTTGAGTTGGCATTATCTTGATTTGTGTGGCCACTGTTGTATTCATACCATTTCTGTAAACGGTAGCTTTAAAAGTTAGGTTACCATAAGGTTGATTTTTTAGCTTTCGCGAAAGCGTGCTTCCATCAGCCCCAGCTATACGAGCAGCATTTTGGGTCCATACGACACTATCGATACCTATAGACATGCTATCTAACAAAGAAATTTGCACGGTATCTTCGTCACTCCAATTTAATTTTGAATTGGTAATCTCAAGTTCGTAATTGTCTTTAAAAACTTCTATATCTGTTTTACAAGATGATAATGAGAGTGTTATAACTATCATTAAAACAAAATAGTTCAATTTCATAATGTCATTTTATCAAGGCGAAAGATAGCCATAAAAAAGCATGAGAAAAACCTTTGTGTAAGTAAAACAAGGCTGTATATTTGCACCGGGCAAGTCCTACACAACCAGCTCCTGCTGAACTCCTCCAGGGCGGGAACGCAGCAAAGGTAAGCGGTCGTAGCGGTGTGATGTAGGTAGCTTGCCTTTTTTTATACCCTTTAGCGAAATCTAATCCTTTGATTTAAAAGAGTTTATGAAAAAAGTAGTTCTAGTTACTGGCGGTTCCTCTGGTATAGGTAAAGCCATTTCCTTATTTCTTCAAGAAAAAAATTATACTGTTTACGGTACCAGTAGAAATCCTTCTAATTATCCAGATAGCCCCATTCCATTGCTAGCACTTGATGTTCAAAATCAAGATTCTATCAATCTTGCCGTTAAAGAACTGATTCAGAAAGAAGGACAACTCGACATTTTAATCAATAATGCCGGAGTAGGAATTACAGGTCCTATGGAAGAAACACCCATTGATGAGGTCAAAAATACTATGGAAACTAATTTCTACGGTCCCTTACGAGTGTTACAAGCGGTATTGCCTCAAATGAGGACTCAAAAAAGCGGACGAGTCATCAATATCACCAGTATTGCTGGTTATATGGGACTGCCTTATCGCGGTATTTACAGTGCGAGCAAAGGTGCTTTAGAAATTGCTACAGAAGCCTATCGCATGGAATGCGCGCATTTGAATATTCATTTTAGCAACGTGGCTCCAGGAGATTTTGCAACTAATATTGCTGCGGGTAGATTTCATGCACCTGTTGTATCAGGAAGTGATTATGAAGTAGGTTATGCGCATACGCTAAAGTTGATCGATGAACATGTGGACCACGGGAGTGACCCTATAGAAGTAGCGAATAAAATTTATGAAATACTCCAACTAAAAAACCCCGGAATACACTATAAAGTAGGTAGCTTTTTACAAAAGTGTTCTATTGTTCTCAAGAAAATTCTTCCTGAGAAACGTTATGAAAAAATGTTGAAGAAACATTATGGTTTATAAGCGGCTCTTGAATTTGTTGCGGTAATGGATCTAGCGCATTATGGCCTTAATCCATACAAATAAAAACTAAACAGCGGCGGTGCTATCTCTAGGCATCCTTCTTGTGGTCTGAAGTAAAAGGTTCTAAAAGTTGTTCATGAAAAGCTTCAGGATAATTCTCGTCTCCTGGAAAGCCTAATTCTAACTCGGCTTGATGATAAGGAATGTGAGCAGTACCAAATAAGTAATCCCAAATACTCAGCGAAAGACCATAATTCACTCCATATTTTACTCCGTCAGGCAGTTTCTTGGCATGATGCCACAGGTGCATTTTAGGATTATTAAAGACGTATTTAAGTGGGCCATAATCCCAATCTAAATTGGCATGATTTAAATGACCTATAAATACGGCAATCATATGAATCACTATAAATTGATTGATACCAAAACCTATCATCGCTAGAGGTAAATATTGCAAACCTTTGTAAATAATAGTTTCCATAAAGTGGAACCTAAACTGCGCGGCAAAGCCCATTTCTTTAACGCTGTGGTGTACTTTATGAAACTCCCATAAAAAGGGAACCCGGTGCAGTAACCTGTGAATGTTCCATTGAATAAAATCGGCGATGACAAACATGATCAGCAACTGGGTCCAAAAAGGAAAAGTACTTACCTCGATAGCGACTAGGTTGGTGACTCCTATAGCTGCCAGTCCATCGTTAAATAATTCTACAAATACATCAGAGACGGCATTGTATCCTACTAAGGAGAATAGAAAGAAATTAAAAAACAAATAAAATAAATCCAACCAGAAGTCTTTGCGCAAGACCTTTTGATTCTTTCGCCACGGCAACCAGATTTCTAAAACAAAGACCAATAAAGAAATAACCACGAGCCAGTAGAAATAATTGGTCCAGGACGGATGTATTAGTTCTCTCCAAAGGTAAGAAGCATATCCTTTAAAAGAATTGCTAAAAATTTCCAGGTACTTTTCCATGTATATTTTAGTCGTATTATGGAGGTAAAATTACCATTTAAATAAAAGGTACGATAACGTTGTATCATATTAGAAATCTATAATGATATAAAATCAGTAGCTTATTTTATTTTTACAACACAAAATTGAGTTTATGAGATCCTTTTTTTACTTCTTATTTTTTTTACTTCTAACGGCTTCTTGTAAAGAAAGTCTGATAGAAGAAGTCGTTTTTGATGAGCAGCCGGCATACTTTGACTGGAGCGCAGCAAACGTTTATTTTTTACTGACAGATCGATTTCATAATGGGGACAAGTCTAACGACAGCATCATCGACAGATCCAAAGAAACAGGAAAACTACGCAGTTTTGAGGGAGGTGATTTTGCTGGAATTATTCAAAAAATAGAAGAGGGCTATTTCACTGATTTAGGAGTGAATGCCATTTGGTTAACTCCTATCTGGGAACAGATTCACGGAGGAGTAGATGAAGGTACTGGTTATTCCTATGCATTTCACGGCTATTGGGCAAAGGATTGGACTGCTGTAGAACCTTCTTATGGAACCTTAGAAGAGTTCAAAAAACTAGTGGATATAGCACATAAGAATCATATTAGAATTCTTATGGACGTTGTGATCAATCATACGGGACCGGTAACAGAGCAAGATCCTTTGTGGCCAGAGGAATGGGTGCGCACCGGACCTAGTTGTACATATCAAGATCAATCCACTGCGGTAACCTGCACACTGACTAATAATTTACCAGACATCAAAACAGAAAGCAGTCAAGAAGTAGCATTGCCACAGCATCTCGTTGAGAAATGGAAAAAGGAAGGAAGGTATGATCAAGAAGTAAAAGAATTAGATGCGTTTTTCACCTTTTCAGGATTGACAAGAACGCCAGTCAATTACCTCATTAAATGGGTAACCGATTATGCTAGAGAAACTGGTGTGGACGGTTTTAGAATTGATACGGTAAAACATGTGGAAGAATCGGTTTGGGCTACTTTTAACGAACAAGCAATACTCGCCTTTGAAGAATGGAAGAAAAATCATCCGGAACAAAGTTTTCACGATGATGCGTTTTTTATAGTAGGAGAATTGTACGGCTATGAAGCTAGTGGAGGAAGGGTATATCCGTTTTCAGACCAACAAGTAGATTACTTTGATGCGGGTTATGATGCGATGATCAACTTTGGATTTAAAAACCATGCTGTAGCAGACTACAAAGAGCTTTTTAAAAGATATGATGGTTTTAGAAAAAACCTACTCAACGAAAAACCAGGCAGTGGCGCTTATTTTATGAATTACATCAGCTCTCATGATGATGGGCAGCCCTTTGATGCTCATCGTGAAAAAGCAATGGAGTCGGCTGCTAAATTATTACTGACTCCAGGAATGACTCAAATATATTATGGTGATGAAATTGCTAGACCCCTAGTAGCAGAAGGCGCTGTAGGAGATGCCAATTTACGCACCGTGATGGACTGGGATCATTTGAATTTAGAAATCCTTACCCACTGGCAAAAGCTAGGGAAGTTTAGAAACCGTCATGTAGCAGTAGGTGCAGGAGATCACTTTTCATTAGAATATAAAGGTGCTGGAACACTTGCTGCTCGATTCTATGATAACAACGATCATCAAGATACCGTACTTATAGGTGCAGGATTAGC
>Ga0136655_1000308_pt1 | contig 21951 bp, 26 predicted proteins | sample CPBDNA_2_FD_94863 | JGI IMG/M metagenome (GOLD analysis project Ga0136655, IMG submission 94863) | Freshwater to marine salinity gradient microbial communities from Chesapeake Bay, USA - CPBay_Spr_15_0.8_DNA (version 2) | ecosystem: Environmental > Aquatic > Marine > Coastal | place: USA... | reverse complement strand
AGGTAGCCAGAGGAAGCATCGAGTTCGTGAATTTTTGAATTGATGCCAACACTGATTGACTACTACAAGTGTAAGTGCATTGCTAGTAGTGCACAGTTTTGGCAGTGCATCAGTGTCATCAGTGACGGCATCATCAGCATCAAATTCCAGCCGTTCCCTGTTTATTTAGCAGGCAAAAAAAATCCCTGCCAGCACTGGGGGAAGTGCTGGCAGGGATTTGTTTACTGCAGTGCGCCCTCGTGGAAGCTCTCTACAGCACGTTCAGCGTTTTCACGCTGGTCACTGCAGTACTGATCCGTTTGACGCTTGAACCATTTTGCGTCGGTCTCTTCACTGCAATTAGTGCCAAACCCAATTCGCAGGTAAATGTCAACCGCGTCGTAGTCATACAGGTTGCCGTGCAATTGAGAGTAAAAGCGATACCTGGCATAAAAGTCCTGCCAGTTGCTTTCTCTAATAGATCGGTAACCGACGGCCATGCAAACCCAAGCCAGGTTGGCAGTACGGTTGCGCTCTTCCTCGGACTGTACGTCCCAGGGTAGGTTAGGTAGTTCACTTGCATCCCAATTCAATGGCATGGTTACACCTCGCAATCGTGGCCGTAGTAAAACTCCTCGGCCTCATCGACGTCAAAGAGGTCAAACACCCGGGAGCACTCCGGGCATGTAGCTGTTGTTTCTAATTGCATAATGTCTCCTTTCAAGAGATACCTATAGTTTACGGCGGATTGCATCACTGCACAGCTGGCATCATCAGCATCATCAGCATCAGCATCAGCATCATTTTCCAGCCGTTCCCTGTGGGGCAGGCAAGAGAAACCCCGCTAGCACCGAGGGGGGCGGTGCTAGCGGGGGGCTTTTATCTCACCTCATTCCAATCTAGGTCAAAGAACTCAAGCTCGTTATCAATGAACTCAAGGGAAACGCTGTCTTCACTGCACATTTCGTTAGTGAATGTGTCAGGTAGGTCATCTCCATCATTGACCCAGAGCTCGTAGTAGAAGCTCTCCTTTACATTGACCTTTGGCATTAGAGATACTGAACTACTGACTTGTAGACCGAGGCGTTTACACTCTCCTCATTGCTCATACGGAGCAGCTTGAGTGTGTTATCTATTTCCTCAATCTTCTCCTGTGAAGCAGCGTCAAGGCTGATGTGCTGCCACTTGTTCTTGTGTCTCTTGTATTCACGCTGGGTTGGTCGTGGCTCAGAGGGCTGCTGGGGGGCACGCTTCATCTGTGCGTTAGACAGGTAGATGCGGAACTCCTGCGAGTAGCCGTTAAAGCCAAACCTGTCCTGCTTGATGTAGCCGTCCTTGACTGCCAGTTCTTGCATTTCCTTCAGGACATCAGCAGCAAACGCTTCTCGTTGCTTGTCATACTCTTCCCACTTGGCTCTGCTGTCTTCGCAATTAGAAGTGATGTCGGTCATTGCCGTCTCTAGTGCGTCAATTAGTTGTAGTCGGTTTACTTTGATTGCTGTCATTTCTATCTCCTTTTGATTGTTTGACAGGTATAGTTTGCCTCCGTTTCCCTGTTGGCACAGGCAAGGGATGTTGTCCGGGGTTCCAGCCGTTCCTATTTATATAGCTAATCAACCTGATCACATTGCATTTACAAAGGTGTCTACTATACTTATACACATGACTTATATTTGGATATACCCATCACCAGGGAGAGCAATATTTATCGATGACCAGCAGATCTCACCCTGCAACCTATGTGGAGAACGAATTGCAAAGTGTAGAGAAAATAACTGCACCGAAGGCACCGAGTAATGGCTCGGATCGCAGACCACCCATTGAGATTAGCCAGGCTGCAGCTTGGCTTGTCGCAGGTGGCCCTAGCCACCAGGGCTGGTGTCAATCGTGCAGCAATTACAGCGATCGAGGATGGCAGGACCAAGAACCCATCTCAGAGAATAATCGATGTGATTGCGACTGGCCTTGGTATTGACGAAGACGAGCTAGTAAAGCAGATCCAGGACTACGTCACCAAGCCAGTAACCATCACGCCACCGCCAGCAGTGCAGAACCTAATGGTCATACCGCCGTATACGCTGAGTCAGTACTACAAGACGTTCAAGCAATGGCGTCTGGAAATTGCGAAAACGCCTACGGCGTTGGCAAGTATGCTCCGGGTAAACCCGGCTGTGATCTCCAGGTATGAGGCCGGCCAGCTGTCTGCGTTCCCAGACATTCTCTCCCGTAAGCTGATCGAAGCATTTAAGCCTTACGGTATTACCCCAGAGTACGTAGTAGAGCTAGAGAAGCTGCCAGCAGCATGAGATGGCTATGGGAAAAGCTAACCCAGAAGATTTGGGACGAGGCACAGCAGATTGGCATCCAGCTTGGCTACATGGCTGGGAAGCAGAGCGCCGTAGACTGCATAGATAGCTTGATCGCCTCCGGCGAGTATGAAGAATATGAAGATCTACTAGAAGCGATCATTGAGGAACTGCAAAACCCACATGAGTGACATTGACCTAGAAAAGTTTGAATCTCGGCTTGAGTCCGGGAGACAGACTAAGGAGCAGAAGCTCTTTGAAGCAGTGCTGGCTGCTGCCATTGCTGCTGACCGTCGTGGCTTTTTTGTTGAGCCACAGACAGTCAAAGACCAGACGAATGACATCGAACTTGAGCAGATCGAGCTGGTATGGCAGACAGGCAAGTTTCAGCGATCACTAGAAGATCGTGGCATTGCCAGCACTAAAAACCCTAACCTTACGCTTCGTCAGGAGACATTCCTGCAGGCCTACTTGAATCCGCTGAACCTAAAGCCACCGCAGACCGTGGCTAAGCAGATGAAGATCAGCACGATCGAGCTTGATGGTTGGATGCGACAGAAGCACTTTGCTGAGGCGATGAGCGCCAAGAGCGAAGAGAATCTCCGCAAGTACATCCCGATGGCAGACCAGGCTTTGGGTCAACTTGTCCAGCAGGGTGACATGAAGGCGATTACCTTCGTCAACCAGTTGACCGGTAGATTTGATGCAAACGCCAAGTCACAGGTGGATGTTAGCGCTCTATTGCTTGCTATGCAGGAGATCATCCAGAAACATGTGCGCGACCCGATAACACGTCGAAACATCGCCAGAGAACTAATTTCACTCGCTCAGGGAAATTCAAGCTCCACGGTCATACCAGAGCCCATGCCAGATGCTATAATGAGTGAAGAGACGACCGTTGAAATTAATACTAAGGATTAGCACCTATGGCGTCTACAACCACAACCCGGCTAGGGCTGTTCAAGCCTACTCCAGGCACAAATGAACCGTTTCGCATTACGGACATTAATGACAATTACGACCTGATTGACACCTTCTCTGAGGAGTATGACACCGAATACGCTGCTTTAGAAGCTCGTGTAACTACTTCAGAAAACGAGATCGCCACACTGCAGCCGATGACGCTGGAAACCGTAACTGGTACTGCTAGAACTCTTGTTGCAGCAGACTCCAACAAGCTTCTGCGTTGCGCTAACACTCTTGTTCTTACATTTACCATTGCAGACGTCTTTGCCATTGGCCAGACTGTAAACATCCTTATGGATGGAGCACAGGTTACATTTACTGAGGGAGCTGGGGTTACATTGCACTCTAGCCTCGAATACCGCAACACTTTTAGGCAGTACGGGTGGACCACGCTGTCCAAGGTTGCTGCTGGAGAGTACCGCCTAAACGGAAACCTAACCGCATAATGGTTGAGGAGACTCAGCCAAGCGTTAGGGTAACTCTGCAGACGATCTACGACAAGCAGCTCGACAACGAGAAGCTGCTAGTTCGTACGCTTGAGCGCCTTGATGGCTTGTCTGATGTCCCTGATAGACTGAGGCGCTTGGAAAACGTACAGGCAGAGCGTGCCTGGGTGCCAAAAGTAGTAATGGCAGCACTAACTTCTGGCATGGCTGGATTGGGAGTTGCGCTATTTGGATTGGTTACTAAATGAAGGAAAAGACAATGTTTGTGTTGGCAGCTGGAGTTATGGTTGCCATTCTTGTCGCTATCATTGGCGACTACGTAGTATCTGCACTTGAGACTCAGGTTACCGGCGAGCCGGTAGATGTATCTGCAGAGGTTATGACCTTGGTGCAGACCGCACTTGGTGGCGTCATCGGTATTCTTGGCGGCTACTTTGGTGCCAAAGGGATTAAGAAAGACGACTAATGGCAGACAAAAACGAAGCAATGATGAGAAGGCTAGCTGAGAAGGCAGCCTACCGCAGAAGGTACGCAAAAGACAACGCTGCCATGTATGACGCAGGAATCGCTACTAGACCAAAGTTCCACCACTTTGAGGTATCAGATCCACCGACCGACAACACCCGCGGAGAGTTTTTGGTTGGCCCGCTTCGTGGCGAAGAGGCTAGGACTTATTCTCGGGCAAAGGGTGCTGTAGCTCGAAAGAAGAAGAAGTAATGGCTAAGTTTATGTTTCCGTTCCCGGACAGCAAGATCACGGGACACTTTGGAAAGATTCGCACTATTAAGGGCAAGAAGACTAACCCGCACCGCGGAACTGACTGGGCGATGCCAAAAGGCACTCCAATCCCTGCAGTGTCAGCAGGAACCGTCAAGCTAGTTCAGTACAGCAAAGTACTTGGCTGGGTTTTGGTCCAGACTGTTTATGGCAAGGACCGCAAGACTCGCTATGTCGGATATTGCCACATGAAGATCGAGCCGACCCTAAAAGTTGGCGAAAAAGTCAAAATGGGCCAAACAATTGGAAAAGTGGACACCGAGGGCATGTCAACAGGGCCTCATCTACATGCCACCCTCTCAGACAGCCTCAAAGGCGTTTTCTACGGCACAGTGTATGATTTGTACAAATACCTATCAGAGAACATTGAAAAGCCCTTAGAATCGATCTCAGAGCCTAAAAAAATCGAAAAAGCCCCGACAATCGTGTACGCATGTCCACACTGCAAGAAAGAGCTCAAATGAACATTAAATCAATCAGTAAGCGCACAGTTGCTTACGTAGTACTAAAAGTTTCCGCTACCCTCGGTGGTGGATTCGTAGTTGGAGTAGAGGTCTGGCAGGCAGCTGCAGTTGCAGCTTTTGTTGGTATCATGGAAGTTGCAGAAGAGATCAGCCGTGCATATGTAACTGACGGCGATGTTTCTGATGCAGATGTCAATGAGATCTTTGGTGGCTTCCTAGCCGATGAAGATCCAGAACTAGGAGCGTAACAATGCCAAAGCTTTACAACACAGTAACCAAGAAGACAATGTGGATGCCAAGTCACTACATGGGCCAGTTTCCATTCGAGGAAGTGGTCGAAGAAGTAGTTGTGGCCGAGGTGGTAGAAGCACCAAAGGTCGTCTACAATCCAGATGCTGTAGATGGTGACGGCGATGGTCTAGTACAGGATGGCACTAAGTTTCAGCGCCCAGTAAGCAGCAAGAAAAAGAGGAAGAACTAATGCCAACGGTTAACGGGAAAAAGTACCCATATACTGCAGCGGGCAAGACTGCTGCAGCCAAGGCTGCTGCTAAGGAGAACTACAGCCCAGATGGCTACGGACCAAACCCAGCAGATATGCCTAAGCTGGATCAATATGGCTTCCTAGTCAAGTCTCCTCCAAAGATCAGCAAGTCAGAGCAGGCCGGCAAAGACAAGTCTATGGCTAACTTTGCCAAGGAGTCTGCTCGCCAGAAGGCTGTACGCCAAGCGCTTGCTAAGATCAAGAAGACTGGCCTGATCCCTAAGAGCCCGACCAACTAATGCCTTTAAAGGAAGACTAAGCTACGCCTAGAGTTTCTAGGATAATCTTCTCTGTGCTGCACGGCCACTGAGCTCCGCTGCACTCGTCGCAGGTCCATACCTCTTCAGCCTGGTTAGGCGCGTGGAGCTTGTATATAGTATCAAGAGCGACAAACATGTTAGCAATTCTTTCTTGCGCCTGCTCGTCAGTAAGTTCTTGTGCATTCGTCTCTTCACTCATTATTGCTCCAAATCATAGATGCTGGGTTTATCAGCGTACTTACCCATGTTAAGGGTCTTTCGCCAATAGTCTATCTGCTCTTGGCGTCCGGACCTGATTGCTGCTGGTGATTCGTAATACGTAATCTTTGCGCCACCAAGCCAGTTCCACCATAGACGCTGGCGGTTGGCTTCTGAATAAGCGTCTAGCTTTGTGTCGCTTCTGTTGCCCCATGGCGTCCAGTCGAACACACGGCTTAGCGTTCCAACGCCGGTCTGATCAAGCATGTACTGAGGGAAGTCAGTAATGTCTCCACCAATACCTCCCAGGCGCCTCTGTGTGGCAAGCTCAGCAGGTATCTTGAATAGCGGTGACGCCTGGGTTCCCAGTAGCGTCATTGCGCTGTCTGCAGCTAAGTTACCAATGTTTCCCCACAGGCCATCCTCTGGCTTAAACTTAATTGGGCTAAGGTATCCATCAATAACGTCTAGCTGAGGAGCAGCTGGCTTGACACCCATGGCTCCCCATACGTCGTCATTCCATTGTGGGCCATACACGCTATTTTCGTTGTAGGCTGCCCATAGGCCGGTTGCGCTGTAAGGATCTCCAAAGCTTTCTGGATCTAGACCTTGAGCAGTTGCAATTGAGAACTGGAACTTGCTAGGCACAGTAAATGCAGCTGGGTGGTTTGCAGCAACTTCCATGATCTTAAAGAAAGCCTGCTTCTGCCAGGTGTAGAAGTAGAATGCCCTACGAGCAAACTTACGCTCACCAGCGGTCAGTGTACCAACTGTTGGGTGAAACTCGTGTACCTTCTGAGCAGCTGCAAGTGCAGCATCCTCAATGTTCTTGTATGGTCCACCAGTCTGCAACTCTTTAACAAATAGCGCATAACGAGCTACGTTGTCTCGTGCAGCAGATACTCTTGCAAGCTGGTGATCGACTGCAGCTACGCTCTTTGACACTGGGTTGTCCTTGTAAAAGGACTTGCGAGTAGCGCTGTTAATATCATCTGCTGTTGCTGTGTCACGCACGCGCCGAGGCGAGATAGGCACGCCACCAATTGCATCTGCAAGCTTTAGGACATCGTCGTATGAAACGTTCTGCCTTGCAGGCTTGCCGTTGACCATCATCAGTACTGGCACGTTATCTAGAGCGTCTGCCTTCATGGTGTAGCCAGCGGGGACGTTAGCCTTCAAAAGCTCGTTTAGGGCAGGGACATCGACATCGTTAATGTCACCTCTACGCATCATTAGTTTCACAGCAGTTCCGTAGTCCTGCACTCTAACGCCAGCAATTGCGTTCATGGCCGTGTTGCCGACAGTAGAAACTACGTGGTGGCCAGGCCTCCAGATAGTCAAAGAAGACTTCATGACGCTTGTGATTGCATCAACTTTTCTAACTAGGTCTTGCATTTTCCCGCTGCCAAATGAGCGATCGTATGCCAAATATCTTTCGATCTCTTTGATCTTAGGCATGACATCAGGTGGGAATAGCCAAGGAGTCTTGCCGTACTCCATGTACTTGCCAAGTGGGCTTCCAGTGCTTAGAGGCTTCCAGCCCTGTTTTAGAGCGTCGGAGTAGCTGAGGCCCTCTGCCACGTGAGAGAAGTGCCTAGCTACAGAGTCTGCCATTGAGGCAGGAATCATTGAGAGCTGCTGCGCTGTGTAGAACTTATCCATTGTTGTGATGATGTCAGAGTTAGGTCCAGTGTCAAACTTTCTCCAGTACTCAAAAATATCGTTAGCGTGCACTACGCCTTCTAGGGCGTTTGCTTCATCTGCTAGTCCGACCATCCGTAGCTGACTCCTGAGTTCGTCAACGAAGATGCCCTGCTGCAATAGCATGTTGTGCTCGCCAGCGCCAAAAAGGTTATCGATGTAAGCGAGCATGTCTACAGCCAGCTGGCGATCTGCTTCTGGCAATCCGGCAACCATTTGCTTAACAGAGTCTTCTGTGCTGCCTAGATTCTTTTTGATGTACTCAAACATGCCATTAGCTTTTTCGACATCGTCACCAAAATCTTTACGAAGCTTAGCTAGTCCCTGGCTAACAACAGCAGCATTTTCTAGTCGCCTGTGCTCTGTGCCAACAAGCAGGGTCTTGCCAATGCCGGACATAAATGCCTTGTCGGAAACCTTTGATAACGCCTTAGCTAGGCCACCAGCAACACTGCCGTAGCGAAGCTCAAGCATAACTGTTTCTGCAAACTCAGCGCCTTCTAGCGATGACTCTGCACCGCGAGCGTTCTGATCATTTGCAACGGCGTCTTTAGCGATCTTTGAAGACTGATCAGCAATGTCGTCGTTAGTTTCTTTGCGAGCTTTGTTCTTCGATTTGTTAGTAGTTTTTCCAGTTTTTGCAGAAGCCCTAGCATCAGCTCTACCAGACTTTGCATTCTTATACTCTTGCTTAACTACAGCAAGGCTTTCTGGGCTGAGCTGGTTCATGGTCTTTGCAAGGAACTGCTCAGAAAATGCAAGAGTAGATCCGTCGAGGCTAGTCAGCACTTTAAAGTCGTCGCCAAAGATCTTCTCTAGCCCGTTATCAAACAACAAAGCACCAAGGCCCTCGATACGCTTGCCTGACCATGGAGAGTCCATGACCGTGCTTAGGACCTGGTCGGTCATCTGGATTCCATCGCCACGTGAGAATGCAAGTGCAATCATCTTCTGGCGAATATCTTCTTCCAGTAGTGCCTCTCGGGTACTAGGAGACAGCATTGCATCGGCAAGATCGTTAACGATAGCACGGCCTTCATCGCTAGTCATCCAAGACTTGTTTTTGTCCTGCAGTTTAGTCACTGCGCTATCCGACGACTTACCGCTTGAGTAAACCAAGGCATCTAGCACATCTGCCTTTAGAGCTGCTAGCCCCTCTGGGTCAAAAGCCTTCTGCAGGTCACGGTGCTCAACAATTACACGAGCTGCTTCTGCAATGTTCTGGAAAGGAACGTTGACTGTTTGATCGGCATTTCTAAATGCTGCCTGGGTAATTTCGTTAGCGCTACCTCTGGTAATCATTGTGCTGACGATGTCACCAAATGTTAGGTGAGATGCGTGAGCTTCTCCCTTTGTAGCTGCCTTGATCGTTACAAGAGGAATGCCTAGCAGCCTCAAGAAAGAGTCGCTTAGCCTCATTCTGGTTGCTAACTCGCCAACGCCAGCTGAGGTCAGCGCATCTTTAGGCCCAAAGGTTCGCCCACGAGCATTTTCAACTTTTGTCAGCCAGGCCCTAACCTGACCAGTGAGCCTAGCTTGTGCGGTAACAATTGAAAACTGGTTAAAGGTATTCTTTTGCACAGCTTCACGCTTATATGGCGTACCCTTTTTTGCTGCCATTTCGATCTGCGTTTTAGAAAACCAGGGGTCATTTTTCTCTGCCATTTGCGCGACACCGCGACCTTTAGCCACAAGAGCCTCTACGCCAAAGTTTGCAGACTCTACGGCCGTCTCTACTCCTTGAGCAGCTGACTTACCGTAGTTAAAGAGCCAGCGTACTTCGTCATCGATTACGTTTTGCTTTACGCCTGCTTCTCGCAATAGGTCCATGGTTACAGCAGCAGCGCCGAATACGCACTCGGATTTAGGCATTAAGAAACTCCTCCAATTACTCTATTTATAATAGAGCTTCCATAATCTGCATTTCCCTGCGTCATCATTCTACAGCTAGCGTCTACACGGGCCATTGCGTCTTCAGTCCAGTTTACAGTCTTTAGCTGCAGATCGTTGGCATCAATGCGCTCAATTGCCTTCATCAGGCTAACGTTATCTGCAATTGCTGCAGGAAACACTGTACGCAACTGATATACAACGGATTCTGTTTTAGCTGCAGATTCGATCATCTGAACTGTTTCTTCAAACTTCATGGCAGCTTGCTCTTGGAACTGCTTAAATACCTTGGCTGGTGTAGCGTTTTCAGCAACTCGAATGCCAAGAGAGTTCATGACGTCAGTTAGCAGCTTAGCCTGCTCTGGAGAGCTCTTTAGAGCTCCAGCAGTAATGCCTTCTGAGATTGATCCAATGGTTGCCCTAGCAACCTGTAGGCCTGCAAGCTGCTGTGGCCCCTTGCCAGTCTGTGACGCATATTTGCCACCAGCACGGCCAGTGAACTTCTTGCCGTCGTCAGCCAGAACACGGAATTGAGGCTGCTTGGCTCCCTGGATGATCTCGCCATCTGGACCAAACTCTTTAGCTTCTAGCCCTTGGTTTTCTGGAACTGGGCGACCCTTGGCGTCAACCGGGACTCCAGTAGCTGGGTCGCGGAGAATCTGGCCTTGTTCGTTGCGTGTGCCCTTTAGTGTTGCAGTCGCTCCTACTGCAGTGTCTGGGCGACCAGTCTCTCTAGAAACTGGGGTATCCAAGAAATATCTGACAGCTGGCTTCTTTGAAAGCTCAGTAACTGCTTTAGGGCCAAGGGTTGCTAGCAACCTTGCATCGCTACGGCTCTTAATTGCAGGCACTTCATCCCAAAGCCTTGTAGCAATTGAGTCAACGTCTGTTGCCATGTCCAAACTACGAGCATCAACTGCACCCTTAGCCTTGACCTCTTTAGACAATCCTGAAATTTTGCCCATTAGCCAGCTCTGCAACGCTACAGGGTAAGTGTCTAACTCAATATCACGCCCGCGAGCCTCGAGCTTAGCCCTTAGCTGCTTTGCTGCTGGGAACTCTATACGTGCGCCAGATACAGCAACTGCTCGTTTACCCTTGCCTTCAATCTCAGTAAACGGCTCAGCTCTAGGGACTACGAAGAGCTCATCCGCTGCCTCTGTGGCTTCTGCAGGTAATGAGCCGATACGCTCAGTAGGTGTAGCAACTTCGCTCTTACCGCCAACAATTCGAGCAGTTGGCAAACCACCCATTTGTGGGCCAGTGCGGTTAATCACTTTACCCATGTTCTCCAGGATAGAGCCTAGAGTCGTTACTGGGTGACCATTCTGGATTGTAAGCACCCCATAAGGGATCGCCTCTGGTAGCATTCCCTGGCCGACGATTGATCCGTCACCAAGCTGCACATATAGCTCGCTGTTGTCTACAGAGTTCTTTGCAAACCAGTCAGTGCGCTCCATTGCTGCAACATCTTCAAGAATGTCAGCGTTACGTGCCCTAAATAGCTCCCATGTCCTAGCCTGCCTCTTTGCTAGGTCAGCAGCTCTCTTGGTGCCTGGCCTTACCTTTACGGCTCCAAAAGCTATGTCTAATGCTTCCTGGTCCCTAAGGAGCTCATCATCAGGGAAGAACTGGCGAAGTTTGTCAGCTGAGAAGACTGGCTTAAGTAGCTCATTCTCCTTTGCAGGAGCAGACCACATAGTGGGCCTAAATGGTGCTGGCTGAGACACTACACGGCCCTCTGAAGCCAGTGCAGACTCAAGAAGATCAGTTGCATCGACTGGTCGGTCTAGTAGCTGCCTGAAGGCTGCTAGAGACTGCTCGTAGGCCTTCTGCTTTGCAGGGTCAGCGACTTCAAATGCCTTTTGTGCCAGCTCCAGCAAACCTGTAATGCTGTTTTCGCCAGCATAAAGCGTTGCATATTTTCCAGCCGTTGGAGCTTTAACTAGGTCTTCTAGTACAGCGACAAGCTTTGCAACGCCTTGGCCCACTTCAGTGGTTGGAGCGAAATACTCTTTGGCTGTGATTCTATCAACCGCGCTGCTGATCTGAGCTAGCTCTTCTTTTGAGTACTGCTTTACGCCACGAATAGGTGAAGAAACTAGGCCAAGCTTGTCAATCAGCTCATCCTTGAAGTCGTTTAGTGCGTTAGCTGCAATTCCAATAAACGTATTTGTTTTGCCTGCACGCGACTCAAGCAGCGCTGCTTCAGTCGGTAGCGCTACGAACTCATCAGGCAGCAAGGCTGCTTTCTGTGGCGCAAATGCTTTACGCTCAGGATCAAAGAAATTGTAGTAGCTGTTCTGTCCACGAGTCTCTGTGGTCATCGCCCGGCGAGCCAGCGGAGAGAACATTTGAGAGTGTGCCACCCATGCAGCTTCTTCGCCGTCTGCCATAAAACCACGCCCGGAACCAGCGTGACCAAAGAAGTCGTGTACTGCCCTGAACATGTCATTTGCTTGCATGCTCAGAATAGGGTGAGGATCTAGCGCAAAGTCCTGTGCACTTCCACGAACCTTTAGCGTCTTGTTGTCGATGATGTCACGCATCATTGCTGCTGGGTCTGGGACTAAGACACCCTTGGCGTTTAGTTTCATGTAGGCATCGCCATCTTGGATGTACTCAACCTTAATGCCAAGATCTTCTGTTAAATACTTGTACTGATCTTCAACTTCAGTCGCAAGCTTCTGGTACGCTGCAATAACATCAGGGTCGCTAGGGTTGCTTACTAGCTTGTCGTAAGCCTTAGCGATGTCATTAGCCAATGGGCTGACGTCGATGTTCTTGTAGTCAACCTTTGCAGACTCAATGCCTCGGGCCTTTAGGTAAGTATCACGCCATTGTTCAACTGTGTCACGAGCTTGCTTAAATGTACCGACCGGAGCTTTTTCAAGCACCCGTTCCGTTACTGGGTCAGCAGACTTAACTGGATCTAGCTCAGCAGCCTTAGGCGTTGCGGAAGTCTCAATAACATCTTCGACTTCTCGTGCAGCCTTCTCCCCAGGAGATACCGGGCTCTCATCTGCCACGTGCTTAACATCTTTTATGACGTCGCTGATAAGGTCTACAGTGTTGTCTACAAGTGGGACGCCAGCAGACTGTGCAACCTTGGCTGCCTTTCGTAGTGCCTTAGTGTCCTTCTTGACCTGTCGTGCAGTTCCCCAGGCAGCATACTCGTCTACGTTTCCTTGGCGAACACCCTGGATCAGGTTGTTAAGGAATGGGGACTTTGCGCTCGACGGAAAGTTTTCAGTAGGTAGCGTTACACCGGTTTTAGAGTAAACAATCTGACCTTCTTTTGAAGCAGCTTTTAGAGCAGGCTCAGTTAGCTTTATGCCACCCTTGGTCGCAGCAGATGCGAGGCCAGCACCTTTAACGGTTCCTTTTATACCGGCTGCTATTGCGCCACCAGGAATCAGCCAAAGAGGGTCAAGTACAACGTCCATAGCAAGGCCAGGCCAGAAAGTATCTTCTTCTGCTACTCCCCAGTCTTTTAGGTTGTCTGACCAAGTTCTACGGTTCTGTACACCGCCACCAACTGCAAGCAAATTGCTAATTGGGTTAAATAGGTCTAAAGCGCCTCCGAGGTCCCCCTGCTGGATTGACTGAATATTTTCGCCAATTTTTTGACCAGCACCTGCAACTCCGTAGGTACCAACTGATAGGGCATCAATAAGCCCCTGACCTAGACTGAACCCCTTGTCCTGCTCAAAGCTGCCTTCGACCGGTGTGATAGGCGTAGAAATCTGAGGAAGCGGTTTGGGAGCGTTCGTCGCACCAGTCTGACCAGAGCCAACCAATAGGGAGGCAATGTCAGAGAAGCGATTATTTGCAGCAGGGGTAATTGCCATGCTAATAGTCTACCAGTTTGTCTACTGGGTTAGGTAATCTAGAATGTCAGAAAGCTGACTTGTTGCAAAAGAATCACCCATAAACAATTCAGGGTAAGAATTGCTGATAAGTGAAACTAGCGTTGCTTTATCAAGCTTTCCACCAGCCTTAATCTGATTTTGAATTTCTGGTGAGGCTAGGAAGCTAGAAGCAGCGTTAGAGATCTGCTCGGCCTTATTGCTGTACGGGCTGTACTGCTGAGTAATGCCACCAAGTCCAGGAATTTCTGGCATGTCTCCTGGGCCGAACATCTGGCCAGCTGCATCTTGCAAAGCAAGAAGCTCGCTGATTGATGGGCCACCTGGGCTATAAGAAGATGCAGCTTGTGCTTTTTGTGCTTGAATTGCAGCACGCTCAGAAGCAAGCTGTGCCAAGCGATCTTCGTAAGCATTGTTAAGTGCCATACCGTACTGAGCCTGCATTGGATCTAGGCCTGCAATCTGGTTAGCATACTGCTGGCTTTCAATTGACTGCTGGATCTGAGCATCACGAGTTGCAGCATCGCCTCTAGCTGTAATGCCAGCTCCTGCGCTTTCAGCCTCGGCACTAGCAATGTCTGCACCGCCAGCAACACCTAGCGCTTCTCGTGCAGCATTTCTCTGAGCAAGTCTTTGTAGCTCAGAGTTTTGTATTGAGTTAATCTCGCCCGCACGCTGATCAGCTGCGGTTTGGCCCATTTCCTCGTAACGGCCCTGAATGCGACCTTGAGCGTCAGTGCCACGGGTACGAGCAGCTTCAATAATTCCTGCAATGTAAGCTTCCTGCTCAGCCCTACGGCCACCAAGAGCAGTTTCACGAGAAGAGATATCTCCTAGCATCGTGTCGTAACCAGAAAGGTTTGGGCCACCGCCACCTGGGTAAGCCTGTCCAAGCATCTGCTGAATCCATGCCATTGCCTGCTCTTCAGGAGTAGGTCCGGCCGGAACAGATGGCGCTCTCTCAAACCTATCTGGCCCACCAGCGTTAAAAGGACCGCTAGAAGTCGCCAAAGTGGGGCTCTTAGAAGGTGCAACGTACATCCCGCTTGTAGATTGCGCAGGAGCCTGGTAGGCGCCCCTGGCATTAGCCATTGAGGTGGCAGGGGCCCGGTAAGAGCCATACGCATTAGCCATTGTTGCGGGAACTGACCCCTTAAGAGGCATGCCTTGTACGCTTGCCATGCCATTGTTTCCACTTGAAGTAAATATATCCCACCAGTTAGCCATTAAAGTGTTATCCCTTGCGCTAGTAGTTGCTGGAGAGCTTGGTTACGAGCCCTTGAGCCTGCCTCTCGGCCAGCATATGTGTTTTGTGCCCAATCAGGCATCATCCAGTCAGTCTGGTTAAATACCCTATTGCTAGGGTCAAATAGTAGTCCAAACTCATTTAGTCTGTCAGTTTGAGTCTGCTCAAGGAAAGGCCTTTGTAGTTCTTGCAATGCGTAAGCCTGGTTACCTTCTTGAATGGTTCCAAGACCACGCTCAGTCCCAGCATAAGCACCGCCCTGAAGCATTCCTGCTGTAGCTCGCTGAGCTGCTAGGCGTCGCCTGTCAAGCAAGTCGGCTTGCTGCTGACGGCCAACAGAGCCAATCATCTCTCGACCATCATCAGTGGTATACCCGAAAAGCTGGTTGCGGTAGTTCTGAAGCCTGCGTAGCTCTTCAGCACGGTCGCCTTGGAAGCCAATAAATTCTGGGTCAAGAAGTGCATTGATTGCAGAGTCAAGCATTGCCTGATACTCTTCCGGGCTCATTCCAGCAGCTTCGGCCTGTGCTGGCTCAGGAAAACTCTCAGGTGATTCACTGGCACCATTACCGCTTGGCGCAGGATCTGGTGCAGTTAAGTCTGGTGCAGCCGGTCCAGGATCTGGAGCTGGAACCAAAGCACCAGTAGAAGTCTGTCCTGGCCCTAAATTTGAACCTGAAACCTTAAGGGTGCTGCCACTGCCAGAAGTAGATGATCTATTGCCACCGTCAACTCCAGCAGCAAGAGCAGCTGGCCTACTTGACATGCCAGTAGTAGAGGTTGTTCTTCCAGGTGTAAGGCCAGATCCTGAAACAGATAGAGTGCTGTTAGATCCAGAAGTTGACGATCTATTTCCAGCATTTACACCAGCAGCAATTGCTGCAGCACGGCTTGAACTGCCAGAGCCGATTTTTGTAACTGCAGTGTCCCATGGGTTTGGAGCTACAACTGCAGGGCTTGGTTTTATTGCTTTAAACCTGTTATCTGAGCCTGCAGCATTGCTTACAGTTGGCTTTTTGTAGCCAGTAATATAACTAGGCATTCCTGATGCGCCGTAAGTTATTGCCATTACATGTACCGTCCTACATCTGAACTTCCGTAAGCGCCCTTTGTCTGAGACTTCAAGCGTGCGTTAATTGCGTTGCGTCTTACTTGGCGCAAGCGGTCTCGTTCTTTGTAGCCAGCCTTGTCGACAGGGCCCATGGTAGGGTTATACCTGCTACCGCCATAAATCTTGGCACCAGCAGCGTACGGATTGAACCCTGGGGTTCCGTAGTTTATGGCCATTAAGCTACGTCCTTTGTCATCTTGGCCTTTATCCCGACCATTGGTGTCAAGCTAAAGATTTGTGCGGGGGCAGTTGCTGCCGTACCATCACAGTCCAAGTATAACTCAAAGTACGCCCTTCTGAAGCGTACGCCATCATCAAGTTTCAAAGAAACTCGACTAGGAAGCGTTCCTGAGATCTGCTGGGTAGTGCTGATGGACACGGAGCCACTGAATAGGTCGTCCCATTGCCTGACGTCAAGCAGGTCCCAAGTAAACTGGTCCATTTTGTCCCAGGTAGGAGAGACTTCAGGTATTCCAATTGGCGTAACTATGCCTCTTACTTCGTTGTTTGCGGAGACGTCAGCAGCCCACCAGAACATTCGCTTCCATTCTGACGGTGTATCAAAGTCGTAAATCTTTGTACGCATAGCGCATTCAAACGACTCCGATCCCCCTGTGAGGGTTGCCACTCCGCCGACCTCTTCGTACCATTCGGAAATAGGGTATTCCTGCAAGAAAAATACCGTCGTAGCACTTTTGGCGGGCGTGCCAAGGGCTCTAGGGTAGCGCCACTGAAAACCCCTTGCTTTAGGCACTTCCATAACGTAAGCAAGGTTAGTTGTGCTTTCCCACTTCGACCAAGTGCCAGTAATGAGGTTTAGCGAGTACAGGTTGCCAGAAGTAAAAACTAGGCACTTGTCACCCACCACGGAAACAGATTCTGAAAATAGAACGTCAAGCTCTCCAAAACCTTCGTCGTAATCAAAGCGCACCTTCTGGGCGTTAATTGCCTCGTACACGTTGTTTTGGAATTTGTATAGAGTCCTGTTATGCAGCACTACTGAGCCATTCCGGTAGCCGGAGACGCTTCTTTTGTTGTGGGCACCAATGTTCGCCTGGACCAGAGACACTGTTCCCTCTTCGGGGAGACCCGCATAGACAAAGTTGTAAGTAGAGTTACGCTTAAAAACGATAAGACCGTTATAGTCAGCAATAAGTTTTGTAATTGGCTGGCCATCGCCTCTGTTTACGTACACAAAAGAGTCTGCATTCCATTCGTAGACGCCTGCTGGCTGATCAAGTGAGATAATGTCACTCCAGTAGATCGCAGTCTCACTTGAGGTGGCGTGGAGCCCACTGCCCAGCATGCGCTCTTTAAACAGCACAAGAGTAAAGAGAGCTGGCATTTGGGGGATTGCGGTAGTGGTGGTGCCGTCCCACCTGGCTCCGCCGGCTGTAGCTTTTGACATTACAGCCTCGTTTGCATACTGGATGAATGCAGTTGCTGATGAGTCCCAGATCTCAACCCAAGAACCGAACCCATACTGCTGGACTTCGATCGCCCAAGTTTTTTCCCTCGTTGATGCAATTAGGTGCACCTTGCCATTTTCTGGAGAATAATACCCAAGTATGTCGATGCCCTCTACGCTCAAGTCACCTAAAGGGTGGCCCAGCCCACGGTCCACGATAGGAGGCCTGGACATCAATGCGCCGTTGGGGCTGAACTCCATGTTTACTAAATTTGCAACTTCCGTGTCGGAAATTGCCGACGGGTCCCAGTAGTTATTTAATCCACCAGAAAAGTTGCTAAGCGTTACTGCTCTTTGCCTAATTAGCTCAGACATAATAGTCTTCCGGGTCAGCTAGAACCTGTGGGTATGAGGCAATCTGTACGATGTTCTCACGCAAGCTCTGTCGGTCTAGCCCTTCCCGGAATTGAGAACGCTTTAGTTCTGCTCCTGTGTAGTTTTCATCAAGCTCTAGGGCCTGGGTCATTACGTAGTTAACTAGCTCATTTAGGTAGCGATCAGGTACAGAGAGGACCTCTGAGGTGCTGATAATGACCTTCTTGGTTGGCTGCTCTACGTACTCCAGCTTTAGTCCGTTTGTAAACGAGGTGTCTGGGGTTGGATAAAAAGTAAGTGTGCCGGCTCGCTCGTACCAAACATCTGGGTATTGACCATTGGCTGACTTTGTTGGGTCATCTGCAAGGATGAACTCCCTGAAGCCCTGAGGGGTCATTGACCTGACTGGGCGACCGTTTACATAAACGGCCTCAATGTACTGCACTGCATCAGTTGGGAAAGTATACTCCGACTGATTTGCGACAATGTTAGAGTACTTAGTCTTTTTAAGAACAGGGTTGTTGTTTACAATCTCCTGCTGGCCGTCGTTGATCCAGCGGAGAACCATCTGGTCAGTAATCTGGGCACCCGAAGTGTCACCGAACAGCGAGCGAACGCGCTCGTAAACATCGAATGTTGTGTATGTAAAGGATTCGGCTGGCATTACTTCCTTAGTGTATGTCCGTCATGCTTATAGGTGTTCTTATTGGACTTCATGATTGACTTCATGACGTCTCGCCTCTCCTCCATCCATTCTACCTCAGCTTTGGCTTTTATGGCAGCCTCAGCCATACCTAAGAGTTCGAGTCGGTTTACTGTGGAGTTTGGATCGTGGGTGTTGTTCTCAAGTAGTTCGGCCAACAAGCGAGCGTCGATCTCGCTCTCCCGGACCGTCCTAATCACATAAGAAGGCAGGTCTCGGCCAATTAGCTTTGGCTCATCAACCAGCGCAAAAGGGCGTTGTGGGTCAAAGCTAGGGTGCAGGGCATCAAGGCGCATTAAGCGCACGCTAGGGAATACGTCATTGATAATTTCAGCAATACGGCGGTGAGAAGAACTGTACAGTCCATCAATTTTGTCAAATTCAATCATGTATATATCCTAACGAAAAAAACCCAGTGGCGCAGGCGAGACGATACCTGCGCCACTGGGCGTTTATTCCGCTATTTAGAGCTCAGCGATGTTGGACATTACCGCGTGTGCATTTCTGCGGTAAGTTCCTAGCTGGCTGTACTGGTAGTAGCGAGCTTCGTATGCGTCAGTGTCAGCGACACGTGACCACATTGAACCGTCACGGTCCATCCATGACCAGTCCTTCTTGCGGTTAACCACAAGCTCCTTGCTCGATAGAGCGTAGAGGGTGCCCTTTGGAGCAGCGTAGTCAGATACGAACTTGATTGGCTTGCCCAATGCGTCGAAGCTGAATGCACGCTGTCCACCGGTTAGGGTAGCACCGTTGGTGAACTGACGTAGGCCCTGTAGTAGGTTCCAGTATGCGTTGAACACACCTGGGCTTGCTAGCATGACGTCGACATCTCCACCCTGCTTGTCAACGCTCTGCACGAGGTTGATTAGGTCAAGCTCGGTTAGAGTGCCTGGGGTTCCTACAGATCCAAGAACCTTCTCAGTTGCTGACCACACTGGGTTAGTAGCTGGGTCGATCTCGTGAAGAACACCGGTTGAGCTAACGATAGCTGCCAATCCTGTCCATTCCTTGCCGAAGTTGTTCACTCCGTTGGAAGAACGAATGACGATGTCGCCAACGTTAATGTCAGTGGTGAAGGTACCTAGAGTTCCGGTAACGGTGATCACTTTGGTTGTTTCGTTGATCGCAGTGATCTCGATCGTTGAAGCTGCGCCTGACTGCTGCTTAACACCAGATGTTGGGTCAGCAACGTCAACGGTCATACCTACCTGCAAGAAGTGAGTTGAGTCAACTTCTAGCGTGGTGGCAGATGGCTGGGAAACGATAACTGCAAGTGATCCAGTTCCGTTGCCGTACACCTGACGGTTTAGGTCGACTGCAAGGTCGCGCTTTAGGCCAGTGATTTCCATGTCAACAACGTTGATGAAAGCCTGGTAGTCTTCAGCTGCCTGCTCGAATAGCTGACCGTCTACCTCAATTGAACCGTATAGGTTGGTTAGGTAAAGGTGAGCCTGCTTGTACTTCTGTGCTCCGGCGGTTGGTAGCTTCTCACGAACGCCACGTGCACCAATACCTTGGTTACGTCCGATGTGAGTGTCAAAGATTACCTCTTTGCCGTTACGGGTGATGTTGGAAGATGATGCCTCAATAAGCTGAAGCGCAGGGTTCTTGTCGCGCAACTGCTCGTGTAGGTCACCATAAACCAGCTTAATAGCCTCTGACGCAAAAGTCAGTAAGGACTGTCCTGCCATGGGGATGCTCCTAGTTTGTTTTAAGTGAAGTGTTTTTTACACGAATATGTCAAACGCCCTGACCTCAGAGAGGCTGTACTAGACAGTATTTATTGTACCATGTAAAAAAAGGAAAGCCCGACCTCAAACTATAAGAGATCGGGCTTTTTCTTTTAAGTTACTTGGCCATTTGGTCCTTGAACATTTGAGCAAGCATCTCTTTTTTGGCTTTTGCATCCGTTGGGATCTCTACGGCTTCAAAGGGCACGCCGTTGCCACCGCTTGCTCCAAGAACTTTTGGGGCTCCGGGCTCTGACGGCTGAGCACCTTTCTTCTTAAAGCCTGCACCAGTTAGGTCAACTAACTTTTTGGCAGCCTGGAAAACTCCAAGATCTTCGCCACGTGCGCTAGCTACGTCCATAAGCTCCAAGATAGCTTTCTCTTGAGCAGGTGTGACGTCGTAGCTGTTGCGTAGGTTGTCAAACTCAGAATTAAGTTTCTGAAGCTCTACTTCAGTCGCTTTGTCTAGGTCAGCTTTGCTCATTTGCTCACGAATTTCCTTGAGCTCTGCGTCACGCTTCTCTAGTTCCCTTTTCATGGCTGGAGTTAGAGACTCTTCTTCATAGATGTCACTTTCAGCGTCATCCATAATTTCCTGAGCTGCCTGCTTTGCCTCTTCAGCAATAAGGCCCTGTTCCATCAAAGCTTTAGTCAAGTTCGTGTGAACGGTTACTGGATCTGCAGCAATTGCCTGAGCAAGCTGCATGCTCTGAGTGATGTAGCTTGGGTCGACCCCATCCTCTACAAACTGCTTATACGGGCTAAACTTCTCTAGCTGCTGCTGGAAGTTCTTGTCCTGCTCCTGTAGGTGAGGCTTAACTTTCTCATGCCAAGCTTCTGGGATCTCGTTTAGTAGCTTTTCATAAGCTGGGTGTACTTTAGTCTCTTCTGGCTCAGGCGCAGCTGCTTCTGGAGCTTCGGGAGCATCTGTTACTTCCGTAGTATCCAAATTATCTGGCGCTTCGAGGCCGTCAAGGTTTTCTTCAGACATCGTCTCTTCCTTATCCTAGTTGTTCTGCAGTCATTCCTGATTGCTCGGGTGTATCTTGTGGTGCACCTGAACCCTGTGGCTGTTCGCCACCAGGCATTGCTCCCATCATCATAGCCTGCATCTGCTGAGCCTGTAGGGCCTGCTGGTGCAAAACAATATGCTTCTGGAACTCTTCTTTGACCAATTCTGGCAAAAGCTCGAATGTCTGGCTCTTGCGGAAACGGTTGTGAACTTCTACGTGTACAGCGTGGTTGTCCCAGTCGTGTACCGGAATCATAGGAGGCTGAGGCGCTGGAATCATTTCGCCAGTGTTTGGGTCCTGGGCCATGGTCTCTGGATCGCCTTGCTGCTGACGCATCTCCCAATCCGTGGTTGCCTGCTGAATATCTTCCTCTGGAAGCTTCTTTATGCTTAGGTTCTCTCGCTGAGCAGCGTTCTCGTCGATCTTGATCAAGTTGTAGTACTGCTTTAGCATTCCCATTTCTAGAACACGTAGACCATCGTTTGGAGAGATGAAGCCCATCTTCATCCATTCGGTGATTAGTGACTGGCGAGCTGCCTTGCTTGTAGGTAGCGCTGAGCCAGACTCAATACGGATGTCAGTTCCAGACGCAATGTCTGCGCCGGAAAGCATCATGGCGTCAAATGAGCCATCTGATCCGACTGTCTTAATCAGGCGCTGAGTGTCGACGTACTGAACAAACAAGCTCAGTGACTGGCGAGCAACCTTCTCTAGTGCAGCTTCAATTGAATTGAAGATGGTAGTTAGGTAGGCATCGTCACGCTCTCCCAAGTAAGCGAGCGCCGTAGCAGCAGTTACGCCACCTGAAGCATCTCCCTTGGAAATCTGGTGCTGACCTGAGATATCCTCAAAGTCAGTTGCAAGCTGCTGTACTTCCTGCAATACGTAGTTAGGTAGAGGCTGGATTGGTACAGGAGTTGGGTACTGGAAGCCAGGGCGAACTGGAATCCAGATACCTGCTT
>Ga0136655_1000306_pt1 | contig 22105 bp, 18 predicted proteins | sample CPBDNA_2_FD_94863 | JGI IMG/M metagenome (GOLD analysis project Ga0136655, IMG submission 94863) | Freshwater to marine salinity gradient microbial communities from Chesapeake Bay, USA - CPBay_Spr_15_0.8_DNA (version 2) | ecosystem: Environmental > Aquatic > Marine > Coastal | place: USA... | reverse complement strand
TTTACTGTAAAGCCGCTCTTTCAGCCGATCACTCGTCTGAGGATCACTAAATAATTCTTCAAGTGTTCGTTTCTTTGTCATCTATTTGTAAAATTAGCAGACACACTTAACTGAACACTCTCTATAAGTCTGGTTAAAAAATACCCCTTAGATTCTTTCACCCCTCCCGCTGATACCACCTAAAGCTCACATACCCAAAACCTACCAATCCCCAGAAAATCAGCATTAATTCCAAATTATAAATACTCATGGCAATCATCGCAATTACTGCTATGGTTAAGGCAATGGCCGGGAAATATGGAAAAAGTGGAACCCGGAAAGGCCGCTCTAAATCAGGATGATTTTTTCGCAAGGCAAAAAATGCAATCATCGATACGATATATAAAGTCAGTGCTCCAAAACAGGCGATGGTAATGATTTCACCTGTTTTTCCTGTGAGCAAAGCCAAAATTCCAATCCCCATATTTACAACAAGGGCATTGATTGGAGTTTTGGTTTTAGCATTGACTTTTCCCACAAAAGGGCTGACATAACGCTCTCTTCCCAGTTCCAAAGTGGATCTCCCTGCTGCCAAGATAATCCCGTGAAAGGATGCAACTAAGCCAAATAGCCCAACCGTAATCAAGAGATGGTAAAGGATATTGCTTTCCCCAACAATCTTAGCTAAGGCTAGCGGTAAAGGTGAATCGGATGGTTCGCTGCTTCCAGGAGGGTAAACGATCGTTTCCCAGCCATCAACTCCAACAGAAGAGGTAAAGGTCAATATACACAAGATCACCAAGGTGAAAATTGCTGAGCCAAATCCTATCAGAATATTCCGCTGCGGATTTTTGGCTTCCTCAGCGACATTGGCCACGCCTTCGATGGCCAAGAAAAACCAGATCGCAAAAGGAATCGCAGCAAAAGCCCCTCCCCAACCGTTAGGCAGGGCATTGGTGGTTAAGTTTTCAACCTCAAATGCAGTAAAGCTCACTCCTGAGAAAAGCAACAATTCAAGAACTGCAATAATCGTGATTACCAATTCGAAATAGGCTGCGAATTTCACTCCGCTAATATTGATTCCCGTGAAAATCAGATAGGCGGTAATGGCGATGACGGTAACGCTGATTTCAGGGAAAAAGACATTGAAATATGCCCCGATAGCCGCGGCGATTGCAGGGGGAGCAAAAATAAATTCTATGCTTTGAGCCATTCCGGCCAAGAATCCCCAGTTCTTCCCGAGACCTAATCTTGCATAATCGAAAGCTCCTCCGGCTTTGGGAATCGCACAAGCCATCTCCGTATAGCTGAAAGTGAAAGTCACATACATGATGATGATAAAAAAAGTAGCCGTCGCAAGTCCCAAGGTTCCGCCCTCGGCAAGTCCTAAGTTCCAACCGAAATACATTCCAGAAATCACATAGCCGACGCCCAAGCCCCAAAGCATAAATGGCCCAAGCGTTCGTTTTAATTCACTTTTTTCCAAAGTCATTTTTCAATAGTTGGGAGTCAAAAGTATCTTTTAAATCGATACCTGATAATTTTAATCGAAGCGCCTCTGAGGTCAAAAAAGCGAGCTTCCCTGCGGCATAGGCATAAGGTAATCCTCCTACTCGAATATTGGAAATACAGTTTCTTTTTTCGTCTGTATTTCCTGCTTTTGGGTTATAGGTCAAATAGATTCCCATGCTATAGGGAGAGCTCAAACCTGGTCTTTCCCCGATTAGAATTATGGATATTTTACTGGAAAACAGCTCTCCGATTTGATCACTTATTGCTACTCTACCTTGATTAATCAGGCAAATTGGGGCTAATGAAAATCGATCAACCAACGGTAGAAATTCCTCAAGGAAAAAGATAGCATGGGTCGAAATAGCATTTGCAGAAAGACCGTCTGCGATAAGAATCGAAATATCTGCTGGCGAGGGATTTGAATTTTTTATGATAGCAATGGATTCCTGACTGAGCTTCCTTCCGAGGTCGGGACGCCTGATATAGGTCTCCCGATCTGAGGCTTCACTGCCCAACCTCAGAAAATCAAGATTCATATTTTCGAGCTCATTTTCCAATAAGGTAAAGTCTAGCGGAGTCCAAACAGCATCTTTTGCCAATGCATGATCTTTCCTGAAAGCCAGCAGTTCCTGGGTTTTGAGGCTTCCACCTGTTCTTCCCAAAGCAATTCTGGCATCGGTAAAGTCTTTTAGCTTTTCCCAGGAATTGGAAGCATCGCTCATAGATCCAACAGTTTACTTCCTTGCTTTACTTCCAACATTTTCCCAGTTCGATCGGATAGATTCATTTTGAACAGCCATTCTTCAAACTCAGGAGCTCTTTTGAGTCCAAGCACTTGTCGGATATACAATTGATCGTGAAAGGATGTGCTTTGATAGTTGAGCATCACGTCATCGGCTCCTGGGACTCCCATGATAAAATTACAACCTGCTACTCCTAAAAGTGTAAGAAGATTGTCCATATCATCCTGATCGGCATTGATGTGATTGGTATAGCAGATGTCACATCCCATCGGTAAGCCCATCAGCTTTCCACAAAAATGATCTTCCAGTCCTGCTCGGATGACTTGTTTTCCGTCGTAGAGATATTCTGGACCTATAAAACCAACCACAGTATTGACCAATAATGGCTTATACTTTCTGGCCACGGCATACGCTCTAACCTCACAGGTCTGCTGATCCACACCATGATGTGCATTGGCAGAATGCGCACTCCCCTGCCCGGTCTCGAAGTACATGAAATTCTTACCTACAGTTCCGCGATCTAACTCTATACCGGCCTGATACGCTTCATCAAGGGTTTTCAATGAAAAGCCAAAGCTCGAATTTGTTTTTTCCGTGCCTCCAATGGACTGGAAAATCAAATCCACTGGTGCATTTCTATTGATCAGATCGATCGTAGTGGTCACATGTGAAAGGATGCAGGTTTGAGTTGGGATTTCATACTGATGCCTAAGTTTATCCAGCATCTGAAGAAGTCTCAAGGTAGTGTCTGCTGAATCAGAAACTGGATTAATTCCAATTACAGCATCCCCTACACCATATAAAAGCCCATCTATCGTACTTGCCATGATTCCTTTGGCATCGTCGGTGGCATTATTGGGTTGAAGTCTCGTGGAGAAATGGCCTTTCAGACCGATGGTATTCCTGAATTTTGTAACAACACGGATTTTGGATGCTACTAAAATCAAATCTTGGTTAGCCATAATTTTGCTGACGGCAGCTACCATCTCGGGAGTCAATCCAGGAGAGATTTGCGCTATTTTTAATCCATCAGTTTCATATGCTAAAAGCCAGTCTCGAAACCCTCCCACGGTCAAATGAGAAATGGATTGAAATGATTTAGAATCGTGAGTTTCTTGAATCAAACGTGAAATGGCATCTGTTTCAGAAGGAATGATTTCCTCATTTAGAAATTGCTTCAAAGGGATATCAGCCAAAACTAGCTTAGCGGCAATCCGCTCCTGTTCATTTTTAGCAGCAAGGCCCGCCATTTCATCCCCTGACTTTTCTGGAGATGCTTTTGCCAAAACTGTCTTAAGATCTGGGAAGGTGAAATTAAAATTTCCAACGGTATGATGGTAAACCATCTAATTAAAGTGGGTATTTATTTGGGGATTTCCAATAAGGGATGGGTTAGTTTGAGGAATTAATAATCTGACAACAATGGTCTCAATAGTTCATCTAGAGTTCACTATTCTCTAGGAGAGCCAAGGGGAACTTTTGGATTCGAACTTAAAGTATTGGCTTTACTTTCGATTTCCGCTAAACCTGCAGCTCTTAAAAAAGTCCAATGTTGACCAAATCATTGCCTTCGCGATACTTTTACTTCGAGCATCAAATCTACCTGATTACTTGTCAGGCCAGTTGTTCTCATAATACGTTCGTGGTCATTATCATAATTAAAATAGACTATTGGTTCACTAGACCTGTTAACAAAATATGAGTTAGAAGAGCATTCAACCAGATTTGGTACTGGTAAGTCTACTAAAGTATTATCTCTTCCCGCTCGATTTATTTCCTATGAATTAACGGAAAAGCTTGAGTAGACTTTTTTTACTACCGAATTTGAAGGTGGAAGACATCAGAATCGCGTAAGTAAGATCGCTTGTATTTAACTCAATAAAAATTAAAAGGCCCGATGAATTTTGAATTCATCGGGCCTTTTAATTCCTAATTCTTTCACGATAGTCTCGATCTCATTTTTTCAATCGGAATTCCCCTGGCTTGACTTCTTGGTATTTCACTTCTAAAGCGGGAAATTGTCTAAGCAAGCGCTTAAACTCTCCATTTGGATCCAGCACTACTTCACTTTTTTGAACTTGAAGCATTTGAAAAATCCGAGCCTTCTCCGGTAATCCACGCTCTTGTTCCAGATATTCTCGGCTTAGATTATAATTCAAAAAAGGCCCCCCTAAATTTGAATTTTGAAAATAGGAAAGGTCATTCCCCAATACCATCAGGCTTTTTTCAGGCTGATTGGTAGATTGCTTGACGAAGTAGTCACTGGTGATCTCTTGCTGCCAAAACCACCAAGTGAAGGCCGGGAAAGCTAAAATCAAAAGCAAAAAGGTGCCATTGGCAATCATCCCAGATCTGAAATAAATGTAAAACTGGCTAATCAAATAAGTCAATACTGGGATGAAAATCACCAGTTGGAAGGCTCCTTGACGCTTGATAATAAGAAACTCGAAGGCAGCAAAGATCAACCATAAGATCACCAAATTTCGCTGCTTTTGCTGATTGATTGTTGAGCCTTTCAGGACAGTGGAAACAAAGTATCCCACTACAGCAATAAGAATAGGGAAAGCTCCAAGCATTAACCAATCGAGACTAGATTGGTAATAATATTTTTCGGACAAGAAGGATAGCGGCCAGATTTCAATAGCCTCTATTAGCCCTTCTGTCCAGAAATAAAAGACTCCAATCAGCAAAATCGGAAGAAAATAGCCAATCAATGAAAGCATCAACTGACGGAATGAAAATCCGCTAATCGCAATACCAGTAAAAATGAGGTAAGGAAGGAATAATAAATAATTTGGCTGAAATCCCGTGGCTATTCCGGCATATAAGCCAATCAAAAGTGTTGACTCAGAGCCTTCTTTTTGTAATACCGTTTGGGAAAACAGCTGGCCTAAAGCCAAAATCAAAAAGCAACTTGCCAATAAAGCCGGGCTGAGGCTGAGCATGTCGAATGAAAAATGAAATAAGGCGGCCATGATAATGGCCGGCAAATATGTGTTTTCATCAAAAGCTCGGAACTTGATCAGAATCGAGTTCCAATATAAGATTTGGAAAATAATCAGGATTCTACCGACCAATTCATAGGCTAGGAGACTTCTTCCAAAAATCAATTCCATCAGCATAAAAAAACCTGCTGCCAAGGGGCCCGTATCATCTATGATGTCTTTATAAAGTAGAAAGCCATCTCCCACCCGCTCACCCAAAATCAGCCAAGTCAACTGGGCCGAGGTTACCGGAAAGGGATTGAATAGAAGATAGACCAAAGTCAGTACTAGGAGGTAAATTCCTACACCGATCAGTCTAAAAGGATCATTGACTCGAAAGAAGCTTAACAATTTGATTTAGTAAAAGTGTGCTTGGTTTGCCCGAAATTAACCCATGCCCAACTATTTCGCTAAATTTGTACCATAAATACTTGTAATGGAAAGTAAAAGACAACAAAAACACGCAAAATTGCTTCAAAAGGAGCTTGGAGATATTTTTCAAAAGGAAGCAAAGCACCTAATAGGAAGAGCAATGGTCACGATTACACACGTGATGGTCAGTCCTGACTTAAGTTTTGCTAAAGTTTACCTGAGCTTTCTACTGGCCGACCCCAAGGCAACTTACGAGTTGATCAACGAGAATAAAAAAGAAATTCGGCACACTTTGGCTAAACGGATTGGAAAATCTGTTCGGATCATTCCTGAAATCGCATTTTTTCCAGATGACTCTGCTTCCTATGCACAGTATATGGATAAAGTGATCTCCGATCTACACATTCCACCGGCGCCACCGGAAGAAGAGGAAGAGGATTAACTTTTCAAGCCTTGAATCTCAGCTCGTTTATAGCATCCCGATACTTCCGAAGTAAAAAGAAGCGGAACTTCATCACGATACTCTCGATCATCTCAATTATTGGAGTGACGGTGGGTACGATGGCACTGGTCATCGTGATGTCTGTTTTTAATGGCTTGGAGGATTTGATTCGAGGGTTGTTTGCGAGTTTTGATGCGGAGATTAAAATCGAGGCTACTCTTGGGAAAAGTTTTGTTGCCAGCACGGATTGGCTTACAGAGATTGAAAAAATAGAAGGAGTCGCAATCTTGACCGAAGTAATTGAGGATAATGCCTTGCTCGATTACAATGGAAGCCAGATGATAGGAAGGATCAAGGGTGTCTCGGATAATTTCCTCGATCAGGGAAGATTTTCAAAGGGATATTTTTGGGGGGATACTACTCTTGGAACAGAACTGAGACCCGCGGCGATTTTGGGGAGAGGAGTAGGATTCTTTCTATCTGTCAATCTCGATAATATCAATGTTCCCCTTAAAGTTTTTTATCCCAAAGCTCCGCGAAGTGCCGCGACCTTAGATCCCAATCAGCTCTATGCCATGGCCACATTGGAGCCTGTGGCATATTTCAGCGTTGAGCGACAGTTTGATGATCAATATGTAATTGCACCCTTGGCCTTTGTGCGGGACCTTCTAAATTATGGAGACAAGAGAACTTCCTTGGAGGTGAAAGTCGCCGAAGGATATTCAATTGAATCTGTTCAGGACCGCCTGAAAACCTATTTAGGTCCAGAATTCAGTGTAAAAAATACCGATGAACAGCATTCTGCCTTGCTTCGGACTGTCAAGCTTGAGAAATTATTTGTCTTCCTTACCTTAACATTTATCCTGGCGATAGCCTCATTTAATATCTTCTTTTCGCTCAGTATGCTGGCAATTGAGAAGAAGAAGGACATGGCAGTGCTCAAAGCGATGGGGGCTACCGAACGTTTGATTAAGCAGATTTTCTTAAAACAAGGAATGATGATCGCGTTTAGTGGTGCACTGATCGGCTTGGTTTTAGGTTATGGTGTTTGCTTTTTGCAGCAAACTTTTGGTTTGGTATCCTTGGGAATTTCTTCTGCGGTGGTAGACGCTTATCCCATCAAAGTGGTTTGGTCAGATTTTCTTTGGATCAGTATTTCCATAATCGCAATTACTTTTGCAGCTTCTTGGCGTCCTGCTACCATCGCTGCTCAAGTGGACACTACAGCTGAGCTTTAGGCTTACAGATTTTTTCCCAAATGACTTTTGCTTGTTCCATACCCAGCTCACTGGCTTTGAGTAAATCAGGACAGGCTTCAGACAATCTTTTCATTCGTTGAAGGGTAATTCCACGATGGTAAAACCCAGAAGGGTTACTAGGCTCGATTGCGATAAGTAGGGTAAAATCTGCCAAGGCTCCATCTAAACTTCCAGCCAAATACCGAGATTGTCCTCTAGCAAGAAGGTAGCCTTCATTTTGTTCTTCTAATTCCAATGCAGCTGAGAAATCATTTTCAGCCTTTTTCCAGTCTTTTTTTCCGGAATATATTTTTCCACGGTAATAAAATGATTCGGTATCAAATTCATCCAAATCAATCGCCGCGGTAAAATCGGCAATTGCACCTAGGCTATCTCCATGATTCATCCGATAGAAGCCTCGCTGCTTATAAGTTTGGCTATTCGCCATCGAATCTGCAATTACCTGATCAAGCTGCTCTAAGAGTAGCAGGTCTCCACCCTCTTTTACTTGTGCCAGTCCTTGCTTGGCAGGAAGATGACCGGGATTGATGGATAACGCTTCCTCAAAGGACTCAATCGCTAACATATTATCACCAACTCTTAAATAAGAACGCCCTTTTTCCGCATAATAATCCGGATTTTCTGGCTCAGATTCCAAAGCCAAATCAAAGTAATCCACTGCAAAATCATATTCTCCCAACTCAAAACTGCAAAGTCCCAAATGGTAATAAGCCTGGGCAGGATTGCCAGACTGAGCAGTCATCACTTCAGAGACCCCTAGATCTCCGGCACCTTGTCTGTAAATAATTCGAGTGGTTTGACCGGGAGGAGTGACCAAGAAATCTTGGAAATCTTTCATCGCCGACTCATATTGCTTCAATTGATACCGAATTCTGCCTCTAGCAAAGTAGGCCTCGGCATATTCTGAATCGATTGTCAGAAGAATTGAAAAGTCAGCTAATGCTCGATCAAGATTACCCAAGTGCTCAAAGGCCTGTCCTCGAAGCCAATACCCTTCTATATCCCTCGGGTTTGTGGTAATCCAAGTGCTGAGTAAGCGCTCGGCATTTTCCCAATCTTGAGAATCAAAAGCAAAAGTGGCTGTTTGGAAAAGTTCTCGCTTAGGATTTTCTTCTTGTTGCGCCAAAAGCGTTGAATTAATTCCAGCAAGTAGTAGTGTTAGAACTAGTAGCGAAAATTTAGGCATAGGTTAGGATTCAGTTTTCCCAAACTTAAAGGTAGAAAGTCCTCGATTAATTAGGGTATAAAGTGTCCCTAAGATACCTAAACTTCCAGTAGCATAAGCGTAAGCTTCATTGAAAAAGTTTTTATCAAAAATCCCGATTAATGCAAAGCAAATCAATACAAAGCTGATTGCGGAAACCTGAATAGTGGCTGCATTTCCATTTGCTTTCTCAAAATTTTGAAAGCTTTTGATTTCTTCCTCTGTAGAACTATCCAGGATATATTTCCTGAAAACTACGCTGAACAACTCCCAGTCATCCCAATCTCCTTTTACCTTTGTAAGGTTTTTAACAGGGACGATGATGCCTTTTTGGGCCAATTCGATAAGCGTATCTTTTCTTGCAATGTTAAAGAACCCTTCTTGGGCAAAGGAATAGCAGGCCATTTTTTCATCAAAGTTCAATTCCGTCCAAAGGTTATAGAGGTACGCTTTTCTGGATCGTTTCTTTTGCATAAGGTCATTATAATCCTTTGGATAAATGATGTCTCGCTCCGCAAATGCCGCCTTGGAACTGGCTCGTAGTGGGAGTAGAATGAAGTGGAAATCCGAAAAAAACTCTGAAAACCGTATCCTGTCCTTCTCATCCTTAATGGTGTTGGCGGTATCTTTCCAAGATTTACCCGAACTCACGATTATTTTCAAATTAAACTCACGATCCATTTGCAAGAAATAAATGATTTTAATTATCTCAAGGGGCTCTTTGAGGCAATGGAAGTTTTTTAGGTGTATATAGTTGACGGCTGAGTCGATTTCCAGAATTGAAAGATTCTCTATTCCTTGAAGCATGTCAAGTTCCAATAACTGCTCGGGATAAATCCCTTCCTTTTTCAATTTGTCATCGATGACTTCGTCAATATTTTTTGAATTAGTGGAGCATAGAAATAATAGATCCCGATTCAGATCAATTTTTTTTCTAGCCATCCAATCACCCTTAAGTTCAAAGAAAATCTTCGTCTGTATCCAATGAATTAGCAATGCTAAAATCACTAAGAAAGTAATAATACTCACGAAGTATCCCCAAAACATCTCCTCGCCTTGACCTAATAAGTGACCTCGAAGCAAGTCATGATCGGGAGTAATAAAATCTATAATCCTTTGATCAAACGGATCACTCAGCGTAAACATCATTGACCTTCTTGCGCTTTCATATTTTAAAAAAGCACCTTCATCGATAGTTCTATTTTTTTCATTTTCGACATGGAATTCTCTTTTTTCCCAAATTCGTTTCTCGAAATCAAAAGTTTTAGAATGAATCATGTACCCTGGTAAGAAGCCAATCACCAAAAACCAACAGGTGAGGTAGCAGGTCAGTACATTTTCAGCACTTATTTTCTTAAAAATAAGATTCCTTTTTTGCTGTCGCAGAAACCAATACAAACTAAAAATGATTGCTCCCAGTATCGCTCCCAAGAAATAGTAGGCCAAAGAATAAGAAAATATTTCGTTCATGACGAAGAATTCTAGTATTACAAACCCCACAGTGCTATAGAAGGTTAGTGAAAGGTTATTTGGGCTTTTCCACTTAGAAGTATCTATCTGTGTACTCAGATTGATTAACGAAACTAACGTGGAGATAAAAATCACTAGGCATAAAAATTCCAAATGATTGATGCTGGCGCAGGTGTAAATGGACATCAGGGCAACAAAAATCAATAAATAAATTATACTTAAGAACTGTAGTCGATTGAGATGGTCTCCTATAGGTGTGAGTCCCTCGTAAAGAAATGTTTTGAAGCCAAACTCATCAGTAGATTCCCGGGTGACTAATTTAATTCCTAGAGAAAAAAGTAAAAGGAGAAAGTAAATCCCCAAAAAAGTTACCGCTTCGAAGGAAGCCAATGAGGTGAATATATTAGTAATATTCTGGTTGACTAGAAAAATTAGCCAAATTGACTCATCAAAATTGAAGTTGTCTTTTCCGGTTTTGGAGACTTTCTGGAGTAGGGCTATGTATTGATTACCGTTAAGGTAGATAGGAACCTCAAATTTTCGAATCGAATCATTTTCATTGTTTTGAATCAGCGCGGCAATTTCTCTCCATTTTTCTGCACTTAGACCCTCTTGAATATTACTGAAGGGAGAGGATATTTTCATACTGGAGTATATCACATCTCCGGACTTCTTGAAGACCAAAAAGCGATGGGTTTTTGTGATGGCAATTTCATTGAGGGAATCAGACTTTAATGTATCCAAGACGTGCAAGTCAAACGTAATCGCCTTTACTTTTGGGTCTTCCGAAGTAGAATCACTAAAATCCTTGGAAATTACTGTTTCCAATTTTCCGGTTCCTCTACTATGATGTGATTGAATGTAGGTTTTAGATGGCTTATTCTCAGGCTGGAAAAATTTGAAATACTTTCGATCTGATAGATCAATCGCAGATTTTTTTCCTTGGTAATCAATCAGCCCTTTTCCTTTTTTTCCATCATCGTATTTAAGTAAATCTGCAAACCCAGCCTGATTGAATGAAATTAATTCATTGTATGAAGTTCTAGTAGGGCTATTCCTCACATCCTGATTCCATTGATTAAGGATGTTTTCTTTTGTTTCCAATGAATCAAAGACAGTCCTCCTGATCATTTCCGCCAAATCATAGGTCTCTTTATCGATCGGTTCAGGTTTGTTTTTATAAGTTGAGACTGTAAATCCGATCACCATGAAAAGCCCCATGAGTGAAATGCCTGATTGGATGACTTTATTTTGGGTGAGATTGTCGCCTTTGCTGAGATTGATGATTCCGAGCAAAGGAATGGAAGCGATCAAAAGAAAAAGAAACAATAGCAGAGCCGAGATCATGTCAAAATTGATTCGAAGACCAACTTTTTGAAAATTAGCTTCTCGGATCATTCCGATCACATAGAGATCTAGATTCTCTAGGGGCAGCGGAGAAATATAGGATCTGTTTAATTCATTGGAGAAAACTAATTGCTCCACTGATACTCCCGAAATCGTATTACCAAGACTGTCAAACCGACTTTTCTTTGGGTTAAAAATCTGAAGCCCTTTGAAGGGATCTGGGTAAATGCCTATCCCCTTGTCATCTGTAATCACAAAACGCTCGAAGATTTTATTGTTTTCTTGTTTTCGCAAGAGATCTCCTATGTCAATATCCAAATCGATCAGTAAGGCGGAGTTCTGATTTACTTCAATTGAATTGATCTTGAGGCTATTGGATTTTCTAATTTCCCAATTTTTAACTTCCTCATCTGACAGATTTATTTGAAGATTTTTTTTGAATAATTTCCCGTTTTTAAGAGCCAAATTTCCTTCGCGTACCTTCGACTTAGGGAGGATTTGAGCATTTTGGTAATCCAGTTTGAAATTAATTCTACTGGCGATTTTTATGGATTGGGCCTTGATGGAAGTATCCTTGGCAAACTCCGCATAGCCTTTTCGAATGAAAAATGCTTCTACCCTGGAGTAAAAATCGGGAAGAGCCCGCTTGATATCTTCTTCAATGGCAGAAATACTCCTAATATTTTGAGCTTCGAGCTCTTCTTGATTTTTATTTGATTGTACATAAAGTACAATTCCCAAAATCCCGACGATAGGAAGAAGGAAAAGCCAAATTTTAAGTGTTTTGAGTTTCATTAAAAAATACATTAAAATTCCTCCTTAAAATAATCTATAATCTATTGAAAATCAAATAATAGCGATGATAATTCAGCTTTTTATTTTATGGTAAATCAAAAAAATATCCTATTTTTGACTCGAAGGCATGTTTATTGGTCAGCAATTGTCAGATCAATTCAGCGAAAAATTATTCTCATGGGAAAAAAAATCAATCTATTTCTTTTAGTTCTTTTTACTTTTTCATCGATTCAACGTACCCATTCCCAATCTACTGAATCAGGGAATTCGTTAAAATCGGGGACTATTGACAGTCAATTCGAATACATCTATCAGAATTCAAATAATTTCCAAGAGTATAAAGTAGTCAAAAAGACAAATCTAGATCAGCTGAAATCAAACATTTTGGATTCGATGAAAATGATGCGTGGAGAAGTAATAGCAATCAAAGGAGTTCTATCTAATAAAAATGACTCCATTGCCAACTTGAACTCTTCGCTAGAAGTCACTGCGACTGACATGCAAGAGGCGATTGATGCAAAAGACAATTTTGATTTTTTGGGGATTGGGATTGAAAAATCTGTCTATTCTACGATGATGTGGCTGATTGTGATTGGTTTGGCTACAGCTCTCGGTTTTTTTTCTTTTCAATACTCGAGAAGCTTTTCTAAAATCAGAAAAGCTCAAAAGGACTTGGTAGAGGTTCAAGAAGAATTGGAAAATCACCGTAAGAGTACGCTTGAACGGGAGCGGAAACTCAAGCGGGAGCTCATTGATGCTCAAATGGGAAAAAATTCCTAGTCTTTTTAGCATCTTAGCATGTAAGATTTTAATACATGCGTTTTACCAATATTTCTCAACTTTCGAATAAAAACTACGATGTTATTATCGTGGGCCTTGGAGCTGTAGGCGCTGCGGCACTTTATCAATTTTCCAAAAGGGGTGTTTCTGTCTTAGGAATCGATCAATTTGATCCTCCCCACAATTTTGGATCCTCGCATGGGGAGACCAGAATTACCCGCCTAGCTGTAGGAGAAGGTAAAGATTATGTTGCCCTCGCAATGCGTTCTCACCAGATATGGAAAGAAATTGAATCACTTTCCTGCAAAAAGCTCTATTTCCAGACAGGAGGGATTTTGATGGATTCAGGTATTTCTCCTTGGGAAAAACATGGGACTAAAAGCTTCCTAGATCGTACCATTGCCTTTGCTAAAGAATTTGGAATAGCGCATAACGTGATCAACGCAGAGGACACCATTACTCGTTTCCCCCAAATCCGTCTTGAATCCAGCGGAAAAACCTATGCTGAGGAAGCCACAGGTTATTTACTCCCTGAGCTATGCATTGCGACTCAGCTCGAATTGGCTTTGGGTCTCGGGGCAGATGTGCTTGTAAACACCAAAGTTTTAGGATTAGAAAACATTGAAAATGGGACAAAATTACTACTTGAAGATACCTCACTTTTAGCTAAAAAAGTAGTCCTGACTGCAGGAGGATGGATCAAGGATTTTCTCCCAAAGGAAGAAAGTAGAAAATTCAAAATTTGCAGACAGGTTCTCCATTGGTTGGAGATAGAATCGCTCCACGATCTGTGGAAAAATTCGCCAGTGTTCATGTGGGGAATTGGGGCTCAACCTGAAGATTTTATTTATGGGTTTCCTTCACTGGATGGACGAAGTGTAAAAATGGCTACAGAATCTTTTTTGGAGACTGATCATCCAGATCTAATTAACAGAGAAGTTGGTGAGCAAGAAAAGGGGGAGTTTATGAAAAATAAGGTTGCAGGAAGGTTTCAGGGACTTTCAGGTAGAATTCTCAAGTCGTCGGTATGCTTCTACACCGTTACTGAAGATGGTCGATTTGTGATTCGGCCACTCCAGAATCATCCCGCTGTATTAATGGTTTCTGCTTGTTCTGGACATGGGTTTAAGCATTCAGCTGCATTGGGTGAATTTTTGGCGCAAGAGGTTTGTGCTGAAGTGAAAACTGTTGAGCTCGAAATTGATTAATGGGATGATTTTGATTTGATAAACCATCATCGCTTAAAAAAACTTACTTTTGTCCACAGAATTTAGAAATCGAACATGGCAAGAGAAAGAGGAACTGCATTGGAGGAGAACGAAAAGAGGAAGTTGACAAAGCAGAATTTGAGTAAACTAGGAGGTATTTTCAGATTTATATTACCATATCGAGTCTCATTTTTTTTAGGCTTGGGGTTTTTACTCTTCTCATCTCTTACCTTATTGACTTTCCCTTTCGTAGCGGGTAAGCTGATCGACACTGCTCAGGGCAAAGATTGGATCGTAACAGATATTAATTCGATAGCACTGTTACTTCTTGGGATTCTTGCAATTCAGAGCGTTTTCTCCTTCTTCAGAGTTTGGCTTTTTTCGCTGGTTTCGGAGAAATCAATGCGGGATATCCGAATGGCACTTTACAGCCGATTAGTTCGACTTCCGATGACATTTTTTGATCAGCGACGAACCGGTGAATTGATCAGTAGAATCACAGCAGATGTAAGTATGCTTCAAGATACGTTCTCAGTTACCTTGGCTGAGCTTTTTCGGCAGCTTATCACACTCTTGGCAGGGGTTGTCTTCCTGCTAGTCACGACTCCTAAGTTGACGCTATTTATGCTTGCCACTTTTCCGGTATTGGTAATTATTGCAATGGTCTTTGGACGATTTATTCGCAAGCTATCCAAGGCTACCCAAGATGAACTCGCAGCAGCAAATGTGATCGTGGAAGAAACGTTGCAATCTATCAGTACAGTAAAATCATTTGTGGGAGAGGTCTATGAATCTACCCGATATGGGAATGGGTTGAATCGCGTGGTGGCTGTTGCATTGAAAGCTGCCAAATTCCGAGGGGCCTTTATTTCCTTTATCATCTTTGCACTTTTTGGAGGGATTGTAGGAGTCATGTGGTATGGAGCAAGCCTGGTAAGTTCTGGAGCGATGAGCGTAGGAGATCTGGTTTCGTTTGTGCTTTATACTACGTTCATTGGAGGCTCTATCGCAGGTTTGGGGGATATATACGGACAAGTGCAAAAGGCAATTGGCTCCTCGGAACGTGTTTTAGAGATTTTGGATGAGGAAGAAGAATCTTCAACTGGAGTTAAGCAAGCAAATTTCAAAGGAAAGATTGAATTTGATCAAGTCAGCTTCCACTACCCAACCCGGCCTGAGATGGAAGTTTTAAGCTCCTTGAGTTTTCATGTGAACCCTGGAGAAAAAGTAGCTTTAGCGGGTCATTCCGGAGCTGGGAAATCCACGATTATTCAACTTTTACTTCGATTCTATGAGTCCCAGCAAGGTGAAATACGAGTAGATGATAGACCAGTATCTGGTTGGGAATTAGCGAGTTTGAGATCACACATTGGTATTGTTCCACAAGAAGTATTGCTTTTTGGAGGATCCATTCGTGAAAACATCAGATATGCTAAACCTAATGCTTCTGAAGAAGAGTTGATCTCTGCTGCTAAAAAGGCAAATGCTTGGCAGTTTATTTCTCTATTCCGAGAAGGAATGGAAACGTTGGTAGGAGAGCGTGGCGTGAAGCTGTCTGGTGGACAGCGGCAGCGTATCGCAATCGCGAGAGCGATTCTCAAGGATCCTTCCATACTTATTTTGGATGAAGCGACCTCTTCACTTGATGCCGAATCTGAATCCTTGGTTCAAGAGGCACTGGATGAATTGATGAAAGGTCGAACGACAATTATCATTGCTCACCGTTTGGCTACTATTCGCAAGGTCGATCGAATCTACGCCTTAAGTGCCGGTAAAATAGTGGAAGAGGGTAGTCATACCGAATTGCTAAAAAAAGAAGATGGATTCTATTCCAATCTCGTGAGACTTCAGTTTGCGGAAGATTAATTTTTTTTAAACATAATGTGGGGGCCTGAGTGTTTTTCACTCATAAATAACAATTACTCTTACGTAATAATTATATGAATTCAATCGAACAATTGGTGGCATCAGTGTCACAAGAACGAGCGTTGCTATTGAAGCATCCTCTTTATAAAGAACTTCAGGATCTTCAGGATTTCACCCTTTTTATGGAGTTTCATGTATTTGCAGTTTGGGACTTTATGAGTTTGCTCAAATCGCTTCAGATCCATCTTACAGGGACTACTTTACCTTGGGTTCCGGCATCAGATCCAATGGCAGCCCGACTAATTAATGATATTGTTTTGGCTGAGGAAACTGACGAAAATCCAAATGGAGGGTACTGCAGCCATTTTGAACTTTACCTTTTAGCAATGAAAGAGGCGGGTGCTTCCACAGACAAAATCGAGCTGTTAATTGGACATTTAAAATCAGGAACTTCATTTTCTGAAGCACTAAAAATGATAGCTGTTCCAAGCTTTGTTCAGCAGTTTTTGGAATGCAACTATCGGATGGCGGTTCATGGCAAAGCACATGAGATTGCCGCTTCATTTACCTTAGGCCGTGAAGAACTTATTCCAGATCTTTTTCAGCAGCTGGTCAATAAATTAACCCAAGTCAATCCTGAGCAATTAGCTACTCTTGCATACTATTTTGAACGGCATATTCATCTTGATAGTGATGAACACGGACCTCAAGCTTTACGAATGGTAGCGCTTCTCACGGATAACGATCCAATAAAAATAAAAGAGGCTGAAAATGCTGGAAGGGAAGCACTCGAAGCAAGAAGAATTCTTTGGGATGGAATTCATTCAGAATTATTGAAAAACAAGGAATTAGCTTAGGCTTTAGATTTAAAATTATGGGCTGAAATCGATTTGATTAGGCCCATTAATTTTTCCTTATAGATTAAAGAATTAGGGAATAAATCTTTCATTTCTGGCTCTGTAATCAATCGTATTTCCTCTAAATATTGTTTTGCTGCGTCCTTTTCCCATTTTTGAAGTCGACTTAATTTGGTCTGCGTCAGGATAAAATAAACCCATGATTTGGGCATATATTGAGCAAAAGGAAGGGCATAGTGCGCTTCTACGGGGAAATGCTTGTTGGGTGTTTGGATGAAATAATACTTCCCAACTCGCTGGATCTCAGTTGCCATTTTTTGCTGATTGGCCTTTGTATAGAGATGTTCAATTACTGAATTTGAAAACACTAAGTCAAATTCATTTGCTTTAAAATCTATGAGTTCTGTTGCATCTCCCATTATAGTTTCAATATGGGGATGCTTGGAAGTTTCGAGATACAAATTCAACAATGTGATCGAGACGTTAGGTAAATCAGGGATATTGCTTTTCTCCCAAAAATAAGCCGTTCCTCCTAAATCAAGGATTCGTATTGGCTCGTTTTTTGAAAAAGTGCGAAAGAAAAAGACCTCGAAATCGGCCTGTCGTTTAGCCCTAAATCTGGCACCTAGAGAACTAGGTTGATCAGATGGGGCAAATAAATCAGAAATAAAACTCATGGGTAGCCATTTAGGCAGGTCTGCTAATAATTAATCCCAAAAGTAATAAGCCTTGAGGATTCTTTTCTTAATTTTGTTTCTTAATTGAATCTCACTGCATATCTAATCAAACTAATTTGGTTTTTGAAGGATTAAATGCCTTTTTCCGGAGGATATTTTTATGAAAAGAAGATTTGATAAATTTTTTCCTTGGGTTTTTATTTGTGGTGATTTTTTAGCGTCACTTGTTTCCTTGGTTGTAAGTATCTCAATTTTCAATTATTTCAATCTATTTCCTGAGGGAAATCTTTCCTCCATTTTACCACTTTCTGTCCTTTGGACTTTAATTTCGGGTCTTCGGAAAGATTATAAAATTGGACGCACTGATGAGTTAGAGCATACTATCAAAAGACTTTTGGGTACGCTAGCTTGGTTTTTGGGAGCATCTGCGATCTTGTGGCTACCTCTTCGTGCGCCTAGCCTTCAGATAATTCCATTTATTTGTTTGGGTTTCGGGATGTTAATTTTGATGAGCTCTTTCCGAGTCGGAGTCCATATGATTCTTCGTCAATATCGAGTAAAAGGAAATAACTACCGAAATGCCATTATCCTTGGTAAAGGTGTAACCAGTCCTAAGCTTGCAGATGTATTTCGAATCCGAAAAGATTTTGGAATCAATTTTCTAGGGTATTTTGATGACCAGGCTGATTGCAACCTCACTCGAGGAGCAATTTCAGATTTCTTTGTACAGGCTCAGGATTTGGATCTAGACCTAATCTATATTCATGAAAAATTGGATCCTAGAATGGTAAAGCAAGTGATTGATTTTGCTGATGAAAATTACATTAAAGTCAAAATGATCCCCGGAGGCAGCCTTCAATTAGAAAAGAGCCTCTCATTTTCCAAATATGGAGATTTCTTTGTGATCAATGTCAATGACATTCCCCTGGACAATGCCTTCAATGGACTTGCTAAACGGGCATTTGATATTGTGTTCTCGGGTTTGGTGATCATTTTTATTCTTTCTTGGCTTATCCCACTTGTAGGTCTTTTGATAAACATAGAATCAAGAGGCCCAATATTTTTTATTCAAAAAAGAAATGGGATCAACAATAATGTTTTTAATTGCCTGAAGTTCCGATCGATGACTCCCAACGATTATTCGGATTCCAAACAGGCTATAAAAAATGACCCAAGAGTAACCAAAATTGGATCATTCCTTCGCAATTCCTCTTTAGACGAAATGCCTCAGTTTATCAATGTGCTATTAGGTGATATGTCGATCGTTGGTCCAAGACCACACACTATTCCGATGAATCAGACTTTTAAAACTCAGATTCATCGCTACAATTCTAGACACAAAATAAGACCAGGCATTACAGGCTTAGCTCAAATACGAGGCTATAGAGGGGAAATTGAAAACCCCCATCAAATACGTTCCAGGGTTAAGCTCGATTCATTTTACATTAATAATTGGACTTTTTTACTTGACCTTGGCATTATGGTCAAAACTATTCACGAGTTGCTCTTTAACCGTGAGAATGCCTATTGAGCAAATTTCAGCCTGTAAATTTTGTGGGAAAAAAGATTTTTTGCTTTTTCTGGCAAAAGAACGAATGCTTCAGCTTCCCGGCGAATTTACTTACAGTGAATGTCAATCTTGCTTTTCGCTCCAATTGATTAATATTCCTGATAATTTATCTGATTATTACCCTTTGGATAGCTATTACTCTCAGGTGACTCTGGTAGAATCATCTTACCTAAAGAATCATCTAAAGGCCCTGCGATTAAAACTATTCTTGAAGAGCCAATGGAATATTTTGCGACCTAGCTATGGCTATTGGCTTAAAAAAATCAATCCAAAACTGAATGATCAAATCGCAGATATAGGCTGTGGAAATGGACAGTTACTTTATGAATTATATGCCTCCGGTTACAGAAATCTCCAGGGATTTGATCCATTTATTCCAAAGACCAAGCAGCTAAATTCGAGTCTCACCCTTTGGAAAAAATCATTTGACGATTCCGAAGGTCATTTTGACCTGATTATGATGCATCATGCCTTTGAGCATTTGAATGATCCGAGGGATATTCTGAAGTTATGTTTTGAGAAATTAAACCCGGGAGGAAGACTTCTGGTCCGAACCCCGGTGACTGACGCGGAAGTTTGGAAAGAAAAAAGGGAATTGTGGGTTCAACTAGATGCTCCCAGACATTTGATCATTCCTTCTATCAAAGGTTTTACGACTCTAGCATCAGAAATAGGCTTGCAATTGGAGGAAGTTGAATTTGATTCTTCAGCCTTTCAATTTTGGGGAACAGCATTATATGAGCAAGGACAACCCCTAAATCAGGCACTGGTTAAGACTCTTTTTGGACCCAAAGAACTTAAGGAAATGAATAAAAAAGCCCTCCGATATAATCAGGAGGGCAAAGGGGACCAGGCTTGTTTTTACTTAGTAAAGCCAATTAAATCCTAAATAGCGCTTCAAAGAAACCAACGGTTTCTCCTTTTTTCTTGAAGATGAGCATTGGGAGTACATTGTTTACCATCACCAATTTTTCTGCGACTGAGCCTAGGAGGATAGCTGCAGACTTGGTCCTTCCTCTGGAGCCGAGTAGAATCATGTCGGCATTGATCTTATTTGCTTCTTCTAATAATAATTTCCCCTCATCTCCACTCTCATTTAATACAAAATGACAATCTAAATCTCGATGGTTGTTTTTATGAAGGAACTTCTTAAAGTCCTTACTGGCATTTTCTTTCATGATTTCTGAAAATTCCTCAAAGGTCTTTCCTGTTTTTGAATAGCCATGTGGGACTTGGTAGATATGAACCGGGACTAGCTCTGCGTGAAGATCCTTACAAATTCGCTCACTGAACTGATAGATCATTTCAGTATGATCAGAGAAATCTGTTGGAACCATGATTTTCTTAGGAAGTCCAGCAGGTCTTTTTTCCTGAAGCATCAAGATGGAACAGGGAGCTTTCTTTGCAATTCCTTTGGCCAAGGAGCCATTTCCTTCCAAAGTTTCCTTTCTTCCCATGATGATCAAATCCACATCCTTGATCAAAGCCCAGCGTAAAAAAATTTCCATCTGATCCTCACCTTCTTCAGCAAATATTTCAATTTCTATAGTTGAAGGGAAGTCGAAATGCTTCAATTTATCAGCAATCCTTTCCTCAATCGATTCATCGCTTGGTGCTAAAAGCTCTGGGTGCTTATCAAGAATTTCTTGCGGAATAGCGAGGTCTTTTGCCACATGAACGAAATAACATTTTTCGATTCCTAAAAATTTTAAAAAGACGATGGTCTTTTCAATAAGGATGTCATCCATTTCTGTAAGGTCTAGACCGATCATGGCCTTAGAAAAGTATTTCATAAGTGATATTCGATTTATACCCTTAATTTAGGGTTTTGATTGGGTAATTCGAATAGTTTTTTTGTTTTTGAATAGAGAAAGGCTTCATAAGGTAATTTTGTGAGATCAAATCGCGCATGACTAAAAAGTTTCACACTGCGATTATTATTACCCATGGGAGATTCCTCCCGACTATCGGGACTCGAAGAGCAAAATCTTTAGATCTAGCTTCGAGATTACTGCTGATACCTATCGGCAATGAAGTGTCGACGTTCTTCCCCTAACTACATTTCCCAAACGTCTAAGCAGCAGAGCAATAGAATTTCTAATTATTCAGTTTGAAACAATAAATAAAATTAGTTTTATTCAATAAGAATTGAAATAAAAACGAAAAAAAATTTAATTTGGAGAAAATTCAATTATCCAAATTAAACCTATTGTTTTAGGAGATGAGTAGCCCATATTCAGAATAATATTCTGAATTTTAGTTACAAGAGGCATAGGCTTAGGTTCATTTCCAGTGGTCTGATAGTCAGTGATTTGGAACTGTGAAAAATAAGATTTAAAATCATCCAACAATTTAATTTTTAATAACCAAAACTTTTAAAATCATGGAAAAATTAACAAATGACCAGATGGAAAATCTGGTGGGAACAGGGTATTGTGAGGATGCTTACACCTTACTTTTTGGCGGAGGATTTCAAGGGTCAGATCAATTATGGTTGATTCTTTACGATTCGTGGGAAAGAAATTGCCCACAAACTTAATTTAAAACAGACCCGCGGAGCTCCTTCTGCGGGTCTATAATACTTTTATATGAAACACATAACTTTAGTTGTATTTCTCATTCTACAAACTCTAACTTTATCACTTGAGGGTAAATGGAAGCTAACAAAATTTACTGCAATGGAGGCTATTTTAAATAGTCAACAATTTATTAACTCGACAGATGAGCAAAGAATAAGAGTTATGGAATCTATGGATTTTACATTGGATAATACTTTTTATGAATTTAAGGGAGATTCAATTTTTTATACTAATGCTGGTGGTGATATGCAACTAAGTCAAAAAACGGGAAAATTTTTAGTTCAATCTGATACTCTTATAATTTTTCCGTCAGATAAAGTAAATCCGATAAAGTTTTTCCTCTCATCATATGAAAAAGAAGAGTTTGAAATGAAAGTTGTTTATAAAGATGGAAGCCTAGGTCCATCGGTTATGACCTTTGGAAGAGTTAAATAGAGCTTTGAATGATCAAGTATTTAATT